>Ga0307517_10007567_pt1 | contig 15789 bp, 15 predicted proteins | sample 23_EM_MG_FD_194515 | JGI IMG/M metagenome (GOLD analysis project Ga0307517, IMG submission 194515) | Populus trichocarpa ectomycorrhiza microbial communities from riparian zone in the Pacific Northwest, United States - 23_EM | ecosystem: Host-associated > Plants > Roots > Unclassified | place...
ATTGAAGGTAGCTATTCCTCGTGTGTGCTCCTTCCAGTTTTTGGTGATCTTGGCTTGTATTTCCTTGACTTAACTCTGGTAGAACTCGCTATCCTTAAGTCTGGTGGTTCATAATGTTCACCTTCGCCTACATGTAAGTAAACGAACTCAGAGTCTAATGCAGGTCAAAATCAAGTAGTTTCGGTATAAATCTGCAGTACATTGGTGACCATGTCCCGAAGGCTTTACTAGAAAGTTAGCGACTTTCGCGCTGCTGCTCGTGAGTTTAATGGGACTCGGACAACAATACTTACCGTAAAGCCATCGGTTTCACTTGCAGCTTTGCCATATGAATAAAGAAGACAAACGGAAGGTTCAGCGCTCTTGATGAAGGTTGACGTTGGAGTCGTGCACAAGTACGGAGTTTTTTCATCATTCACAGTTATATTGTCAGCCGTACGTATATCGGGAGTTGAGTACCTCCTCCTCTTTTAATTTTCCTGCAGACGACGGTAATCCTGGATCGTCAGGCCGCCCGAGAAATTCTGAGTGGACATCAACCGTATCTGGCTGGCAGTTGGGCAAGCATATGTATGTTCAGGTAGGTAATTAGATAGTAAGGTTGACAATTAATGTTATTCTTCCAGAAAACACGATTCTGGTCCAAAGGAAGACGATGTTATCTAGATTAAGAAAGACCGGACTCTTGGACTGTACTCTGAATCTGTTGAGACTACTTACTCTAATGATCCACAGGGTATACCAATTAACAACCGACTGGTTTAAATGACATTGTGGTATACAAACTATAATCAAGGTAAGATGGCAGTGATTAGAGATAAGGGTATTTATCGGATTTCGAAGAGCATTCGAGGGTTGGGACGGGGATATACGGACGAAGGCAAGTTCGGAATCGGAGGATGAATCCATTGATGATCCGATGTAGGCACATGACCTGTTCCCGCATATGAAAAAGGAAAGCCTGCCTCGTTTGGATGGGGACCCTCTCCTTGAGCCCGATCCTCATTCTGTTGACCCCGTAGAGGGGCCATTGTGAGATCCCCGACAACACTGTCCCAACAGCGGCAGGACTGGTCATGAGCGGCTCGGGAGAAGTCAAAATCTTTTTGTACCGGGTCTGGATGCCGGGGTTGGTCCAAGGTGGGCACTTGTGGCCTGGCTAGGACAGGCGCGTCGGGGTAATAGCCCCAAGCTGTTGGTGCAGCTCGGGGGTTGGCATCATATGCCTGGTGTTCTAATTGGATCGTTTCGTCAATAGACCAGCTGTCAGTTGGAACATCGTTGGCGCGGTAAAAAACGCCAGGAAGCTCACAAAGTGACGGTTCGATAGTATAATTTGATCTATAGACATATGTTGATGGCGCTGACGGGGCACTATGGGAAGCGGATCGTCGAGTGCTATTTGATGAACCGTCGTCCGAGGAAGGGGTGGCCGGGTTGGAAGTATGGACAGCAAAGGTAGCAAACTGGTTGAGGATGTCCTTCGCGTCCTGTCCTGAGTGTTCCTCGACATGCCGGGCAACCCGTGCATGGACAGAGACCGGATACGCCGCCGTATGTTTTTTCTTGCGGACGCGCGCACGTTGCGAGCTTCCGCTAGCTTCATCTGCCGTAGTGTGGCACTTTTGCCTATGCTTTGACCGACTTGACGGGTCGGAAAACGTCTTCGTACAACCAGCTTCGCCACACGGTAATTTTAGATTCTCGCTGATCAAGGCTCAGTGGATGTCGGAATTACTGGGGAGGAGAGAAACATACTGTATACTGTTTATATGGCATTTAAGCCCCCCTTGTTGATTCGCACGGAATCCGCAACCAGCAATGGGACAAGCAAATTGACTGTAATAATCAGCGTGCAGTCATAAAAAAAGAAAATGGTCTCTTACCGCTCCTCGTAGACACAATGTACTTGTTTATGGCGTTGGAGATCATATGGTCTCCCAAACGCCTTGTCGCAACCAGGGTAGTCACAGTCGAACTTTTTCTGCAAAAGGGAAGGATGGTCAACGAATTTGAACTGAGAAAGGTGAAATGCTTACGTTTGCACGGTCGACGGGCATCGTCTAGTATATAAGGACAAAGGCTCGGTGAAAGGGGAAGGGAGGGGAGAACAGGACTCGGGATTTAGGTGGAGGGTTGGGGGGAAGGAATGAGTTTGTTTGACATGCCACAAGTCAAACTTTATATCTCAGAAAAACTTTGGATTGGTATGTGTCATTCTGTGAAATTCCTTTATTTGGAACCAATCGAGCTGCATCATGGATTTTTTGCCTTCTTTGGCCGAGAACAAATACCGCCATTGTTCTGCTTTGTCGTCCCAAATGAAAAACACCGGGGCCAAGTGATTTGCCCTTGCAGACGTCACCGAGCGTCGCATGTGCAATAGAGAGAACACAAAGCAGAAGAGGTCGCAAGATGTACAGTTTTGACTTTTTTGGAAGGTGTTTGTGTTTGGTCCGATGATCATGATACTGGTCACATGTCACGCACCACTCACTTCGCACTCTCCCTTTCTTCAAATTCTTGGCGTCTCATCCTCTCGCCTCTGCGCCACTCTTCCACTTCGTCTTGAAATGAGCTCGTCAGCATGCTTAAAAAACCAGCCAATGTTAGCCGGGCTGCTGTCTTCCCCGCCAGTGTCTGCACCACAACAAACCAGCATCTGCCCAGGGCCTTGGCAAGCGTTATGACGTTCTCTACTTCTGTAGTTATCTTCGCCGTTCGGCAAAGAACGAACGAAGTTGTGCCCCTTTCCCCAATCGTGGCGTTGTCACAGTCACAAAATGTAGTGTCGGGTGGAGTTTCAAAATCAAGACTTCATCCTTCTTCATAAAATCTTTCGCTGCTCCTGTGTGATCAGATCCTGAGGTTTAACCCTTCAGCATGTCCTCGATTACATATCCATTCATCCCGGGCGAAATTGTCGCCCCTGGGACTGTTCTACAGCTGGTGAGTGGTTAGTCTTATGTAACGAAAGCATGTGGGGAAATGTCCACAGGTGATGTCTCGCAACGTGGATTCTGAGTCTGCACAAGGCGCAGTGCGGCTCTTCAAAGCTGGTAATCAAATCCCCATCATTGTGGCTGTACGAGGGAATGCTATCAAGCTCTATACCGAGAATCTGAGCCCCGCCAGCTACAAAGTTTCCGTCGGAAAGCTACTTGACACCGATGGTCAACTGCTTTTGGAACCAACCGCGACGTCTTTCAATGTTGGAAGTCTGAGGGGCACTATCCCCAACGGTTTTCGAGCTATGAATGTCGTTTATCTCGCCATTGGAGACATCTCTACGACGAGGCTTTGCCCTGGCGAGCCGGCACCTGATGGAACCACATATGCTGAGATTGTCAAGGCAGTAAACGTGGAGACTCGGAAGTCAGTTGAATTCGCGTTTGATGCTGAAGGCAACCAGTTTGATGGCCCTGCGTTGGTCGATGAAGTCGGCGCTCGACGCTTGGCGAAGTTTGGCCACATGGATGAGACTCTTTGGAACCGGCTTCAGGAGTCTGCAGACAACGATGTCATCGATATCGCCGTCTGGCCCAAGATTGATCTTAAACCCGTCGTCTACGAAAAGCCAAATGATCGCATGATGACATGGCCTCCACCAGAAGAACTCGAGCGCCTTAAGGTTCTCCAACGCAAGAAAGCTAAGATCGTTGATATACTCAACCACCTGGGTGCAACGGTTGAGAGACGACATGCGACAGGCAGGATACCTTTTGTTCCTGCATCGCTAAGAGCAGTAGACGTCTATAAGCTTGCCAAGTTCGACGTTGGACTGGTGTCGTATGAAGACTGCAGTTTTGTCCTCGGAGACGATTCGGATTAGCAGCTCCTTCCGTACAATATTCTCGTGATCTCTCAATTGGTTTGGCTTGTAAAATTTTGTTGGAGGGGTTTCAAACTTTAACTCCTCTCCAAAGCTCTGAATTCCATACACAGTGTATGATGTACAATGCTAAAATACATTGTAGTGTTTCCCTATTGATAATAAAAACACCTGATTTCTTGAATAGAATCCGATGTGTCGTGGGATCTGGAGGTGGCCGTGCAAGTAGCTAAAGATTTGTCAAGCCTGCAGTCAATGCAGGAAAGCTAGGCTTGTGACACGCCAGCGCCGTCGAAGACCGTCCAAGCTACCCCATACCATACATCGTCTGTGCCAGAATACTTGTGTATGAAGATGTCATAGGTCTGGTTGGCGGTGCCAAGAAACTCCACGATTTCGTAACTGTTATAATAAGATAAGGAATAAGCGGCTAGATTTCCATCTTTCTCCGTCACGACAAGGTCAAGATCGACGGTTAAAACAGAGCTGACTGGCCTTCCGGCTGGGTCGGTGGTAACCTTACTGTTACCTATAGAAATTGTGTTGAATCCTTTGTGAACCACGTAGGGCTCTTCGAATTCACCGTGCTTGGTACGATGGTTGGAAAGGGGTGGTTGATTGCCAACCAATCTTTCCAGATGTCGTCACTCGACAAGGTGGATGTGCGACGCTCGTTTATGAGATGGAAACTCTGCGTGACAACTGTACATCCATGTCCAACTGCCCACTCGAGGGCACCACGGTCGTAACTGTTGGCGGAATATAGTTGGCAATTTGGGGCATGTCCGTGTGGGCTGTTGGGCTCGATGTTCTTGACGATTGCGCTAACCAGACGTGCGTGATCACTTTCTGTGGGATTCCGGTTGTATCGTTCTGCGAAAACCAAGCTAGTAGTGTCTCTAGGCCCACGTTCAAATACAGCGACACGGACACCTGTTCCATCTATCCCACGAGTGTGTGGAAGGACCGAGCGCGCTATAGCAATCGAGTCTGCAAGATCAAGTTGAACAGTGCGGTCGTCAAGCAACACCAGTCCAACACATTCAGACTTGGCGAGCGTATGAATGTCTCCTGCCGTGAGCAATGCAGAGACGAAAGGTACATTGTCTTCCCTCCTCAATCGTTGCACCCAGCTGGTTGAGTGTACCTACGATCTTGGCTCTTTGGGCCCGGATGACTCTATGGTGCTCGCGTTCTTCAGGTAAAGGGGCCGTGATGAAGTGATCATTCGGCTTTTCATAGTTGGTGACTTTAATCTTCGGCCAGACCACAACATGGACAGGGTCGGCATCTGCAGCTTCCTCAAGATGGTTCCAAAGAACCTCATCCACAAAGCCGAACTTTGCAAAGCGACGCTCGTGGATTTTGCCGAGCAATTCTGGGCCGTCGTTGCCTTGAGCGTCGAAGGCAAGATGAGCTAATTTCCAGGTCTCCACATTTATCGCCTTGACAATCTCAACATATGTGGTTCCATCAGACGCCAGTTCGCCAGGGAGGAGCCTCGTCGTAGACACGTCTCCAACGGCGAGGTATACCGCATGCAGAGCTCGAAAACCTTTGGGAATAGTGCCTCTCAAACCTCCAACGACGAAGGACACTACAGTCGGCTCTATGAGCGGCTGACCATCAATCCCAGGTGGCTTGCTGATGGAAATGTGATAACAAGCGGGGCTCAGGTTATCCGTAGGGATCTGGATAACATTTCCTTTCACAATAGTACCGGTTGCCAGGTGATTGCCAGCTTGGATAAAACGTACTCCGTCTTTTGCAGACTCCACATGAACGTCACGAGCTGCACGCAGACCTAGAGTAGTTCCAGGAGCGATGATTTCGCCTGGTATGAATGAAAAAGTGACCGAGGACACGCTGAACAGTGAAGCTTTGAAGGCTTAAGTTAAAACTCAACATCCAAGGTGATGTTTGGGCTGAGAACTGACTGGGAGGTTGGCGCGGTAGTGGGTGTGGTCACTGTGGAGATGGCTTGTGTGGGGACGCCAGCGAGCATATTTTGGGCAGTCATGGTGTGGGCGGGCATAGTCTCAGTGGCTGGCGTGGTGTGGGCGGGTATGGTCCCAGGGGCTGGCGGGGTGTGAGTGTGCATCGGGAACATAGTCCCCTCGATTAGCTGGTTAAGAATCTGGTTAGTCTCGTTTCGGAGTTGTGGATGATAAATGAAGGCACCAGCCCGAAAACAATGGAATAAAAGGCAAAAGTGCATTTGGGATGGGCGATACGGCAAACTCACATTATGGAATCCAGCTGCTAACCGTTCAGCCAAATAGTAGCCGGGGATCCATTTGATCCAAGGGCTGACACTGCGGAAGAAACGAGCTGTACAAAAGAGAATGGCAACGGCGTGGTGCATATTATCGAACATGGAAGGAAGTGAGGTACACAATTCTAAAGGCTTGATCAGAGGTGGCAATTGCACATGAGCCCCAATTATTTTTCTTGTTTCGCGCGCAGAAGACATAACTGACTAGACTTCTAGAGATAAAAAAGAATGTGCTAGTGACAATCATTGAGCAATGCCACCGATTCAAAGGGGGCAGTCACGGACCGCGACTTGCTTGGCAACAAGAAACGAATCCAGCAGCACTCTATAATCCTCAGAAAGATGGCGCGCTTCGAAGAAGGCAGTGGGCAGTAATGCGGCTTCTGCTTCTGCTGTCGCGGCCTTCCTGTCCACGGAGGGTTAAGAAGGCGCCGTAAGTCTAGTTAGTAGAACGTCGCCGACCTTTTAGAGAACTTCAGAACTATAGTGAAGATGAGCACCAAGTAAATTTCCTTGCAAAGCGCCAGATAACAACCCAAGCGCTGGGGAAAGAAAACAGCGAGGAGAAGAGCCTTGTGAACGATATTTCCAAGTCCTACCAAGGAGGCCTGATTTTGAGGGTGTCACATTTTGTTCCGTTGCTCATGGCAGTAGTATTGCTTTATATGATAGCAAAAGCTTCTTTTCGCGTGGTTTTGAGATTAAATCTGAAGGTCTATACGATGGCCAAGATACGAGCGCCTTTGAAAACATCCAAAGCAATGGACCGGTCCGCAAACCCGTTGTTCGCGACTGCGGTGCACAGCCACCAGTCACCCATTAATAAGGGTCAGATAAGATCAAAGGTTGTCCTCACACCACAACCGCAACCATGGAGGCCCTCAAACTTCAGAAAAAATACCCAGAAGTCTCGCGCGATGAGATGTTTGATTTGATAAATCGATTCAAGTATGTATCGTCACCGAACCCAATTTATTTTGGTAACTTATTTTTTTTCAGCTCACTGCGCACCGAAACACCCGGCCGCGTTGACAAGTCTGACGTGTTACAAGCTCTACAATCAAGCGGTCAATCATACGACGTAGCAAGAGAGACTTTGAAACACGTTAGTGTGGATGCTAGTGGGAAGGTCGAGCTGGATGACTGGGTTGAGGTATGGCTCCAACGTGACATTTCTCTTGTTTTACGTCTCAATTGCTGCGCAGCTCAACGTCAAACTCAAGACGCAGTCCAAGTCAGCTATTACGACGAAAGCCGGAAAAGTGACGGTCCAAGGATCGAATGCCAACGTTAGCCATACCATCAACGAAGATGAGCGACGAGAGTTTACGAATCATATTAATTTTGTGAGCTCCCTTATACGATGATTCGTCTACCCACTTTTCTAACACTGAATGAAGGTTATTGAAAACGACCCGGGTGTAGGGCATCGCCACCCAATCCCAACAGAGACAATGCAACTGTTTGACGAATGCAAGGACGGTCTGATCTTGTGCAAACTCATCAACGATTCCGTGCCGGACACCATCGACATGCGTGTCTTGAATAAACCCCAACCACGTAAACCTCTCAACGCCTTCCAAATCACGGAAAACAACAACATTGTGATCACCTCTGCCAAAGGCATTGGATGTTCCGTCGTCAATGTCGGCGCTGCAGATATCGCCGAGGGCAGAGAACATCTGATACTGGGTCTCATCTGGCAAGTCATCAGACGCGGTTTGTTGGCTCAGGTTGATATCAAGCTCCATCCTGAACTTTACCGACTATGTGAAGAGGGAGAGACGATTGATGACCTTCTACGACTTACGCAAGACCAAATTCTCCTTCGTTGGTTCAACTACCACCTCAAGGCTGCCGGATGGAAACGCAGGTATGCCCCCCTCTTTTATGTATTTATGCAAGGTTGTTTATCATCTTGCCCCAGAGTAAATAACTTCAGTCGGGATGTTAGCGATGGAGAAAACTATACTGTCCTCCTTAACCAACTTAAGCCAGACCAGTGCTCTCGCTCCCCGCTACAGACGCGCGATATTCGGCAACGGGCTGAACAGGTAATAGACCAATTGCTTTAATTTGAAAGCCGTCTGAACGGAATCTTATCGCAGGTCTTGCAAAATGCGGAGAAAATCGGCTGCAGGAAATTCCTCACACCCTCTTCCTTGGTTTCAGGAAACCCTCGTCTTAATCTTGCTTTTGTCGCAAATCTTTTCAACACCCATCCTGGGCTTGAACCATTGGATGAGCAAGAGGCCAAAGATTACGGTGTTGTAGAAGACTTTGATGCAGAGGGCGAACGTGAAGCACGCGCTTTCACTCTCTGGCTAAACTCATTGGGCGTGGACCCTGCTGTTTTCAATCTTTTTGAGAACCTTCGCGACGGCTTGGTTATTCTCCAGGCATTTGATAAAATAATGCCAGGCTCTGTTGTTTGGAGACGGGTGTCGAAGCCGAAAGAAGGAGCTGGACCTGCTTCGTATGGTGGAGGAATTGGCGCCGACGACGACGACGAAGGGGCTGATATTGGTGTCACTCCGAATCAGAGCACACTCTCGAGGTTTAAGTGTGTGGAAAATACTAACTATGTGGTCGATCTCGCAAAGCAGAACGGTTTGCACATGGTTGGCATTCAAGGGGCGGATATTGTGGACGCTAAGAAGACTCTAATTCTGGGTCTTGTTTGGCAGCTTATGAGGTTGGTTATCTCTGACATATGATTCAACGCGTTCTCAAAAGAGTCTTTTGGAAGATTGAATATCACGAAAACACTTGCCTCCCTCTCGAAAACAGGACGTCCTCCCACAGACCAGGATATGCTTAAATGGGCGAATGCGACAGCGCAGAAAGGGAAAGCTGGGGTTCGGCCAATTCGTTCGTTCAGAGATCCCTCAATCACAACTGGGTTGTTCTTCCTTGACTTGTTGGATGCAATCCGTCCTGGCATTGTTGACCCTTCGCTGGTGATTCCAGTCGATGATTCAGGTCCTTACGAGGATAGAAGACAGAATGGTACGGGCTTTTCTTCCAGAATTGATGACAAAACTCATCTTAACTTTCTTGCACAGCTAAACTCGCCATTTCGATTGCAAGAAAAATGAATGCACTGATATTCCTAGTTCCCGAGGACATTGTTGATGTCCGTCCACGCCTGGTGAGTTTAATTCCTGGTTGAGGAGGGACACATGACTGACGAATTCTTTTAAAGATTTTGACTTTTGTTGGAAGCTTGATGAATGTTGCACAGTGAAGTCGTCTAAGGATATTTATCTCTCAAAATCGTAATTGTATAAGTAAACTTGACGGTTAAAGCTAGGATGAAAAGGAAGATGTAAATTGTATTCCTAGGATGGTAACTTCGTCCACACGACATCCACTAGAGAGCTGGACAACAATAAGCCTTGCACAATATCCGCCCCCCCGTTGCAATCCTCCGTCAGTATTTGCCATAGCTACCGGACAGGCCTCTTTTGTTTCGCTGCGAGTAACAATGTTGCAGGGGACGAGGGATGCGGAAATTATACCATGGTTAGTTCCCCAAGTATGTTTGAGGTTGCCTGAGGACGCGGAGCAAATAAGCATAGAATTACCAAGGGATAATGGAATGTTTCTTTTTAATACCGGTAAGCGGACCGGTTATCACCACAACATCTGATTTTGTCATCTATGAGAATAAATCACACCTTCAGCATGTGGATGGCGTGCCCACTCTCGTCTTTGCGGTCGCTCCTTGTAGCACGCGGCTGTTTGCCACTACCAGGCTTTGGAGTCCATCACCTACATGTCGACGTCCACCACCCAAGTCGCCCAGGATATTGAGAAAGATCCTCCAGACCAATCTTCCTCAAACCAGGGTCTCTCGATAAACCTCGAGTCCGAGTACGAGGACAATTCCCGCGTTCCACAACTATCAACTCTTCAAATCTTCTGGCTTTTCTTCTCCCAATTTGGCATCTTTGCTTGGGGAGGCCCTGTGGCCCAAATCGCACTCATCAAAGAGCGCCTGGTAGTCAAAGATCAATGGATAACTATGCCGCGTTTCATTCGCATTTTTGGCGTGTACCAAATACTCCCTGGGCCAGAAGCCGCTGAGCTCTGCATGTTTTTCGGATGCTTGGCAGGCGGGAGATGGGGAGGGCTTGCGGCGGGACTCGGCTTCGTTTTACCTGGTTTCGTGCTTATGCTAGCCGCCAGCTACGTTTACGTCGTTGTTGGGTTTGGGAACACCTACTTTGATGCGTCCTTCCGCGCTCTGCAACCTATGGTGGCGGCAATGGTCAGTGCATTTTTTTCAATCTCTGGGACCAAATTTCAAGACTCGTAATGTACAGATTTTGCGTGCAACACACAAGATCGCGGAACACGCTCTCGTTTCACACGAAACCAAGAAACTCAGCGTGTGGCTTGTCTTATTTGCCCTCCTTACAGCCCTTAACAGTGCTTTGAGAATTAACTGGTACAAAACAGTCTCCCTGTAATTCATGACCTTTGACCACCACTAGAATCTAGGTTTATATCGATAGGCGTCTGCGGCCTGATCAACATGGCCCTCGCCCGGCGCTACTGGCCCGTCGCGGGTCTCCTCTTCGTCCTCCAATATGTCGGCTACGCCCTCTACGTTGTCTTCCGAGGTGTCCCATCTCCGCTCTCGTTAGCCCTTGGCATTGCAAGGACTCCCGATCTTGCACATCTTTTTGTCCTTGGGCTAGTCGCTGGGAGCCTTTCCTTCGGTGGCGCATATACTTCAATCCCATTTGTCCAGGCAGAGGCGGTGATTCTTGGTGGCTGGTTGCCACAGCAGGTCTTCATCGACTGCATTGCGATTGGTAATATCCTACCTGCACCCCTCGTTATTTTCGCCACGTTTGTCGGATTCCAAGGTGGATATGTGCACGGCGGCCTTGGGTATGCGTTTGCAGGCGCCACGGTCATCACAATTGGGATGTTATCCCCGTGTTTTATATTCACTATCATTGGACATCATGCCCTTGAGCGGCTTGTGCGTAACAAGGTATATCATGCTTACCTAGTCTGCTTTGCCATACCTCCTCATTTTTCTTTCTTTCGCGCCCCCTCTCCAGTTCCTCAGTGCATTCTTCGATGGAATCTGTGGCTCCATCGTCGGCGTAATCGCCATCATCGCAATCCAAATCCTTGGGGAGACCGTTGGTGCCACGGGTCGCGTCAAACCCACGACGGTAGACGGTGTGTTAGTCATTGCCTCGCATGACGCAGTCGCCGCCGTACTGTACCTACTCGCACTTTCCGCGCTGTACAGGTTCACACACAGGTACACCTCGATACTGCTTGTCTTGTGCGGTGCCCTTGCTGGTCAGTTCCTTTTTGTTTAGCGATATTCTGGATAGGTGTGGGCAATGAGGATAGCAGGACAGGTGGATAGGTATTTCCAAGGTGTCTGGGTTAGTGTTTATGGGCGGAGGTGCCGTGGCTGAGAATCCGAAATGCTTACAGCATTGTTAGTCGATCGTAGATAGTGTCTAGTTGAAACATAGGAAAAATCAATTTTGGACCTGGGGAATCAATGGGGAATCCTAATCCATTGTCCGTATAAAAATCACCCAAAACGGTGTATAAAAGGGATCTAAGCCAGTATTCGGGGGTCCTGATATGGCGGGCGGTCTTCACAAACCGCACCTCACAATGTCCAGTGACAGTGACCCTTCCTGCCGCATTGTCCAAAGATCGTATGGGAATTATACCAATCACGGCTACCATGCATCGGGGCTTGGAAAGTTTACTATAACAACAACGAATAACCAGTATGGCGGTCCTTCTAGTCCACTAGGTATGTTTATGTAATTCCTGCACAAGTGTTGTCAAGTCTGAAATTTGACCAGAGGAACTCGAGAAACATTGCTCTCACAGTGCGGCTTTCGACTCTGCTGCTCGCTTCGACCCTCCTCGATGTGCCGAGTCCACACGGCTCCAGATAATTCAAACCATAAAAGAATGGATTGACAGCGACGTTTGTATACCAAGCCTCTTCTGGTTGCACGGCGGCGCCGGAGTGGGGAAATCTGCCGTTGCCCAATCACTCTCGGAGGGATTCCAGGGGAAGAATCAGCTCGCGGCTAGCTTTTTCTTCTTTAGAGGTGATGCAACAAGGAACAACGGGGACCTCTTGATCCCGACCCTTGTTTCGCAATTGGTTGATAGTTTTGAAGGAATTTCCCCCTTTGTCGAGGACAAAATCCGTAAACAACGGGCCTTATTCACGAAGAACCATCAGATTCAAATTCGAGAACTAGTTGTTGATCCATTGCTTTCCTTGAAGTCCAAAGGCACCCCAGTTACCCACCCGCGACTCATTGTGATCGATGGTTTGGACGAGTGCGAGAATCCAGACGTCCAATGCGAATTACTTCGAGTCATTGCCTTTGCCATCTGTCACATTCCTTATCCTCTTCGATTTTTCATCACGAGCAGGCCAGAGGCACACATCAGGCGCGTTTTCCGTCATGACCCTGATCTCCAGGTCATACTGGTCTCCAAATACAACCTCAGCGACGATCCCGATGCTGATAAGGACATTCGCTTGTTTTTTGAAAAGGAATTTAGGGAAATACGTCGAGTTCACAGTCTTGGACGGCGTCTACCTGATGCCTGGCCGTATCCAAGAGCCGTCGACTGTCTTGTCGACCGATCTTCAGGGCACTTTATTTATGCGTCGACTGTGATTAGGTACATCCGGTCGCCAAAGCATCGTCCTGATGACCGACTTGAAGTCATCCTTCGTCTTCTACCACCTCGAGATGGAGACAAACCCTATGCTCAACTCGATGCATTGTATACATTCATTTTTCAGTGTGTAGAGGATCACCGTCAACTTGAAAATATTTGTCTCGTCCTCGGCATACTCTATTTTCAGAGTAAACGCGCCGGCTGGTTCTCTATGACGACTGCTAATCTTTCCGCCATTGAAGGGTATCTTGGGATAAAAGCTGGGGACCTTGTTTTACTCCTTGATCCAATTCTTTCTCTTGTTGCCATTGATAGTGGCCAACTCCGCATATTGCACAAGTCTCTGTTTGACTATCTCTTGGATTCCAGACGAGGTGGTCACTTGCCTATTGGTCTTGCCCAAGTTCACGAAGTAGCTGCAACATATATCTTGAAACAGATTTCGAATGGGGAAAAGGGTACGTTAATTTTCATTGATTTGCATTATATTCCGCCACTCATGCGCCAAAGTTGCGAATGCTTTTGTACATTTTGCTTATCATTGCCAATTTGCGTCTCTCAATGATATCCTCAAAGATTATCTGTGCTCTCTGGAGATCCCGCCATTTCCATTTGTCTTGGTCGAACTCAGGTACCCTTCCTTGGACGTTTTGGAGAATGAAACCTTGCTTCGCATTATGTGGCAATTCTTCCGGACATTGAGTCGCGAGGTAGGGTAACTCCAACAAATTTTGTTTCAGATCGTTGATACATTCTTAAGGATTTTGATTCCACTGGACAGTTTCATGAACAATACATTGCGAAATGGATGGACTATCTTCATTCACCCCTCCCAGAAGGCAAAGTGGATAAAATCAATGTAAGAGTTGCTGCAGTGCTGTATTGCACCACTCATCGATGTGTTCTTACATTCCTCTAGAAAGCGGACAGGTTAAAAAGTTGGTTGAAACGGAAACTTGGTAAATCACCCACGACAGGGTCAAAGCCCCAAAACTTCGAAATGGCCGCTGTATGTACTTGATACTTCACTGCTTCTCACATACATCTGACACTCCCTCAGGAAGTGGTCAAATTGAAACACGAATTGGAATCAATGCTGATTCGATGGAAACCTGCAAACTTTCAAGTCAATCCAGTGGTTATTGATCCAATTAGGGTATGTTAATTGCCTTGGTCATAGATGGACATGTCATGAACTCATGAAACTTCAGCTTAATGCCCTTATTAAACGAGAGCAAGATGTTTACTTGGCTTTCACAAATAAAGCTTTCCTTTACTCCGATGCGGTTATTTCATCGATTGTATATGGTGACGATTTCATCCACTGTTATGAACTTGTCTTCAAGCCGCATACATTCTTGAATCTGCGAACATATTCCAAGAATGGCGATATATATCATCTACTCTCGTGTAGATATGATAGGCATGAGAACCTGCCTGTGGGGACATTGAACGGCCTAACTAGGGTGAGTTGTGCATCATGGCGTAGCCTGTAATATTCACCTGAAAAGTCGTTTAGTCAGACGACTCAGGTCACTTTTCTGACTTTTTCCAAAAGTATGGATTAGAACCGACAAATAGAGTCGTTTTTCATGTGTCAGTTTCGCAGCTGCCGGTTTCCCCGTCCTTAGATATTGATTTCATCTGAAAGTATGGAGGTGGATTTGACCAATGGTGTGCACGCTACTGTCACCGGGTGGATGAGAAAACGCTGGGATTTTATTTCCTCTTCCTGGGGTTTCGCCTCTGGTGGTATCTCTGCCATAAACGTTCATTCGCAGTCACGGTCTTCGTAGACCCCATCGACACCCTAAAGACGACCACACTTCAAAACCACATTCGGTTCGGACTACTGCAGTACTTCGTTGACCTCGGGCTCACACCAACGAAACGCTAAGGTTGTCTTTGGACGGTGTGGAGGAACGTCCGCAGGATTTCGACAATCCCCCGACTTTCATAATATTTCTATTACACACTCAGAACCCTTTGTATTCACCCTCACCATTGTTCATCCGCCTCTCCCGGTTCTATTACTAGTTTTACAATTGCTCGGTCAAACCTATATTCTCGGTCCAAATGATACAATTGAAGCAATGAATGGACCGACACCTACAAGACTATACGGTCTACCGTTTTTCCGTCTTCAGTCAATGTGCACGACAGCGATGCAGATATCAACGGGGGTCCATCCATTCATCATTAATACACGGGAAAAAAAAGAACCATACATAAAATATTTCTTACCGGTCACCCATTCGGGAGCTCTAGTCTGACTAGATCGAGTATTAGAACTGGATGTCATAACTCAAGGCCGTACCACAGAATCTCCGAAAAGTTACTCTGGCTCTGGCGACGTTGCCAACGTCGACATGAACGAAATTAAAGGCAGGCCCCGTCCCGACAACCCCCAATCGAGTCAGACAAGGGATAAGCAATTTACAAGAACGCTTTTCATTCCAGAAGTAGTCACTTTTTTTATTGCGGGTTGTAACTTGTAAGTGGCTCGTGGAAGCCTATTAATTTTTGGTCGGATCCACTTAAGTCGGATCTCCAGATCGGCCATCGGCGAGGAATGGCTCAAAGAGCAGGACATGAGTCAACGCAATTGTCATAGTTTCCAAAAGTCCAAAACAATACACACGTTTCCGCCTAAATGGCGAGAAGAGTGGTCTATGAAAATCAGTGTTAAGAAGAATCAAATTTTCAAAATATGAATAGAACGTACTAGCTGAAGAAAAAAGCGTAAGGGGTGCTTGTTTAACAGCGCATTGAGGCTGTCGGTCGATTTGTTAGAAGCAGCATCGACATCTGTTCATACTAAGTATTAGGAAACATATTTTGGGAACTATGGACGGTGTTGAAATCGAGAGGGAGGGATGATCGATGAAGCTTTGAAGACTAGCAGAACTTGAAGGAGGCCTACAAAAATGATCAATGAATGAGAAGTGGGATTTTACCTCACTCTCTCAGGCTGATTGCTCTG
>Ga0307517_10007568_pt1 | contig 15787 bp, 19 predicted proteins | sample 23_EM_MG_FD_194515 | JGI IMG/M metagenome (GOLD analysis project Ga0307517, IMG submission 194515) | Populus trichocarpa ectomycorrhiza microbial communities from riparian zone in the Pacific Northwest, United States - 23_EM | ecosystem: Host-associated > Plants > Roots > Unclassified | place...
AAGGCAATTGTGAATAGGGTGACGTGAGTGTGGCTGGTTCTTTCTCTCTTTCCCAGCGGTACGAGGGAGTACATCTCAGATATGGCGTTGGTTCTAGATACGGAGGCTCTAGTTCTGGAGGATTATTTATCATCAACCAACTCCCGCAATCCTCGACCGTTACCTCAAACCATTCCTACAACCCCCTCAACTCGGGACCCAGCGCGGTAAACCGGCATGTTGGCCCGTACAGAACATCAGGTGGATCCTATCAGAATTCCAGTCTACCGCAAACTCCCAAACCTAGTCCGTATCTCATCCCTCGTGGCGATCTTGCTCGATCCGCGTGCTTACCTTGACCTCCATGGTTCTTGCGTAGTCATGAAATTCCAGCCTTCACCATTCCTACGCGTAGATCAAGCTGTTTCGAATATCGAGGAGTGTCCAGGTCAGCTTCCCGCCTTCTTCGGCCATGCTCCATGTGGTGATTGACGGATGAAACGTAGAATCTACAAGTTCCGTCGACCGAAAGCAGGCAGGATTGGCCTTTACCTTGACTCAGGAGCAACGTCAGAAGCTGGATTCGACGACGTATGTCGATCCTACATCGTCCGAATTATCGCAAAATCTGACCAAATTCTCATTACAGGAGCAAGTACCAACTCCGGCTGTATTGCACGTCTTCTACATTCTATTCTTCCATTTTCCAAATACCACGCGGTCCATGCCAGATGGAATTCCCCCCTGCTTGCGAAGTTAGGGTCAATAACATGCAGCTGCAAGCAAACTTGAAAGGGTTGAAGAAAAAGCCGGGAACAACACCCCCTCCCGATCTCGGCAGGCTTGTAAAGATGTCTCCCGGCGCAGCGAACCGACTGGATATGATCTATGTCAATAGCCAGCAGCCTGTTCACGGGAAGGTGAGTTGACCACGTTGCTCAGAATGGCGTAAGCTGATTGCCATCAGAAATACTACATCATCGTCATGCTGGTTGAGGTGACCAGTATTGATGAGCTGATCGATCGTCTGAAGAAAGGGAAGTTTGTTAGTAAGGAAGACGTACTCGCAGAGAGTGAGTTATGCGGCCTAATTACATGTCATTTTATGCCGACGTTGTGCTCTCAGGGAAGCAGAGTGTGGCCGATGACGACGAAATCATCGCTGGGGAACAGAAGATGTCACTGAAATGTCCGGTAAGTCCTATCAACCCTGATTCAGAAGGAGGGAGTCTCATCCCCTCGGCGAGTAGTTGAGCTACGCCCGCATCAACCTCCCCGCCCGGTCGAAGAAATGTGTCCACCCTCAATGCTTCGATGCAACATCGTGGTACAGCATGATGGAACAAACGACAACGTGGCTCTGCCCTATTTGTGAGAAAGTGTTGGAACCAGAAGAGCTGATGCTTGATGGGTGGGTCGACCAGTTTACATTTCTTCCGAGTACACGCTAATCGCCTTATAGGTACTTTGGTAACATCCTGGACTCGACACCGGATACGGTGGAGGACGTCATTGTCGAAGCCGATGGTCAATGGCACACGGACGACAACAAGTACGGTTCTTCCGAGTGGCTGGCTGCTCACCCCCCCAAAGCCGAGCCAGCTAAAGCTGCACCGATTCGACAACAACCCCGGACCAACGATAGCAAAGGTCCGAACCAGGGTGCCATCGTAGTCTCCGATGACGATGAAGATGATGAAGGTCGGGTCAAACGTGAACTGTCTCCCTCCTACGATCCGGGGACATCGAACAACAATACTCAGCATAGCACACCGGGCGCAGGGACGCAGGCTGCTTGTGCGGTTATAGACTTGACATTATCCGATGACGAGGACGATCCGCCAACGCCTGCACCGCCGAAGCGAAAATCAAGGGACTCTCGTTCCCCCACGGAGCCTGTGTGGAAGAAGTCGCGGTATGGTGAACCCGGCACACCCAACGGGCCTATCACAGCACCTCCGACGTTGACCGGTTCTGACACAACATCATGGCGCACTCTTCCTCCTATTCCCGCCAATCGCGGGATCTCGAGGACACCTGCCGGCCCGCGTCACACCTCCTACAACTCCGGGTCAGGCTCGTACCGCAACCCACCTGCGACCAGGTGGTAGTTTCGTACTGTAGGGGTTTTTTCGGGCATGTATTCTATTATTTACAGTAGTAGCGATTCGCCATTCTGCTAATTATCTGCGCGCATATTCCGAGATACATGCCCGTGTGCTCGGACGGCTGGATGTCGTGTGGTTAAGCGTGGTCACCCCAGGAAGTCACTTCCCCGTCCGTTTTGGCCCGATCTCCCGTCGGAGCTCGCCGAGGACGAAATGATCCGGGCTATCCGAAACCTTTTTCAGACGCGTCTTTCTGAAATTTCGCCCTCACCCTCTTACCACCACCACTCCGTTTCTCTCTCCCTTGTTTTTTATTATCCTCAAAAATGTCTGAGATCAAAAAGTCCAAGACCCCAAAGGAGTTCGCTAGTCAGTCAATTCCTCCTTTGTCGTCATTAAGTTTCAACCGTTGAGCTGGCACCGTGCATAGTCGACTTCTTGATGGGTGGTGTCTCCGCCGCCGTGGCCAAGACCTCAGCTGCTCCAATTGAACGCATCAAGTTGCTCGTTCAGAACCAGGATGAGATGGTACGGTCACCCCGGTTGTAGTCGCGCGACCTCGTACCCAACACCTTTTCCTCTCCAGATCAAGCAGGGCCGTCTCTCTCACCCCTACAAGGGTGTCATCGACTGTTTCTCGCGTACTTACAAGGATGAGGGTTTGGTTTCGCTGTGGAGGGGTAACACGGCCAACGTTATCCGTTACTTCCCGACTCAGGCCTTGAACTTCGCTTTCAGTCAGTTGCGCTTCCTTCAGTGTCTTGTACCTTCCTAACGCGTTGCTCTCTCCGCAGAGGATTACTTTAAGTCCTTGTTCGGTTTCAAGAAATCTGAGGGCTACTGGAGATGGTTTGGTGGCAACGTCGCCTCCGGTGGTGCCGCTGGTGCTTCTTCTTTGCTCTTCGTCTACTCGCTTGACTACGCTCGTACTCGTCTTGCGAACGACGCTAAGTCTGCCAAGGGTGGAGGAGATCGCCAGTTTAACGGTCTCGTTGATGTCTACCGCAAGACCCTCAAGTCTGACGGTATTGCCGGTCTCTACCGAGGCTTTGTCCCCTCGGTCGTTGGTATCATCGTCTACCGTGGTCTCTACTTCGGTGTCTACGACTCGCTCAGTGAGCATCATAGGTTTCTTGCATCATCTATTACTCTGCTAATGCGCTTTCACAGAGCCTGTCGTCCTTGTTGGTCCTCTCGAGGGTTCCTTCCTTGCGTCCTTCGGTCTCGGATGGGGTGTTACCATTGGTGCCGGTTTGGCTTCTTACCCACTGGATACTATCCGTCGTCGTATGATGATGACCTCCGGCGGAACCGTTCACTACAAGTCCATGTTCGACGCTGGCTCTCAGATCATCGCCAAGGAGGGTAGCAAGTCCCTCTTCAAGGGTGCTGGTGCCAACATCCTCCGTGGTGTCGCTGGTGCTGGTGTGTTGTCCCTCTACGACAAGCTCCAGCAGGTCATGTTCGGCAAGGTCTACTCTGGAGGTGCGTGTTTATTTCACCATTTGATGCCATTCGAGGTGCTAAATTTACGTGTACAGGATCTGGTTAAATACCTTACTTTCTTCAGCACGGTGGTTTTACGGAGTGTCCCGCTCGCTAATAGACCTTTTTTCATCTTCTATCTTATTTTCGCATCTCGGGAGACATTTTGTTGGTACCCACCTTAGATACCAGATACAAACCCACCACGCAAAAGCGTCGCATCGCGTTGCACTGCTGGACACTGGTCAGACGATTGATTGTGAGAACGCGTTCGAAGTGAGCCTAGAAGCCACCAACTGGCAAGCCGAACTCCAACACCATATTGCCCCAGTGACTGGCGCGTTCAATGTTTCTTCAAGGTAACCTGACCGAATGGGAGCAGTACGCACTAACCACGTTCCATCCCAAAGCTCCGAGCTCCGTTGGCATACCATGCGAATGATCACAACAGCCCTTGAAATGGCTGTTTGTATCATCCGCTGCAACGATTGCCGCCCATCCAAATCACAGTTGGATTCCTCCTTGCGGAAACCTTGTACTTTGGTCATGGATACCAAGTCTCAACGACCGAAAGGGCGGGAGGGTGCTCCCCCCTTGTTGAATGCGGCCATTGAAGCACTGAATCCCGTGAGGGAGATCTCTGATACCACACCAGCCAAGGCCGCTTTTGACTCCGTCAGTGCCCTTCTGACAATGGCCAGGGTACGTTTCCCCCCTATTCTGCGACGATAGGTTTCAGGTTCACTTGTGTCCAGGATTCGACGATTAACGAATGGGAATACGTCGAGCTCGGGTTGGTCTGCGCTGATGTCTGTGGAGCCCTTGACCGGGGAGTGAATGGAAAGACACTGGACGACCTCAGTCCGTGCTGCGAGGCGATAAACCAGCTGACGGCGTGGGTTAAACTGGTGATATACGATCTGGATGGCTTACTGACGATGCACTTGATCGTAGAACCGTGGCGGAGATCCAGAGGAAGGTCGTCAAACAGAGCGGGCGGAACGCAGTCTCTCGGCTTGTGTATGCGAATAATGATAAGGAGAAAATCGCTGCTTGGAAATTAGACCTCGACAGGATCCTTCACGTCTTCAACGTGCGTTCCGCCACTTCTGTATGACCACTACCAAGTGTCCGCTTCCAGACCGAACTTGCAATCAACACACATGCAACCGTTTCTGACGTTCGTCGTGGAACTGCGAATATCCACACCACCCGTACCATTGTTTCCGGCACTCATCGTGGTCCGTTGAAAAGCCGTAGGGACGCGGGTGGTTAGAGTTTGGCGGTAAGTAGGAATTGTACTTGCCTGTCACGGAGTAACCACTTACCACCGCCCAGACCCACGCCAGGTCAGCGACCTCGACTACAGGTGGATCCAGTCTCTGACATTTGCATCCAGTGCACCCGGAGAATCAACGCCTCCGCTACCGAGAAATGCAAATGGAACCGTTTCGGATGTTCATCACGATGTTGCGAACACCAACACCATGGTTTCCGACATTCACCGCAATATGTTGAAAAGTCAGGAAGGGGCTAATGATCAACGCCAGTCGGTGAGTGCCATTTGTACTCCGTTCCGCTACCGGATGGATAGGCGGTTGCCGTTGCCAGGACTCAAACCGGGTCGGCAATCTTGGCCACTGACGGACCCAGTATCTTACACTCCCATGTAGCACACCTGGCGAATCACCCCCCACCGCCGAGGGCCTGTTTCGGACGCGACAGGCTAGTCGAGAAGATCGTCGGTCTCGCTGAAAACCTCACTCCAATCGTTCTCATAGATTTGGCGATAACATATTGGGTGCACGGGGAGGCCTGAATATTGAGGTGGGGACACAGTATGGGTTTTCTTGGACCGCTTTCTGATAATCACCGATCGTTGGTTGTCCAGGCGCCAGGAACATGCTATAACTTTCTAATGGTGGCAAAATCGGGCAAGTACATGGATGTTTGAATATGAACGATCATGAAGGTGCGTGCGGATTCAATGCACACGAGTTCGCCGAGCCTTCGAACTTCAGCGCTTTAAGAAGATCGTCGATCGGGAAGTCTCTGCTTGAGACCAGGCCGTTCCCATTCCGACGGATGCGCCGGTAAGTACACCAGGAGGTCGAACTAGGGCGAATATATGCTTTATCTCGTACCGACGTGCACGGTGCCAACCATAGGCAACTCGCGCATGGATTCGGGTGGCCCTGCCCCAGAACTCGCCGGCTGCCGAACTGTTTGACTCTCCTAATCGAGCTGGGGGGATGCAGGCAAGTCGATAGGGAAGTACCATGCGCAGCTGGTAGGAGCATTTTTCCATAACGGCCGGGTTATCATATTGAAAGAATTCTCGATTAATCCCGCTCGTGATGAGAATGTTGTTATGCGAGCAGGGACGGTACGGGACATGTGCATTCCAGGTGGGTGACCCTGACGGTAGGTTCGTCCCATATCTTGCAGAGAGACATAGCCCTCTGGAAGAGACTCCCATGAAAATGTCATCCCGTTCTATGGTGTTGATACTGTTTTCGTCACTCTAACCATGCTTTTGCGTATCCAATGACGGAGAACCAACGGTGCCTAACGGCGTATCCGGGAGCATCTCGCCCCGATCTGGTAGATATTGTTCTGCATTTTGGCGATAAGTGGATTGACGGTGACCCTTGTCTCGCAGTGATATCAGCTTGCAAAACGGCTATGATACCCTCACAGCGTAGATGTCGCCCATGGAACCCTCAAAGCTGGTAATAACTGTCTCCACTTCCCCCATCTACCTCCAACTGATGTTCGGCTCGGGGCCCGATCTAGGCAACGTCCTCAACACTGCTGTGCGTAGGACCCTGATGAGTGGTTTATCATTGACGGTGTGGTTAGAGCGTGGGAAGAGTTGGTATGCAATCCAAGGTGGATACCCTTACGTGTCTCTCAGATCTCAACTCCGACGTTTCGTAACATGCCTAGCCCCATCTGTAGACGAGGGATTAATCCCTCGCCTGGGGGAGACAATTCGAGAGGACCCAGCCTAAAGCGAAAATCGTCTGACCTCTCGCCGTACTGACTAGCATGACGACTTTGAACCCTCTGAGTGTTCTCTGGGTTATATTTCCCTCGGTTCCCACGTGCTTTCAAGGGAAGCAGGGGAAGACGTCGGTGTAATCCTGTTTCTGGGTCCGGTGGAGGTCATTTTTGGACACTTAGGGTGTTTTCTCTCCTCCAATGCTTTCCCTTCTACTCAAGCGTGTGCGATAGATTTGAACGTTGGCAATCTGCTACGTGATGCGGCCTATTGTTCATACTCGTGGGGGGGGGGGCCGGGCACCACACTCTGGCGGATACCAATCCGGGTCCGGTCCGGTTGCTCGTAAGTGTGCCCTGTGGCCGCCCGCACGTTCAGACCCTATAAATGATGGGGTGGATCCTGGATCTCCCTCCATTCTTCGCATCACGTGGGTAATAAGTGAGCGATTGCTGATCCTCATCACCCATTTCTCCTGCCCTCTCTTGCGCGTTGACCTCCCGGCAGTGAAGCAACATTGCAGCATGTCGCGGGCGATAACGAGGCAGTCGCCCATGACACGAGAATGGCAGCACACCACGCTCAAGCAATGACGCCGGAAATGGCCCGCTGTGAATCGTGGTTGCCATTTCCGGCTCGTGCCGGCACGAGCATGTCCAGCTTATCTTATTTTTTGGGCGGGGGGAGGCGCTTTATATATCTTCTGGTGTCACTGCCTCCACAATTGCCGTGCCACCCACTTGTGACTTTTCCCATGGCACGTTATCGCAAGCCCACTCGTCGTTCCTCGACCTCATGGAAGCAGCGCATACAGGGGTTACTGGATAACACTCCGTCCCACGAGACAATCCGGGCGGAAGTCCAACTTTTGGTGGACAATAGTAACATCAACACCATCAGGGGGTTGGCCATCGGAGACCAAGCGAGATTCTTGGAAATTACTGATCAGGTCAGCACTTGCCATCCCTGCTCTTCGTGGAAGGTTCTAACCTCCGACGGCCCCGACGCTAATTCGTCAAATCCCGAAAACCACGAGCAGGCCGCCCCAACAGTCCTTGAGAGAGACACGAGGTTTGTGGCCACGCTGGGGGATATCTATAGCAACATCTTGCAACTCCCTAATTCCATCGGATCACTCCAAAGGCTCGAGAAACGCGGGGAAATTGCCGTTGCATCAGGAGGGACCACCGACATCTGGCGAGGGGTTTGGAACAATCAGCACGTGGCCTTCAAAGCATTTCGTATCTCCCCCCCCCCAAGATCTCCAGGAAGCAAAGAAGATCCTTTGGAAACTGGTGCCTATCTGGAAGAGACTGCACCACGAGAACGTTCTCCCGTTTCATGGTGTTGAAACGTCAATATTCCAGCTCGCTCTCGTCTATGACTGGGGCCAAAACGGGAACATCGCACAGTACCTCAAGTCCAACCCCGATGTCTCAAGGTCGAAGCTGGTAACTGTCCCCCCCCGTTTCGTACGCAACCCGTCCCCTAACCAATTCCTCAAGTTGTTACAAGTTGCGAAGGGACTCCAATACCTCCACTCCCTCGACATTGTCCACGGTGGCGTGAAGGGAGTAAGCGACGCGTCTCCTCAGACCCACGCCAAACTGACGTAATTCATTTAGGCTAATGTGTTGATATCTGGGGCTGGGAAAGCCCAGGTCTGTGATTACGGTCTAAGCCCCATCATCTCGAGCCCCAACTTTACAATCGCGGCAACCCCAGGAGTTGCAGGATCCTTACGGTGGCTCGCCCCGGAGATCATCGATCCACCCAGCGAAGCCAACTCCAAACCCCTGACGGCATCTAAACCTGCTGACGTATTCGCGTTTGCAATGCTTGCAGTGGAAGTGTTCACCGGAGGGGTTCCATTCGGGAACGTGAAGAACAATTCGGTCGTTATTCAGATTGTTAACGGAAAGAGACCTGCCAAGCCAGAGGCCGCCGAGCAGCTTGGTCTAACTGCTGAAATATGGAAGTTCATCGAGAAGTGTTGGAACGCGAACCCGAATAAGCGACCGACCATCGACGAAGTGGTCAGAACCTGGGAAGGGTTTGCCAACGGGCATGTTGTTTCCTCCTTTGGGTGGTTCGCAAGCCGACACATAAAATACACCAAGAAACATGGTAAGCCATCCTGGCTACAAAATCGTCACGGTGTACTAAATTGTTGGAAAGTAGGGCGACCAATGCGCAGGAAGAGGTTTTGTGGGCTGTTCTAACTGCTTGATGCGTCCGGCTGGTCCCACTCATGCACATCTCATCTTTTCAACGTTCACGAGCGGCGTCGGCGTCGGCTTCGGTTCACCCATTTTTTATTACTGTCTATCTCAAGTCATCAAGCCGACACATCCCGCAAAATAATGAGCCTATTTTTTTCCCGTGTCGCGTGTTTCCAAAATACGGGAAGATTACGAAGAACGCACAACTACCACCCCGCCCCACCTCCCTCTCACTCTTGCGTTTGAATCACCCAGGCACGTGGAGGTGGCACAGTGTATCACTGGGGTTTCACCAACGCGCTGGAAGGCGCGTTCTCGCAGCTTATGTAATCGATCTTCACCGTGAGCGGATTCATTCAATCTCTCGGTCGATTGATCTGACCAGATGTCGCGCTCCTCATCGCGGTCGCTTTACGCGTATAGACGCGTATGCGACCGTACTTATTCTTGCAAGCATCACACTTATGTACCGTCGAAGTAATTATTACTATCCAGTATCTATCTATCTAGTGTAGGGCGACGCATCTGTGTTCCTGGCGGCCATTTTATTGAATTATTGTTGTGTCCGTAGCTTTGCGATGCGTGACGGTATATACGGTAGCTGAAGCTGAGGGGTTGAAACGTTGACCTCTTGCTGTGCTAACTCTAATCAAAATGCTCGACCTTTCTTGGGATAATCTTCATCTCTTTTAGGATCCCCTTCATTTTCTTCTCCTCATCCTTCACGACCCTCTTCTTCTTCCCGCCTTTCCCATCATCGACCTCCTCCTCAATCTTCTCGACTACAGTGACAATCTTCCCATTTTTCCCAAACCGACCTGTTCGTCCAGCAATGTGGGTGTATGAGTCCACTCTGCCTTCTGGCACCCCCAAGACGAAGACGTGGGAAAGATCGGGAAGGTCGAGACCCCGCGTGTTTGCAAGAGTGGAGACGAGGAGAATGGGGCCATCGCCGTCAGCTGTAGTCTCTGTGCCCTTGTCTCTGAATATGTGGTTCCTCCAGCGACGGATGACAGCATATCGAGCGGACGTGCGTCCACACCATACTCCTTCAACTCCTTGATGAGCCTGTGAATGGGATGTGTGGCTGGGGTGACGAGGAGCGCAGTCCGTGGAACGTCCATCGCGAAGCAGATAGAGATGGCTTCTATCGAACCCGGAGACCACGGCGATGGGCTTCGTACCCTGGTACTTCTGAAACTAGAATATCCTCCTTGCTCGGATTAACCCCGGAGCATTCCCCTGTAATGGCCGCGCGTAAGGCAGCCTCGCGTTCGTCGTCTGGTAGTGTAGCAGTCTCCTCCTCTCCTGCTGGCGCAGGTTGAGGGTCAGGGGAAGTGATCGCGCTCCCTATGTTGCGAATCTCGGACTCCTTGTTTACAATGAGGATGGTGTGAATGGTGTTCGGGAACCAGGTAGATGTTTCAGTCTTTCCGGGAGTTCCACTGATCTTGACGAGGTGCATGTTAACCAAACGCTCCCCTGAAACAGGAAACGATTAAGGTGGCTACGGAATGTGGCAGTGGAGGGAACGAGTTGGGGCGTGTGGTGTGTTTGAGGTTGTCTGATGGTACGTGTAGGGGTGGGGGTGTTATCGGGATCAGGGTCATCAGGTTTGATCATGCGCGGTTTGAGTATCTTGTTTAGCAGCTGTCGAGTAGGGCCTGGGTACTTGGCGATCTTCTTCCGCACCTTTCGCGTTTGAACTTGTCTGAAAGGTTAATGACGGTCTCGACGAGGGAATCCACCTCGTCTACCACGACGGTATTGAGTTTGTGCAGCTTTAATCTGTCATAGTTGTTCAAAAGAACTTGCGGTATTCCTATTAGAATATGGGGTGTGACGCGTTCCAGTACCGCCAGCCGGTCCTCCAGGGGTTCCCCAGGTATCTTAGCCAAGACCTGGACCACAGAGGAAAGCTCTGGACGGTGGATCTGGATCTTGGATTCGGTAATGACCTGGATCCACCATGCAAATTGTAGGGCGAGGTTTTTGTGCGGGACTATGACCAATGCGGAGACAGAAGGGTTTGTGGGTTTTTTGTGGGATTCGTGTTCGGACCTCCATACTCGGAAATCGCTGAGCAAGGCCAAGATTGAGCCAAATGACCTGTAGTTCGGTCGATTTGTCAGAAGGATGTTGGACGTCAACCGAAACGTGGGTTTCTACGCACTTCCCTGTCTCAGTGTGGTCTTTTAGGAGCACATCCTTTCCGGACAATATTGCGGGTATCAATCTAGCCTGAGTTTTGGTAGGTTCCGCGATGTGAGGGAAGACGCTCCGGAGTGTCGCAGCCACGCTCGCTGGTACCCCGAGCCGTTTCCACGAAATGTCCACTAGCTCTGGCCCAGAGCTCGAGGTTGTGGAATTACTCCGCCGTAGAGGTTTTCACCATAGCGTGACTTGACTACGACGGGAGATTCAAAATGCGGAGGAAGCTGAGGCTTGAAGGAGGCACGAGCGCATTGTCACGAGGGTCGATGGTGGACCTCGGGTTCACACGCATCCAGGATTCGATGGTTAACGAACAGGAATACGTCGAGCTCGGGTTGGTCTGCGCCGATATCTGCAGAGCCCTCGACCGGGGGATGAATGGGAAGAAACTGAACGATCTCAGCCAGTCCGTGAGCGAAGCGATAAACCAGTTGACGACGTGGGCCAAACAGGTGATGCACAGTTTGGATAGCTTACTGACGGTGGTCTTGATCGCAGAACTGTGGCAGGAATCCAAAGGAAGGTCATCAAGCGGAGTGGACGGAACGCAGTCTCTCGGCTTGTGCATGCGAAGAATGACAAGGAAACAATCGCTGCCTGGAAGTTGGACCTCAACAGGATCCTCCATGTTTTCAATGTGCGTTCAGTCATATTTTTGCTTGGTTGCCGCTAATTGATCCCTTTCAGACCGAGTTGGTGATGAGCACCCATGTAACTGTTTCCGACATTCGACATGACGTGTCGAAGATCCGAGAGGAGATTGGTGGCCAAGTTCGCTCGGTAAGTGCGGCTCTCCGTCCATCGATAACGGAATGTTGACCATCCCCAAGACTCAAGCCAGGTCAGTGATCTCGAGTACCATGTGGTCTGCGGCCTTACGTTCGCACAGTGTCCCTCCCGGAGAATTGCCTCCCCCACCACCGAAGGCCTGTTTCGGACGCGACGAGCTAATCGAGAGGATCGTTAGCCTCACCGAAAACCGTACGCCTATTGCTCTCATCGGTCCAGGTGGAATTGGGAAAACATCTGTCGCTCTGGATGTCCTCCACCACGGTCGCATCAAGAAACGATTTGGCGATCACCGTCGATTCATCCGGTGCGACAAGTTCCCCGCTTCGCATGCGAGTTTTCTCCGCCGACTTTCGAAGGTTGTCGGTGCTAGCGTCGAAAACCCCGAGGACTTGATCCCCCTCCGACCATCCCTATCCTCCAACGAAATGTTCCTAGTCCTCGATAACGCGGAATCTATTCTTGACCCACAGGGAGCCGACGCCCATGAGATCTTTGCTGTGGTAGAGGAACTGAGCCAATTCAGCGGCATTCATCTCTGCATCACATCCCGCGTCACCACTGTCCCACCAGATTGCAAGTGTTTGGACGTCCCCACGCTGTCAATGGACGCTGCACACAGCGCCTTCTACCGTATCTACGAAAATGATGATCGACCAGATCTCATCAACAAAATCCTCGGACAGCTCGACTTCCATCCGCTCTCAGTGACCCTGCTGGCCACCGTTGCACATCAAAACAAGTGGGACAACAATCGACTGGCCAGAGAGTGGGAGCAACGCCAAACGGGTGTACTTCAGACGGAACACAACAAAAGCCTCGCTGCCACCATCGAACTTTCCCTGGCTTCCCCCATGTTCCAAGAGCTCGGCCCTGATACGCGAGCACTTCTTGGAGTCGTAGCCTTCTTCCCGCAAGGCATCGATGAAAACAACGTCGACTGGTTGTTTCCCACCATCTCGAACAGAACAAATGTCTTTGACAAATTCTGCATCCTTTCCCTGACGTATCGAAGCAACGGATTTGTCACAATGCTCGCACCGCTCCGAGATTATCTCACTCCCAAGGATCCGAAGTCGTCTCCACTTCTCTGCACGACCAAGGAACGTTACTTCACCCGGTTGTCAGTCGTTCTTGACCCGGACAAGCCCGGGTTCACAGAAGCACGATGGATCATGACGGAGGACGTAAACGTTGAGCACCTGCTCGACGTCTTCACATCCACTGACGCGAACTCGGACGATTTTTGGGGCGCCTGTGCCAATTTCATCGAACACCTCTCTTGGCACAAACCACGGCTCACTGTGCTGGGGCCAAGGATCGAGGGCCTCGCAGACGACCATCCCTGCAAGTCGCAATGCTTGTACTACCTTGCACAGTTGTTCGAAAGAGCTGGAAATGACGTGGAACGCAAACGGCTCCTTACTCACACACTAAAACTCGAGAGAGAGTGGGGGAATGACCGTCGGGTTGCCCGAACGCTGAGGGAGCTATTTGATGCAAATCGGCTAGTGGGCCTCTACGAGGAAGGAATACAAGAAGTGAAAGAAGCTTTGGAAATTTCCGAACGGCTAGGGGGAATCGTTGAACAGGCACGGTCTTTGCAATACCTCGCTCGGCTGTTGTATGAAGACGAACAGCTCGACGCTGCAGAAGAAGCCGCATCCGGCGCGACAGATCTCCTCCTGGAGAAAGGCGAACAATATCTGGTCTGCGGATCTCATCGTGTTCTTGGCAGGATATACTGTTCCAAGGGCGAGCGGGAGAAGGCCATTCACCATTTCGAGGCAGCTCTCGAAATCGCATCTCCTTTCGACTGGCACGATGAGCTTTTTTGGGCTCATTACGAACTGGCAGAGCTCCTTTTCGCCGGAGACGAGTTCGGTGACGCACACGCTCACGTTGAACGAGCCAAATCACACGCGGTCGACAACGCGTACTCTCTGGGTCGCGCAATGGAATTGCAGGCCAACTTTTGGTATAAACAACGTCGATTCGAAGAGGCAAAGTCCGAGGCTTTGCGCGCTGCCGATGTGTATGAGAAGGTTGGGGCTGCAGGGGATGTGGAGGACTGCAGAATGCTCCTCCAGGATATACAAAAGGAGCTGAACAGCCCGGATACCTCGAAATTTCGACGGTGAGCTCGAAACGATGCTGCTTCTTACGCCTACTGACTTTCTGTTCTCTCAGGCATCGGACTGCGCCATCTCGCAAGTTTCATTTGTTTCGGGCGTGGACTTCGGCAAAGCATGGTTGAATACCGTTTCCAGGGTTTCTGGGCGGATATCCTCCTCGTCACCCCGTTTGCTGTCCTACCATTGCTGCCTGAGCCGTTCTCTTCCCTACTAGCTGACCTCCTGTGCTTGCATCGTTCTGTTTTTTGTTGTCCCACGTTGTTGACCCGCCTCCCATGTTGTGTTTTTCACTTTCGACGTATACCGTTATCTGTCAGCGATCCTCGAACCCTCGGTTTGCCAGCGTGGCGGTTGTATCCCCATACACGAAGGATGTAAGAATATAATCCGTGAAAAGAGGTGAGCGCGAAGACGTCGGTATCTGAACAGTTCGAGCTTCAAGGCTAGTCTCGAGGTGAGTAATCCCGGTCTACTATATGTCGCGTTCACCGGCCAATCATATATTGATCATTCACCACCGCTTCCGAGGCAGAGAGGGTTCAGCGTGAATGAGGATAGGACTAACCGTGGGGCCATACAAACATCCCCAACGCGTTGTTGATGACGCTGATGCAATGGAGGGTTTTGGGATGCACACGGAACCGGAGGGAAAGGAGGTAACCACGCGACAATCTGGTGTAGCTGGCCCTTTCTGAAGTCGTTTGTTAATCAGATCTGAGATCTCTAAGCATCGTGTGTTCTACCATTGCCGCGTTTACGTCACGGTCTGACCTTGAGCGCATCTTTCACAGTTGATTTCTGCTTGAGTCAATCTGGTCGAGAGTTCTATGGACGTCGAGGCACTTCGAGGCGGTCCCAATCGAGGAGCTGGGACCATGGCAACGGAACCAAGTGGTTGTTGAATGGACCACTGATCGATAGATTGCACATGAAATATTATACCCAGCCCCAAAGACGGAACCAAAACTACCTAGGGAGAGGACAGAAGATGAATGGACAATGGATGGCGAAGAACGAAGAAGACCCGACAGAAAAGATAGGGTGCCGACCCGAGTTCCGTTGGGGAAGGATGAGGCTGTCTTGATGTAATCTCTTTACCATCCTTTGTGAGCCGAGGGCCATCAGCGCCGCGAAGGGGGAGAAAGGGTCGATCCACAGGCAGCCTGAAGAAATAATGTAAATCTTGCTGAGCAACGTCATCGGGAAGTCCGCTGCTGTCCCGCGGAATCTCTCCATACCACCCGGGGGGACCGCCCGAGTCGTCGCTGCCTGATAGCGAACCCTCTCGAAGTAAAGTAAGATCTTATAGCGGCGGTGGGGTCGGATGTCGTCGGGTCGGTGGGGACAGTCGGGATACCAAAACCGAGGGTCGTTTCTCGACGAAGTTAGAACATGTGTGTGCCATCTCACAGAACGATCTAAGCTCCCGATCGAGTAATGGGCCTCTTTTGCTGTCTGCATGCGGCCAGAGGGTAGTCCGGAAACGTGTCGCTTGTTGAGGAGTGCCATAAGCTCGAGAAAGGACGGTGACGAACCAGTACCTGACGATGGAGAGGCACTAGAACTTTTCTGACGATGGGTTTAGGGCGCACAGGGTAAGACGAAGTGATGGTTACGTTCGCCACGACACTGAACTGATGCGCCGGTTACGGTTTGCGAGCAGGGTCAGGTCTATTTTCCATCAACGAGGCTTGATCGGGAACGCCGGGGTCCTATAACGGCGTGACACCCAACCGCGCGATAGACCCTCAGAGGAATGATGCAGTAGAAGTTGTCCGCAGTGTGAATCGGGACACCCGAGCGGCATCGCGCATTCCATCGCCTTGTTTAACATTAATCAGGGATGGGGTT
>Ga0307517_10007570_pt1 | contig 15785 bp, 20 predicted proteins | sample 23_EM_MG_FD_194515 | JGI IMG/M metagenome (GOLD analysis project Ga0307517, IMG submission 194515) | Populus trichocarpa ectomycorrhiza microbial communities from riparian zone in the Pacific Northwest, United States - 23_EM | ecosystem: Host-associated > Plants > Roots > Unclassified | place...
CTCTGTTCCGCTTCAGGTTGGAGAAGGCAATCACGGACTTGAAACCACCGACGATCAATAACGACCCGACGACAACCTTTTGGACCGTCTACAAGAAAGTCGCTGACGAACACGACGGTGACCTGGTCTCGAAGTATGCCGGAGACCTGGACACCTCCCTGTTATTTGTAAGCACGTTTACGTCCCTTGCGCATCTTATTCGCCTCGATCGAGTTTTTTTGTTTTAGGCGGGTTTATTCTCGGCCGTTGCTACCACGTTCATCGTCCAAATCATTCCACAAATCCAGCCAAACCCCGTAGATCTGACGAATGTTCTGCTGCTTCGAATATTGCAACAGAACACCTCGTTCGGTGGAGCCGACCCGCTGGCACCCATCATCTCAAATATCCCCACCGGTGTTGTCAAGGCTCAGTCCATCCTCTTTGCCAGTCTGTCCATCACATTGGTCGTAGCCTTCGTTGCGGTGTTGGGGAAACAGTGGATCCTGTATTATACTCGAGTCACCACGTGGGGGAATATCGTTGATCGAGGGAGGGAACGCCAAGTCAAGTTTGTGGGACTTCAGAAGTGGGGATTACACTTGATCATGGAGTCGCTGCCAGTCATGTTGCAGTTTGCTCTCCTTCTTTTTGGCATCGCCCTTGCCGTCTACCTTTGGGATCTGAACATCTCCGCCGCGGAAGTGGTGTCGGTGGCCACTTCGATCGGCATCATCTTCTACACATGCATCGCCGTGGCCGCAACGGTTCGGAGCGATTGTCCGTTCCAGACACCCCTATCCATTCTACTCCCAAAGGTCCTACCGTGGATGAAGGAATTCACGGGGCGTGCTCGTGTCCGGTTGAGGCGAAAGGCCACCCCGCTGCTGCTCCGGATCGGACGGGCGACAGAGCACAGCCGCCTGACGAGATACCTCGGACATTTGTGCATGACCCTCATCGGTGGGACAAGCACCCCAAAGCACCCCGTCGAAGATGTTTTCAGCAAGCACTACGCCATGACGCTTTCAAACCCCGCATTCTGGAGGAATGACCCACTTTTCACTTCCCCCGTCCCGAAGGACATCGCTGCCTCTGCGGGGTTCTGGCTATTAGAGAACTCCACCGATTTCTCGGCCGCCTCTGCCGTCGCCGCCGTATTCTCCGAGATCCAGTGGCCGTCTCACCATCGTTCTACGACCGCGTTGATTCGACTCCGCGACACGTACATGGAATGTTTTCGAACCCCCGACTTCAAAAAGTCAACTCGCCTCAAGGCTCTGCAGTCCGCTGCCGCTTACTACGTCCTCTATCACACGCAGCTCATCGGGAGCACATCCAAAAGCCTCAAGGTGGAGGTGGAGAAACTTCCCCCTGATCTCCCTCCTGACCTTTTTGTCCACCCACCCAGCGATAATAAATGGGACGGAGACGACGTTTTTGAATACCTTCTCCACATCGAAGACCGCTCAGAGCCTGTTACATCGGCACAATTCCTGTCCTACATTGCCCCCTTCTGGTTTTGCGGCGATTCAGATGCCGCCATCAAGTTTCGACCGAGCCGTTTACAAACCTTGAAAGAACTCATCGAGGTGTTGGAAAAATCTCAGGTGTTGAACCCCGCAACTGTCACGGATTGTATTCTTTGCGCAGGCGCGGCGATGGATTTCCCTTTGCATCCGGAAGATTTGATTCGGGTCGACAAAAGGTGTGTATCGCTCCCCAGACGTTGCCAGCGGTATTGATTGGTGATAGTGATTATTGTTTGCGGACCTTCAAAATGGTGGTTGAGCACATTCACGGCATCATCTTGGCTCGGAGCCGCCGACGTCGTCACGCTGAAAAGGCACTGGAGATCCTTCTCACCCTTGTCGAAAAAACAACACTCCCGCTCGTCGATGCCGCGTGGATAAACGAACTTCTGAAAAGTATTGCAGGGGGGAACATGGACGATGACACGTTTACCCTGTTCCTCAGGCTCAGCGCGCGAAGGAAGGATGAGGAAGCGGGGGAAGTGGGAACGCCACCCGGTCAAGATGACATACACACCCAAGGAGGTGAAACAGAGCCACAGCCTCCCGGAGGAGCCGTGACATTGGAAACTTCCGCCCCAGAAGATACCCTTTTCAGCAAGATCCTGAAGAACGTCCAGACTTGTATCGAACGGGAGATTGGTTGGCAGGACGAAGCCGTGTATGGAGGTCTCATCACAATGAGGGACAATCCTCCGCTGGGACCTTACCCCCCAGATGATGACGCCCTCCAGACGTTGTACAATGCGATGGAGAAGAGCAAGCCATTCCGCGTTAGGAAGGCAGCCTACGACGTCATACTGGTCGTGCACGATAGGTGGCTCAAGTCGGCGGAGTTACGCCAGACCCTCGAGGATCTCGACTTTCCCAGGCAACTGTACGGCGTCGTAATGGAAACCGCTCTTCCCGACCACCAGCGTTCATTCCTTGGGATGATGGAAATCCTGTCGGAGGACAGATATTGGCACCCCTACCTCAGGAGAGCCATGGACATTTGGCTACCTTTCCATCACGCAGGACGAGACCAAGTCCTTCACATCCTTACTATCGTTGGCGAACTACTACTCCCAAGGTACGACGGTTCCAATCCCCCTTTCGACAAATTCTTGGAAAAGTGCGTGGAGGACGAGTGGGCGGGAGTCCCAGGGCGTTCCGCACAAGATCTCAAAGGCCTCACCGCTGATCGTCTGACACCACTTGCGGAGGTCACGAAGCGGCTCGGGGAACTAGTGTTTACCGACAATGGCCGGAAGGCAGTTCTGGCCGTGGTTGAACGGGTTGTTCCGTCTTTAGAGAGGCGGCGTGATGATGGTTACGATGGTCCAGGAGAAGATATCCACGATATTGTTAATGACCTTCTAGAAAATTTACGGTTGCCTATGCAGTCGACCAGCCGTCGGTCCACTTATTGGATTTGATTTGTCACCCTCACCATTCATACCACGCAATGTAAAACTTCACATGTATACATACTTTTGATGTAATGATATCCGCGATTTTTGTCAAGCAAGGGCAGTCATCATTGGTAGCAATGGCAGGGATCAACCATGACCACTTCTCAGTGCAGTTCTTCGCATTATAAAAGTGAAAATTAGATTCTATCACTAATTCACCTGAAATTGGACCCACTGACATCAAAACTCAGGCGGGTGGCGACGACACCGACGCAGTTACAATAGGTGGCTGTCCCACGAAAACTTCAGGCTGCCACGAGGCATTAGAAACGCGGACCAGGCGGGTGAGGTACATGTTCTCCAACGATGCGTCTTTCCAACTACACCGCGTGTGATTGGCGTGACCTTTCGCCTTCTCCCTCTAGAGTAATCACATCAGATGCGAAGGTGAAAGATTTAATGGACTGTCAACGCACCTCAAGGAACTTTCTCACGTTCTTCGCAACTTCATATGCTAACTTCGTTCGAGTTATAGGTTGGCGCCTTACAGTGTGGTCCGTGGTAAAAATCTTGAATGCGTGTAAGACCGAACGGAAAGCAAATGTGAATTCAGCCTTACCTTTGATTGCCAGGGTGGGCATCCGACAACCTGAAACGGAGGGTTAGTCGTCGGCTGAGCGCGGGCGATCGCTACAAGCCTTACTTGTAATCTAATAATGATCTGCAGGCGATCATCGCTAAACAACAACCTATCGTCTCGATCCTCAAAACCTCCCCAGTTCCCTTCCAGCGCATCAGAGAGGCGAATTCCCTTCTCGCCGTGGACAAAAAACTCGATTGCCTGGGGACCTCCGGGCTCTCCCTGTTGTCGCGCGGGTTTGTACGTCTGTTGGGGCACCAACCTTCGCGGGGTAGGGCAGTCGTGAATTCGAGGATCCATCCCTTCTCCACTTCCGCTCAAGGTGTCTGGATAAGAGGCCTGTCTGACCCTTTCCATGTCTGCTAGGTGGATAGGCTGAAACACATGCTAACACCTCCACGATGGGAACAACGTCAGGACTAACCTGGGGTGGGGCCGGGTAGATCCCTGTTGTCTGGGACCTGACGATCGAGTAGTTGCCCTCTGATACACACGATGACATGGTATTGAAGGATGAAGTCGTTGGGTTTGGTGCTGGAAGTTGACGCAAATTATATTTGATGTCCCACAAAGTGGTCGGGTTTTGCGTGGACAACATAGCGGTAGCCTGGTACGTCGGGTCGTATGGATATTGGTCGTATGGGTGATGGTCAGCATAGAATCCTGAAAAGTCATGGTCACCGTGACTAGAGTGATACGATCCGTGATAGTACCTCGGATCCATAAGACTCGAGGAACACAAGGCCGCTGGAGGTGGTAGTGGGGAGATGAAAAACGCTTCGAGCCCGCTTAATAAAAGCCAGCCCGTTTTTTTGGTAGATGCATTGATATCAACATGCAGCGGCAAAGGCCGAGTTGTGGTGGGTGTTGCCTGTGTGGTTCTGTTGTCAGGGGGTAAGGATACGACTCGTGAGATTGAAGGTTCATGGTCCCAGTACATGATAGCTCCGCGGGTCGCCAGTAGATCATTGATGGAATGATCTCTCCGGCTCGGAGAGTTAGCCCAAGTCACCTCATGGGCTCATTCTTGTAGTGATTGTTAGTTTTACCATGCCGTTCGGTTATCACTCTGATTCGGTAGCCCCTGTCAACGGATCCCCAGTGAGCACAGCCCTCGTCCAGAACGGTTGTCCCGACTCTCGAAATGGTTATCTTAATCCTGAGACGGTCGCCGTAGCCCTCGACATGGGCCGTCTTGATCGTGATCGCCAGGAACGACCCTCGGCAACGCGACAGTAGTTTCAAACGTAGGCCAAGGGTCCCACTTCTCACGCAGTGCTCACTGCGTATTTGTGTGCCGAGGCGTTCAATGGAAGCCAGGTACCCACCAATGGATCGGTAAGGGAACTGAAGATTGAACTTACCTGCCTGAGCAACCCAACGTATGCATGGGCCACTGGTTTTCTAATAACACTCCTCTCAACACCGGGCAAGTCATCGGAGTCGACGTTGATATTGGAAGGGCATCTTGAAATTCGACTCCCGATGGTGAAAGGCGCGGCACAGGGTTTCCCTGGCCACAATGTGAGATCTTGCAGACGGAGAAGCCGGTGCCGAAACTTATCAGCAGTCCGGGGTTTGTCGTGCGAGAGGTTGCCGACGATGTCGAAGGTGGACTTTGTATATTCTTCGAGGAAGAGGATCTGGAGGCGATGGTTTCGGGAGGCACGCGCGTGGAAATGTTCAGTAACGAATTTCGAGCACGTTTGAGCTTGATTGTGTCTCCCCTTCTTGCCGATGCATTCCCTGGCCGTTGCTACATTTGATTTTCGCAGGGTCGCACACACGTGTTGTGCGCCATTGTATGGTTGCGGGTGGTCGAAGTGTTGCTGTGAGGTAGTCGTCCATGCATTCGAATTGTCGGGAACTTCACCCGCTACCCATCCAAATGCCACCAGCATAACGCCCAGCAATGAATGGGGTGACTGCGTATCAGCCGGCGAGTCACATCCCACCTCGTATCCAGGGCCCTATATTGGTATTCATATTCAGGTTGGAGGAGGGCGCGGGGTGGTCACCCGAAAATACACCGATGGCCCCGATGTTTCGCCGGGTCCGAAGCCCCAGTGGAAAGTGCACAGGCATTAGGGAGATGGAGACCGGATGAGTTCGAGGGTTCCGAGAGTGAGAGTCCGGGGTCGGAGCTGCGGGGAAAAAATTTCGGGTGAGAGCATCGGACCGGGCGTCGATGTTCAATCACTCCACCAAAAAGGAAAAGACAAGGGAACAGTCCGTTCTCCAGGTAGGGACCAGGCCATAAGCCATCCTATCCCCCGCCGCGTTCCACCGTGGAAGAAAAATGGCAGCCTGCAGATAGGCGGTCGGTGGTGCTCATATCGTCAGTTTCTCGCGTTGCTCGCGCGTTCCGCAAGCAGGAGCAAACATCCACGTCGCAATGAGAGGACACGACCTGAGCATTTATCGCTCGCTCAAGCGAGGGGAATGGACGAAGGGTTCGGTAACCATCAAGTATGCTCATAGGATTTTAGGAGTCGAGGAACCTCCTATGGAATGTGTTCGATTCTGGATCACAGAGGTCTGTCTATTGGATACATCTGTAATTGGCGTGTGCGCACCAAGATAAGAGAGCGTGTCGTGATATATTTGCCCCGTATCTGTCTCAGTCGCTGTGCGTTTGCTGCGACTGGGTCAATAGAAGGGCATCGATACATTGATCTGGGTTCTGCCGCGGGAGACCTACGCATAGAAGGTAGTGCGGGCGTAGGTCCGAGAGGTTCCGAATAAGAACCATCTTTACATGCGGATGAAACCTGAGGAAGCCGAGTGAGCCCGCAATCCCCGAACCGGGCATTGCACGTCAGTGCTTCGGTGGAAGGGGAGGAGCGGAGACCGCGCCGGTAGACACAGCAATGTCGTCTACGGCGCGTCGAAAGTTCTTCCACTTCGCGCCACCTACTTGGAGCGAGTTCGCGTGATCACTGACCGCGTCGGCTGGTGCATGTAATCTGAGGAAGGGGTTCGCGACTGCGGATCGATATGCCGTGTGGAATGCTTTCATTAGCTGGTCAAGGTGGATTGATGGTCAGCGTACGGAGGAGACGACAAACGAGTAGAGGGGATCGTGGGTGTTGAAGAAGGCGTTGGGAGCGCTCACGTTGACAACCTCCACATCTTTGACCACAGTGTCCGACAGAGAAAGCGCGAGGATTATCTTCATCTTGGAAGCGGTAATATATCCGTACACCGCAACACCATCCATCGTATACAATAGCCCCAGATAGGCTTCCGTGCCCTTGGGGTTTTCGGCAACTTGAGGGAGATGAGATTGTAGCTCTGGCCCAACTCAGATCGACAAGGACTGACTGCGTTCCTCGAAGACGTCCAGGCTGGTGTGTGCGATGTAGTGATATTTTATGTCTTTGTTGCTCTCTCGTTCCTGGCCGAACGTTCGGATGAGGATGGGGTGGTTTTGCGAGGAGACGAAGGCGACAGCATTGAGGTGGACGACGGTGGGCATGATCACGGTTCTAACTGTGATGACCCAATCAAGATCACGCCAACATCAAACACGGGTAACTGCCCCTCCCCGTCAGCCGGAAACCTCTACAGGATCATATTATGTTGTCTACGTAGGCTTGTAGAAAAAAAAAAGCATATCGAAAAGCGGTAGGCGTGGCAGGCAGGAACGTGCCACGGTGGGCAGCAAGACAAACAAATTCTATGCGCCAGAGTAGTATTTCCAGGCAAAGTAGGCTCCCATCAAGCTGAGGGGAACGAAGTACATGAGACTAGAAAAAATTAGTCAGACATCGGGGGGGGGGGGGGGGCATGAGGACTAGACACATACTTCGAACCCTTCTCGACAGCGTTGTCCACAGAGGGGTTGGAACCGGCGGTGGACTTTGCGGACTTGAATTTGAGGGCCTGGGTCGGGTTGTGAACTTCAGACGACGGGGTAGAGAGAAACCGATAAGGGAACGTACGCCATCCTTCTCAAAGTCGCCAACTAACATGGGTGGGAGGTATCCACGTGCCTCGTCCGAATGTCCTACATCTTCGAAAGCCTCAGTAGCATCGCGACCTGCGGAAACAGTGAGACAATAGTCAATTTCCCAACGCGACTATCAACCGACCAGCTTCGGCGAAGAGAACTTCGTCGCCACCGGGGTGCTATCATGCCATTGTTAGGCTGACCGAGTAGAGCACCTTATTGTCTGCAATACCTACCTCGTCAATGAATTTTGTAACGTCGTAGACTGTATGCGCTGTCAGCAAACACACACAGCGTCTAGTAATCGGTGCTTTCCCTTACCCTTTCCGGTGATTAGGAGCCATAAGCTGTCTTTAGTGGAGTGAGCCTTGAGCTCCTCGTAGGTGACGGTTCTTTCGGACATTGCGGGAGATTACGGAGGGAGGGGGTCTAAAGTGAAGAGGGGGCAACAGGATATGGGTAAGGACGGTGGGTGCAAAGGTCGCAAACAAAGACGACCAATCACGCTGCGCTCAATGTTCACACCATTTTATTCGCGTACAGCGGGAAACACACGTGGCAAAAATCAGAGAATGTAGGATCGTAGAGAATCGTTCTCCAACGCTCAGTGAGCGCGGGCTACCCGAGGTATTTGCGGTGATACGTGCGGAGACCTCTGAGAGGCATCGAGACGATGTTCAATGTTCCACATAGGCAGTAATGGAGACGAAAGCATGGGTAAAAAGCAATGTCACCAGGCTTTTCTAGTGGGGAGAGAGCGAATTTTCCAACGGATGCAAACGGACAACGTATATTGCAAGTAGTAACCAGATGATGGTCAGAATGGGTATGTACGCACAGTTTAGTACTCGAAACGGCCACGGAGTATGGGTCAATCAAGTGTGGACTGAGCAAGAGCCAATCTTCCACTAGCAGGAAAAGGTGACGAGGGCAATCCATAGCCATGTCCCTGGCAAAAAGCCGTGGGTCTGAAAGAAATAAATTTGAGAGGACAAAAAGTTTGTTGAGATGGTTGTCGTATTCGGAAGAGGAGCAGGGGCGCGTGCGAAATTTTCATTACACGTGTCTACCGTGACTCCCGCCTGTTCTCTCTCTCAACCGAACGACGCCAGTCACCCCGCACCTCCCCTTTATCCTCCCTTTTGGTCATGGTTGGCGACGATGGCTCCGACATCTTGGGCGGGGACAAGCTTCCTGTCGGACGCTATCAGCCTCCATCCTATTGGTCTACCCTCTCCGGCGCTGCAAAGCTCTCTTTGTACACTGTCACGTTTCTCCTCTCTGCCCTCTTCCTTCGTACTTTCTACCATCGTTTCCTCCGCTGGCGAGAGACTAACTATCGAAAGTGAGCACACCCTCCCAAGATTTATCGTGTATTTCCCTCCTTAATATCCCATCCATCGCTCTCAGGGCAACCCGACGGAGACACGGTATCCCCGACGCCGACAACCGTCCGTTCAATGTGGCATACGCTGCCGCCGTCACCGCTCGCAAAGAGAACGAAGCTCGCAAGAATCTTCAACTCCGCCAACGTACTCTCGAAGAGGCTTCCCCGGCACCGTCGCCCACGCGCAAGTCATTCGGTTTAGACGCCAGACCACCCCTTACTTCTGGTGAGCGTGTTTCCTGGCATGTAACTTGGTGTCGCCTCACTCTCATTTCCCTAGTCCCGGGCGGTCTTGGATCTTATCCCATCCGATCCCCATCCGTGGCTGGCCGCGCTCGTTCAAGTCTCGGCCCAACTTACGGTCAACAGTTCGTACCGCTCTTGCCTCGGATCGCTGAGATTCGTACTCATCATTGTATAGGAGTCACGTGCACCCAATCAACACCCTAACTGGTCGTCAAGATAACGTCAGTGCCTCTTCCAACCGATCCAACCGTTCTTCTCCCCGCAAGAGCCGCCCCCAGACCAACAGCCCCCTGGTCCACCCTCAACCCCTAGTCAATGAAGATGAGAACTCGGAGGTCGTCGAGCAACCGGTGGAAGAAAATTATTCTGAAGAAGCACCGCAATCTGATGAGGACTACGAGATGAACGTTGAGGGAGAGAACCACGTTGTTCCCGTCCGCGGAGCAAAGCGTCTGGCCAGCCCCGATGACGAAGACAACTTTGAAGATAGCTTTGTGACACAGCGACGCGATAAACGCGCTAGGAAAATTTCAAGAGAGCACCCCCCCATTCTAGAAGACGATCTTATGGTTGAAGCCGAGGCCGATGCCGCGGATGAAGCTCCTACCACCCCGCGCGGCAAGAAACGAGATCGTGGGGACGCTGCGTCGACATTCGGTGGCGACGAAGATTCGTTGATGGATGATTCTGATGACAAACACAAGAGGAATAGGAGGCGGAGGACCGTCTCGACTCGGAAGCCTCGTGGTCAGAAACGTGGTCGGGAATCGCATGCGTTTGAGAGCGGGAGCGATGGTGAGGTCGAGTTCTCCTCAACTCGTAGGTCAAGGAAGAAGAGAGGAAAGAAAGCTGTGGCGGAGGAAGACTCGCCCTTCTTTGAGCCACCCTACTCTACCGATCCTCTTTGTAAAGGCCGTCAGGTTGGTGAAGAGTGGGAGATTGGAGGGACCAAGTACAAGGTTGGTCCCAACGGTGATAGGTTACAACAGGCGTTGGTCAAGAGGAAGCGGCCCAAGTACAAGATGGTGTGTGCTGATCCCTGTGCTTTTGTCCCACTCACTAATGTCTTCTATCCAGCCCTCTGACTCTCAGCACCCCGATAAGGACGTTATGATCGAGGTTGTGGTCGAGGCTTGGTTAACGGAAGACGAATACAAGCTCGCAAAGGAACAGTTCGAGTTGGCTTGGCAGGACGCTCCTAATATGGATGTCGAGATGGAGACCCCCTCCGAACCCCAGACCCCGGTTAAAGGTGGAAAGGCGCTTCTCTGGTCTTCAACAACTTCACACGCGGAGAGCCCTTTCCCCGAACGGAGGCCCTTCAGGCAGTCCATCACCAGTAATGTCGGTCTTCCTCTCCCTCCTTCGCCTCAGGTTCGTGCTCCTGGCAAAGGTCGGATCAATACCCCAGTCTATAGTCCCGCGGCCGTTGGTTTGGACTCACCTCGGTTGAAGCATGTCAAGTCGTTCTCGAAATGGGAGAAGCAGGATATGGAGGCGGAGGCTATGTCGAAGATCAGGCAGAAGCTTCAGGACCAGAAGAAGGTGACAGAGGATGATAGGAAACCTCCTCCGGCCCCGGCCCCAGTGATCTCGCTCAAACCGACAACTACCACCACCTCTACCACCAGCACCGCGATCCCGGGCTTATTCACCCCTACTTCCGCAACTTCCACACAGCCGAAGCCTACCACGAGTACCACAACAACCACACCAACGCCTGCACCTACAACCTCGACCACTCTTCCCGTTCCTGCGCAACCTGCGGTCATCAACTTCTTCGCAAAGCCAGCTACTACAACCGTACCGGCCTCTACTGCGAAGCCCGAGCCTTCCACCACTGCGACTAGCTCAACAGTGCCTAACTTCTTCTCCAAGCCTGCTACTCCTGCGCCACCGACGATCACCACTTCCAACCCCACCGCAACTCCTGCGCCGACGTTTTCGTTCCCGATAAACCAGCCGACACCTGCCACTATTATCACCGGTACGACATCCACGACAAAACCAACGTTCGCTTTCCCGAGTGTAGGCGGCACCGGATCTGGGCCCTTGCCCTTCGCAACACCTAAGCCAGTGGAACAGCCCAGACAGCCTCAATTTGCCCCCACCCCTGCGTCAACCACGAATGTACCGTCGCTTGCTGCAAGGTTAGGTCCTCAGGCGGCGAACACTCTAGCTCCCACCCCGAGCGCGACAAAGCCAACCCTCTCCTTGAATCTCCCGACTATGACGACCACGACGAGCACAACTCCGGCTTCGGAACCACCCAAGCCTGCGGATAGCACTCCCAAGTTCTCGTTCGGGTTTACGAAACAATCCATCCCTGCCACCAGTACGACGTCGGCCACGACCCCCGCTCAGACAACCACTACCTGGGCTGGGCCACAGATTGGAAAGACTGGACAGTCGCAACCTGCCCCTTCACCGTTTGGAGCTGCCGGACCGTTCCAACCAACATTCGGAACTACCGGACAGCCACAACCGACTCCTTCGCCGTTCGGGACCACTGTACAGTCACTGCCGAACCCTTCGCCCTTCGGGAACACTGGTCAATCAAAACCGACCCCCTCGTCACTTGGTACTACCACCCAGTCGCAGCCCGCTCCCCCACTATTTGGCGCTACTGGCCAGCCGACTCCGTCATCTTTCGGGGCTACCAACCAACCCACCCCATCGGTGTTCGGACAGCCCACGCCTTCTCCATTCAGTTTTGCTGCGAATAAGCTGGCTGGAGGGCCCGACCCGAAGGCCGCTTTCCCGTCTACGAATTCGGTCATTCCCGCGACCACTGATGGTTCACAAGGCACGCTCTCGTTCGCTGCTCCCAAACAGGATCCCTCTAAACCCAGTCCCAGTCCACTGACGAACGGAAGTGCGTTTGGGACAACGTCAACACCGGTCAGCGCATTCGGCACGACACCATCCATTCCTGCTCCTGCGATGAACAGACTGTTCTCTTCTAATACCCCTTCCACTACCGCCACCACGAATGAGATGACCGGTTCTAAGCCGCCCGTGTTCACGTTTACTCCGCCAACCCCTTCATCAACGGGAGGCGGATCTGCGTCGCCATTTAATTTTGGGGCGACCGGACAGGGACAGAACGGTATGACACCCGCTGCGTTCGGGTTTGGTGCGCAAAGCCAGTTCACATCTGGGAAGCCGGCGGAGAAAAAGTAAATTGATCTCTGGTTGCTTCCAACGACCGGACAACAAACTGAAGGAAGCCTCTCTGTATGCATATGACTTTCAGCCCTTTCATCCCTCACACCTCCGACCTTTTGTCTATATGCCTATGGGGTTCCTTCTCCCTCGACGAACCAACACCAGCTCGGCTGGTTTATGTTTGTTTCACTCGAAGCTGTTTTGGGGAGGGTTGTGTTGTAATTAGCGTTTTGTAGGATATTCCGTCGCATGTTTGATTTTCGCTCGTCCCTCCTTTCACCCCCATATCCACTCCACTCCACTGCGTTGCACCCCAACCGAGCCACTGCGCTCTCACCCTCACCCCATTGATTTTCATTCAGCTCGTTGCATCCGACTTGTTTTGGTACACACCCGTAGGTTACAATCACGTGAAATAATTCCCCTCGTTGGATTACGGTGCTGTGTCTATCGATTTCGAATATCTCGAGTGTTCGGTCGAGAGGCTGGTCCAGCATCCTGGTTGAACACATCAAACGAACGAAACGATCAGCTAAATAAGTTGATAGAAGGAACTTTTCAGTCAGCGGCCATTTGCAACGTTGCGTATCCACAAGAACGTGATCCATATGCTGTAATTTCCCCTTCTTTTCCATGAAACCCTCTCCTCTTCTCTCCCTGTTCTCCTCGTGTGTCCGAAACCCGCTCTGACGGTTGCGTTGACCCCCTAAATCTCACAAAGGGGAACTTTTTTGGGGCGCCACCTTTTGAAAATCTAAACTAGCACCCCCTCGAAGTGTCTACCCCCCTCCCCGCTCACACCCACGACAACGACACCAAACCAAACCTCACGACCACCACGAGACAAACGACAAACGACGATATGCTATCCGACGAAACCCGAACAACGCCCCGCCCCAAACCTCCCGCCAAAGTCCGAGCACGGAAATCCTCCCCAACTTCAATCCAGGTCTCTCCCAGGGGTAAGGCCACTTCAGGCTCACCCCCACCACCATACTCCAGCTCGTCGGATCCGGTGTTGGGGTCTCCTTTGCCCGTTACTTCGCAGTTGATTGAGGCGAGTAACGGTGGGGATGGACCTGGGCCTGGGAGTTGGCTGTTGGAGAAGTCGAGAGAGGAGTTGAGCGGGTTGTTGAGTAAGGCGGAGGGGATCATTAAATCCCGTGAAGAACGTACGTCTCTCATGCTCTCTCTCTCTCTCTCTCTGCGTCAGTGTCCCTGCGCTTCCCCCTTTTCCGTTCGAAGCTTGTCACCCGTCATCTTCCCTCTTTCACCGAAGTGATCGGTGGTCACTAACGCCGGATGCATCCACGCAGGTTTCGGATTCACTTCGCAATTGGTTAGATCTCTACACGACGACAACCAAGTGCTGAAGTACAAATACGAATCACTCGTCCAACGCATACCTGGCGCTTCACCCATCGCCTCCCCCGTCAGCAGTCCACGAAGCAGCGTCGCGTTCTCTCGTCCAAGTTCAGATGGAAATGCAGACTCCACATTCCTTCGACCCCAATCCCCCGTCGTCTCTTCCTCTATGCTTTCCACAAGCACGGGTTCGAATCGACGGAAAGGGAGCAAGCGAATATCCATAACTCACACCGAGCTCGCTCAACTCACGGATCAGAACGCCGAACTCACTTCGCAGTTGGAGGACCTCGAGAAGGAGGCGACCAAGGCCGATGAAGCTGCGAAGCGCAAGTTTGGGAAACTTGAGCGGGAGATTGAGAAGCTGAAAGGAGATTTAGATCAAGCTGTGGAGCAGCTCCAGCAGAAGGAGAAGGAGATCGAGAGGTCCTCAGAGGCCAAGAGGCACAGACTGGAGAGAGATGAGAGGTTGTTGGCTCTGAGGGAAAAGCAGCAGCAACAGCATCCGCAGCAAGGGGTCGTCGACTTCTCTCCACCACCCATCCCCATCAAGAGGTTCACCCGCTTAGCAGCAGACGATTCGCACGACGAACAGGTTTCGTTCCCCAGCGGGTCGTATAACGCCGAGGTGGATCTGATCTCGCAACTCATGGACAAGATCAGGGAACTCGAGGAGACGAATGGGGAGGTATCTAAGCAACAGTACGAGTCAGTCAAGAGGCTGAAGAAGGCAATGATCGGTGCGGAGGGCATGAGGAAGGTGTATGATTATTTGAGCGACGAAGAGGACGTAGAGGTCGAGATTGTGGACTCGGACGAGTTCGTGGACGCTGCCGAACATCACCCCGGAGTTTCTTTGGACTCCGTCCCCGAGGAAGACCTTCCGATGACGTTTAGCAGCCTACGGCGCACGATCAACGAGGACATCCACAAACGCTTCGCTAACGAGTTGTCGGAAGACGAGCTGCACGACCACGCGTTCGATGAAATGGAACACACCTATCCTCGGTCGCGAGGGACCATCGTCGGATTGTTCGATTCTCCAGGGAGGCGTGGGCGATCCGTTTCGCTCATGAACCTGCAAGACGAAGACTCGGACGATATGGACGATTCCAAGATCTTCTCCAGAGGTGTATCTCCCATCGGCTCGGCTCTGCTGATGCCACAGGAACCTCCCAGCCACATTCGTAGTCTTGGAAGTGAACTCGGGAGTGAATACGGAGACGACCTGGATGGAAGCACTCACGAGCGTCGTCATGTTCGGACCACCAGTCTCTTCAGCCTCTCTGCGCTCATCGCCGATAATTCATCTCCCAACAGCGTGACCCATAGTCACAGCGCGTCGTTGATCGAGAGCAGCCCAACTCCCGCACCCAAACGTCCTACTGCGTCTACTCATCAGCGAGGTGGTAGCGTGCGTGATAAGGATCGTGTTTCGGATACCGGCACTTTGGACAGGAACAGGTCTCAACTCCGTTCCAGGATGCTAAGCCAGACTATCTCAGCACGCTCAACTCGTTGGGCGGACGGGAGGTTGGAGGATGTGGGGACTTCGACGTCGAGGACGCCGAGGGTTTCAGCCCCGTTGATCACGGAAATGTTCCAAAGTGCGGTCCAGCAAGTTACGGGATCGCCACCTGTTACCACCGTCGGTTCCCCTCGAATCTCGTACGCGGCGGACGTTAACCTTGATGAGTCTCGAGAGAGGTCCCCGGATCGTCCCGCCGCAGAAGAAACGGCCGAAGTCGGTACGAAAGAGAGGGAGAGAAGGCGTACGGGATTTGTTGGATTCGTGTTGGAGATTTGGTTGTGGCTCCAGTTTGTTTTGATCATCATGGTCTTTGTATGTGCGATGGCACGACGGGGACCTCGGAACGTGTTGAAGGAAACCGAGCGGAAGCGGGCGTGATTGATTTTATTTTCTTGGAACAGTTGTATCAGCCCCTGTCGTTGTACCCTCCTCTATCGATACTTATTATTTGCCCTCTCCGGAGCCCAATCTGGTCGCTGTCACGTGAGAACATGGATCGGTGAGAGAACGGAGTGACATCACTCTCTATCCATTACCACCATCATGAAGGTCAACTTGCACCTTTCCCGCTCAGGCTCTCTCAGTGTGTTC
>Ga0307517_10007571_pt1 | contig 15785 bp, 14 predicted proteins | sample 23_EM_MG_FD_194515 | JGI IMG/M metagenome (GOLD analysis project Ga0307517, IMG submission 194515) | Populus trichocarpa ectomycorrhiza microbial communities from riparian zone in the Pacific Northwest, United States - 23_EM | ecosystem: Host-associated > Plants > Roots > Unclassified | place...
TCCTGGCGGATGCCAGGCCCGCCTGGAACATCGCCATTGCCGGAGGTGTCTTTACCGGCTTGTTGTTCACGATGGGTAAGGCAGTACTCCGCCTGCTGTTATCCTTCAACAAAGTACAGACCATTTACGGGGCATCTACAGCCCTGGTCCTGCTGCTTTTATTCGTCTTTTACTCTTCTTTCATTTTTTATTACGGGGCCTGCTTTACCAAGGCATTGGCAGAGCGCAACCACCAGCCCATACAGCCGACCCCCAACGCCGTGAACTATACTATCAGTTCAACAGTCGTATGACCCTGCCGTAATCCGCGTCATTGTTCAGGCTTTCCGCTACTTTCTTGTAGGCGGCACGGGTATCATCGGTCTTCGGCATTTTTGCGGCGATCCTGATCAGCATATTGGCCTTATCCATGTCCGCGGACAATTTTCCTACCTTGCCGAGAAGAGTTATCCATTGCGCTTCCGTCAGGTCCTTGAGGTCTGTTAGTTTTTCATAGATCGCTATTTTGTCGAGATCGGCTCCGAGGGAAGAAGCCGGCTCTAATACGCTGTCTATGCGCGAGCCGTTGACGGCTTCCTTTTCCAAAAGATGAGAAAGCAGGTTCCTCTTGTCGTTATCGGCGCCTATCTTTTCCACGATGGCCAGGTAGTCCCGGAAAATAGCGGAGTCGGATAATTGTTTCCAGCTGAGCTTGCTGAGGAAATTCTGCTTGTCGTAGTCGGAGCCGAAGGATCCGATCTGCTTCATGATCTCCGGCAGATCGCTTTCTGAAAGGGAGTCGCCGCCAAGCAGCTTGTTGAGATACATGCTTTTCAGGACATCCGTTCTCATATGCCCCATTTCCTTCAACAATGCCAGGTTGCCGCCCTGACGGTAGATGCGTTCCATCCTTTCTTTTCCGTCATAACCATAGCCGATCAACTCTCCAACGGCCTCTTTGATCAGCGCCTTCCCTGCCGTATCCATCATAGTGAGTTGCTTAGGGCCGTTATAGAGCTCGTAGCTGATCTCCCCCTGCACGTTACTCCGGGCTATCAGGTTCTCTTCGTTCCTTTTGTATTTGAAGTAGCCGCCCGGCGAAATGCTGATCAGGGTACTGTCCTCTTCTTTTATCTTTATTTTTCCGGACCATTTCATCAGTTCGTAGAAATTATCGCTTTTGATGAGGATATCACCCGCATCCCCTTTCCGGCCGTGGTGGTTGGCCCATAAGATATACGCCCGGAGGAATACGAGACCGAAAGCGATAAGGAAGAACAGGAGTTTCATAACGTTGATTTATCTGGTAAGAGGACGGGTAAAATAATAATAGGCTCCGAATCCGCCGGCGGTGCAGAAGGCCATAATGGCCAGTGAATGCAGTCCGAAGCGGGGGATCAAACTGACGATGGTCAGTCCGATGGCGATCCCTCCCATCACACAGAACCATTGCAGGAAATTACCCCGCTGATCTTTCTTTTCCGGCTGTACCAGCTGGCTGACGATGTTCTCGGGTGTTTGCCTGTCCAGCATCCTGTTCTTCAGCCGGTAGTCGATGCTTCTGCGTATGATTTGCAGGATAAAGTTCGACAGCAGGTAGATCACGGTGATGATCGCGATCATATTGAGCACGTCAAAATTGAACTGGCGGTCTTTGAAAGGATCGAAAGCCCGCTCCGGCTGGTCCTGGGCACGGGCAACTACGGAGACCAGGAGGATCGACAGGACTGTAACTATTCTTTTCATATTTACTTTTTTTTGCGTTGATATATTATTGGACGGACAAGGGCCGACGGAGTTGCAGCATTCAATAATAATTTAAGGCCTTTAATTGCTTTTGATAGGTCCTGTACATTCCTGTTATCTTGAACCCGATGAAGAACAGCGTGGCCGCCGCGATCACATAGATGAAAATGCCCGAAGCATCCGCGAACAGGAAAAAGATATTCTTCCGGAGCAGGTAGAGCGGAATGGCCGTCAGGGGCAGAACGACGGCTGCCAGCAGGAAGGGGAAGAAGCGATCCTTAAAAGAGCGGGCCCTTGCGATCGCCGGGTCCTCGGCGGTCCGGGGAGACTCCAATTGGGGCAGCACCAGGGCCGCCACGTCGAAATCGAAGGCAGGCTTCGGCTGCTGGCGGATCGCGGATAGGACCAGCCGGTAGGAAGCTACCTGGGCCAGGCAGCTTTCGCATCCTTCTATATGCGATCGCGTGGCGGGCGTACAAAGGGAATTGTCCGATACAAACTGCTGCAACTCCTGCTCCGAAGGATGTTCTGTCATCATAATGCCTCCTTTTTGTATTTTGACAATAAGCTGTCCTTTAAATTCTTTCTTGCCCTGAACAGGTAGCTTTTCACCGTGCCTTCCGGCAAACAGGTGATCTCCGCTATCTCCTGGTAGCTCAGCTCTTCCTGGTGGTACAGGGTTATCAAGGTACGGTAGACAGGCGGCAGCCGCTCTATCTCTGTTTTCAGGATACCGGACAGGTCGTTCTGATGAAGTCTTTCGACGGCGACCTCCTGCAGATCGGCGATCTCCCGCAACTCGTCGGGAAACACCAGCTTTTTCTTTTCCAGCCAGGTCAGGCAGCTGTTATAGGCGATCGTCGCTATCCAGGTGGACAGCTTCGCATGGAATTTAAACCCTTCCAGCTTGTGAAAGACCTTCAGATAGATCTCCTGCACCAGATCCTTTCTGTCCTCCGCATTGGGGATCATTTTATAAACGATCTGCGCGACCAGGGCCTCCGTATTTTTAATAATAGTCCCGAAAGCCTGCTTATCGCCCCCTAATACGAGGTCGACAAGGTATTTGTCCTTCGGATGATTTCCTGGTTGGTTCACTGGATTGATTAGACAGGCCCTCCTTTATAAGGTTGCAAAAAAAGTAAAAATAAGCAAGGAGGGGCGGTCCCACCTGTATTTCGGCCAGTTTGCTGTAATACATTGTCTTACATATGATTATAATTAAATTAGCGCCATATGATAAGCCGGAAAAAAACCCTTAGAAGCTTGCAAAATCCTAAAACGGCTATTACTTTTGTACGGTTGATCGAATGTCTCCGGATTTCCTATTAAGCCGGACAATACCCAATCTCCCTCGAAAATCCTAACACGCGCCAATCTCCTCTAATTACCTTTTCACAGGTTTCCATCATCCTTTGCAAGCACCTACCTCCAATGGCTATGAACTGCCCTCAGCAGTTGATATTAGTCTCTATACCCTATAATCGTAATCGTACCCGCAATGAAAACTTTAACTCATTCCTTCGGCAAGGTCATTTGCATGACCCTTTTCATGGTCCCCTCTACCCTGGTAGAAGGTAAGCGCGAATCGCTCCGTGAATCTTACACCCCTTCCGCTCTTATTTCCGTTTATAATCTTACTGCCTCCAAAACAGCCGCCATGAAAGCCGCCGCTGCCCGGTCCGCTGTCGCGAAAGCTGCTGCCGTCGCCAGGGCTGCCGCCCGTAGGGCCGAAATGAGAATGATCACCCTCGAGGCGATGAGCTTGTTCAATGATATGCAGTTACAGGATTCCGGCTTGAATGAAAAAGCGCTGGAATATGCCTTACTGGGCTACCACCGCTTGCTGAAGAAAGGGATCGTTCGCCGGTCGGATGTATTGTCGATCTGTGATTTCAGCCAGCCGTCCAGTCAGAAAAGAATGTATGTCATAGACGTACGTAACCATAAGCTGCTGTACCGGAGCTATGTCGCCCATGGCATCAGCTCGGGTGAAACATTCGCGAACTCTTTCTCCAATCAGCCGGAGTCTTATAAGAGTAGCCTGGGTTTTTATGTGACCAGGGAAACCTATTATGGCAGCAACGGTCTTTCCCTTCGTATCGATGGCGTGGACCGCGGATTCAACAACCTGGCCAGCCGCAGGAATATCGTGATCCACGGCGCTCCTTATGTCAGCGAACGGATCCTGCATAAATACGGCGTGATGGGAACTACCTTCGGTTGCCCCGCCATCCCTACCGAACTGACCAACGAGATCATCCCCACGCTGAAGAATGGCACCTGCTTCTTTATTTACTTTCCTTCTAAAAAATATTTAAACGAGTCGGCTGTGTTGAATGGATAGAGGTTGCCCGGAGAGCCCGTTCATGCTAAAGCCCTTCCTAAGAAGGGCTTTTTTTTAGTATCTTCACCCTGAGAACCCAAAATGAGCCAATATCGCCTGTTGCCGGGTTTTTTGACCGGCATACTCCTTTTACTCCTTTCTGCCGTCGTCGCCCAGTCCCCCCGGACTGAACGGTCCCATTACGCCCGGGATTCTGCGCGTGTGGTCTTTCTACTGGACAAAGCCGATGAATTAAAAGAACATTCCAATCTCGATTCGGCTGCGACCCTGTACCGGCAAGCCTTGCAGCTAAGCCTGTCACTGAAAAACAACTTTTTGATCGCCCTATCTTATTACGGGCTGGGACAATGGGGCCTGGCGGCCAACCGGAAGGACGAAGCGCTGGTGAATTATCAGCGCTGCCTTTCCCTGCAATTTGAAAAGGACCAATCTTCTTACACCGCCCGTGTTTATAACGACCTGGGATATCTCTATGGCAACAAAGGTGAGCTGGATAAACAACGGGAATGGTATCTGAAAGCTATGCGGCTCTACGACCGCATAAAGGACTCTTCCGGCATGGCGGAAACCCTCAGCAATCTCTCCGGCGCCAGCCTGGAGCTGGGCAATAAGGAGGACGCCATCGCCTATGCCATCCGGGCGCTTGCCATCCGGGAAAAAGGACAGGATTACGATATACTGGCCCTGTCCTATAATAACCTTTCGCAGATCTATCTTCAGACCGACAGCATGGAGCAGGCCATCCATTATCAAAGAGAGGGAATGAAATATGCCGGGCTCAGCGGATCGAAGAGAAGACTGGCGCAGAGCTATACCGGCATGTCCCTGTTGCTCAACCGGAAAGGGAAGAATGAAGAAGCTTTGGAATATGAGAAAAAAGCCATCCGGATCTGCCGGGAGATCGGGGATTCCGGCATGCTGGCCCACCGCTGTATCTCGGCCGCAATGCTATCGGCGGCATTGAAAGATTCCTCGGGCGCCGTGGCTTATTTTGACGAATCCGCCCGTATATCCCTGGCCATCGACGACAAGCTAAATCTCAGGGACCTCTACTTATACCGCACCGTCTTTTATAAGGAGCGTAAAGATTTTTTCCTCGCCTATGAGAACCTTAAGAAATATCATGCTTATAAGGACAGCATCCTGAACGAGGAGACCACCCGCAACTTAGCCGAGATCGAAGCCCGCTATGAAACGGAAAAGAAGGACAAAGCCATCGGCGACCTGAAAGCCAGCGAACGCATCCACGCGCTGGAGATCGATAAGCAAAAGTCGCAATTGCAGCAACAGCGGCAGACAAGGAACATCATCATCGGAAGCGCTGTCCTGCTGGCCCTGATGGCGGCAGGGCTGTTCAACCGCTGGCAGCTTAAGAAAAGGCTGCAACAGCAGGAAGCCCTTCTGGAAATGCGCAATGATATTGCCCGCGACCTGCATGATGAGCTGGGGTCAACCCTGACCAGCATTCATATCCTCTCCCAGGTATCCCGCAATCACCTGGAAAAAGATCAGCTACGTGCTTTCAGCCTGTTGGAAAAAATAACCGAGCAATCCCGCCAGATGCAGCAAAGCATGAGCGATATCGTATGGGCCATTCGAAGCGATAACGATAAGATCGAGAACATGATGGTACGGATGCGGGAATTCCTTGCCCAGACCCTGGAGGCCAAGGATATTGCCATTCGTTTTGAGGCGGCGGAGGAGTTGTTGGGCTATTCTTTTTCCATGCAACAGCGAAAAGATATCTTCCTTATTTTCAAAGAGGCGGTCAACAACGCCGCCAAGTATGCCCATTGTACGTTGATGGAAGTGTCCTTCCGTTTGTACAAAGACCGTATCCTGCTGGAGGTGAAGGACAATGGCGTGGGCTTCGAACCGGAAAAGCTCCGCAGCACCAATGGATTGAGCAATATGCGGGCCCGGTCGGCCTCCCTGGATGGCAGCTGCTCTATCCAGGCGGCCCCGGGAAAAGGGACTACGGTGTTGCTGGACCTGCCGGTGGCTACATGATGATGTAGGCGATGGGTCTTTTCTATATCTTATCTTGAGAAGATATGCCTATAAAAATAGTAATGTATGACGATCACGAAGTGTTGAGGCAAAGCATGGAGACACTGATCCGTGAGGAAGCCGACATGGAGATAAGTGCTGCCCTGTCCAATGCGGAAACGGTGGAGACGGATATCCGGGAGCTGAAACCGGATGTGGTCCTGATGGACATCGATATGCCCGCCGTGAATGGGGTCCTGGCGGTGAAGCGGATCCGGCAGGTGGATGCAAGCTTGCCCATTATCATGCTGACCGTATTTGATGACAATGACAATATCTTCAATGCCGTGTGTGCAGGGGCATCGGGTTATATATTGAAGCGCTGCGCTACAGAGGAGATCACCGCCGCTATCCGTAATGTGCTCAGCGGAGGCGCTCCCATGACAGGTACGGTGGCCCGGAAGATCCTGCAAATGGTGCCGGCGGCCAAAGGACCGGAGTCGGAAAATGTAGACCTTTCCCAACGGGAAGTGCAGATCCTGCAACTCCTGTCGAGAGGGTTCAGCTATAAGATGATCGCCACGGAAACAAAAATAAAGTTGGACACGGTACGCTTTCACATCAAGAGCATCTACGACAAGCTGCACGTACATTCCGCCACGGAAGCGGTGTCCAAAGGATTGAAGAACAGGTTGATAAGCCTCTTGTTTTAAAAGAGTCGGGGGCTGCCTACATGATGATGTAGTTGCAGCGGATTATCCGAAAAGGTATTTTTCGGATAATATGAAAAAATACCTACTCCTCCTGCTCTGTTTGTCGGGCCCTTCATCCATGATGCTAAGCGCCCAGACGATCCTCAAGCCGGCTCCGGCCAATACCGCCAAGCCGCTTACCCAGGCTCCCATGAAGCCTGCCCCTTCCAACGCCAGCAATGCCATCGTCTCACCACGGAACGTAACGCCGCAGTCGCAGGCGACCACGGCGCCGTTAAAGAACGCCCCAACGATGATCACGGCCGACCACAGCGTCAGTGGCGTGATCCCTGCTGCGGGGCCGCGGGCTACCACCATTACCATCAGCGGTCAGAAATTCGGCAACGTAGCCTCCGATGTGCAGGTAAAGCTTAATGGCATTTCAGCCATTATTACCGGGGTATCGGACAACCAGATCACAGCCGTCGTACCTGATAAGGCCGGTTCGGGCGCCGTTGCGGTAGCTGTCAAAGGCAAATGGACGTCCGGAGGCTATTTTGCCTATCAGTGGGCCTCTGTTCCCAGCGTATTCGCCGGAGCACCGGGCGCCATTGGCAGCGCCGACGGCACAGGTGTAAATGCACGTTTCAATCATCCTACGGGGATCGCCCGCGACCGCCAGGGCTTTATTTATATAGCGGATTGCGAGAATAACCGTATCCGGAAGATCAACAATTTTGGAGAAGTGTCGACCCTGGCGGGCAGCGGCGAAGCGGCTTTTGCCGATGGCGTGGGTACCGCGGCCAAATTCCACCATCCTTACAGCCTGGCCGTGGACGCAGCCGGGAATATATTGGTGGCGGACCTGGATAATTACCGCATCCGCAAGATCACGCCTTCCGGTGTGGTAACCACGGTGGCGGGTAATGCCACCCGGCGATTGGTGGATGGAGTAGGCGCGGCTGCCGGCTTTGGTTACCTCTACGGAGGCATCTGTGTGGATACCTACGGTAACATCTTTGTGGGCGACGAAGGCAAGATCCGGAAGATCACGCCTGCCGGGAATGTGACGACGATCAGCGGCCACAGCACGAATGATCACCAGGATGGCCCCATTTCCTCGGCTACTTTCAGCGCTGTCACTGCATTGACCATCGCGCCAAACAATGATATCTATATCGCCGATTGCAATAATAGCCTTATTCGCAAGCTATCGGCTACGGGACAGGTAACGACTATCGCCGGCAGCTACAGGAAGATCGGCGTTACGGATGCATATGGCAGTGGCGCACAGTTCGACATGATGCAGGGTATCGGAATGGACGCCGCCGGCGACCTTTATGTATCCGAGTCCGACCCCGACACCCATCCGCCGATGCGGATTCGAAGGGTCTCGAAAGAAGGGGACGTCAGCACGGCGGGAGGGATCACGAATATGGGGCTCCTCATGGGTGTGATCGGTGATGCGACGAACACGATGTTCGTGGTCGATAAAAGCTTGAATTGCATACGTAAAATCACTTTCCAATGAGAACGACCCTCCTATTATGCCTGCTAGGCCTGGCTTATACCTTGCCCGCTCAAACCGTACCTCCCAGGCTTCCTGCCAGGCCGCAGCCCGTGGGTCCAAATATCCGGTATTACAAGCCATCCGACCTGGAAGTAAGCAGCTTCAGCCTGCGCAGCATTACCAAAGATGTTAATCGCGGGACCTTTGTCGTCACGATGAGCGTCGGCGTACACAATAACGGCGAACTGCCTTCCAACGAACTCACCACCTTGAAATGTTTTTATACCGACGCCAGCCACATTATCCATCCGCCCGGCAACCGCCCACCGGCCGCGAATGATCATGGCGCCCTTGCCCCCTGGACCTATTGTGCCGCGGAGCCCAAGCTTCCCATCGTAAAAGGCGGACAAAGCTGGGGCGGCGACCTGACCTTTGAAGTGCTGATAAATGATGTCAACCAGCATGATAAATTCTATCTGATCCTGCTGGCGGATTATTATAATAACTCAAAGGAGTCGAATGAGAATAATAATTATTCGACGCCCATCCTGGTCACTCCTCCTAACCATTAATAACCGTTTTTATGAAAAAGATCTGTTTTATCCTTTCCGGAATGCTCTTATGTTGTACGCTCCTCCATGCCCAGAAGCTGAGCGATAGGGCCAAGACAACGGCCAATCAAAAAGTAGGGGATCGTATGGATCAGGGCATCAGCGGTGGTATCGATTCCGGCGTGAATAAGGCCGGACGCGCCATCGGGAATTTATTTAAAAAGAAACCGAAGAAGGAATCTACCCCGGCGCCGGACGCGACAGTAGCAGGAACTAGCGGAACGACCAGCGGGACCGTGGGAAGCGGATCGACCGGTCAGGCCGTAGGCGGCAGTTCATCCGCAGTGGCTGCCGCCGGGCCCCTGGTTTCAGGCGGGGCCTATGGAGATTTTGTACCGGGCGCCAATGTCCTTTTGGAAGAACATTTTGAAAAGGACGCCTTGCTGGATTTCCCTGCGCAATGGAATACCAATGGCAGCGGAAAGGTGGTGAACATCGAAGGGCAACAAGGCAAGTGGCTGGACATCGCGCCGAATACCATTGTAAACCCTGTGCTGAATAAAGCCTTGCCGGAGAATTGCACCATCGGCTTCGACCTCTTCCTGCAGGTGCAGGGGGATCAGCTGACACCTGCTATACAGTTCGGGCTTACTTCCGTATCAGATATTTTGAAAGAGGATATTGCCTATAAGGATAAATTCTTTGTGGGCATCAACCGCTACCACGAGAACGACGGCCATTCCCTGGAATACGGGCTGAAGGATGTGGTAGGCAATAAGAATGATTTTGCTTTGCCCTCCTATGCCAACAAAGTTCTGCATATCGACATGGCCATCAACAAGACCCGGATACGCGTCTATGCGGACCAGGTGAAGCTGATCGACCTGCCCAGGGCCCTGACGCCCGGCATGCGGAGTAATTTTTATTTATCCAGCGTATATATGGTGCCCGCGCCCCAGGTGGACGTGCTGGTTGGAAATATCCGCATCGCCTCGGCGGAGACGGACGCCCGCAGCTTACTGGTCAAACAGTTGCTGGAAGACGGCAAGGCCGTGACCAGCGATATTTTATTCGATGTGAACAGCGATATGATCAAACCCTCTTCCTATGGCATCATCGATCAGCTGGGGGATGCCCTTGCCAAAAATGCTTCCGTGCGGGTGCTGATCGTCGGTCATACGGATAGCGATGGGGCCGCTGCCCATAACCTGGAGCTATCGCAAAAAAGAGCCGAAGCCGTTAAAAATTACCTGGTGTCGCACTTCTCCATTGACGGGGCACGTCTTCAATCTGACGGCAAGGGAGCTACGCAGCCGGTGGCAGCTAATACCACCGATGCAGGAAAGGCGAAGAATCGTAGAGTCGAATTCGTAAAACTTTAACCCGGGAAAAGATGAAAGGTATACTGATAGCATGCGGCCTATTACTAGGCTGTATGGATTTGCAGGCGCAGCCTCCTCCTCCGCGGCGCGATACGACCCATTTTGCACAATGGCGGCAGGACATAACGCGAGTGCCGGTCCTGACAGGAGGAAGCCAGCCGATCACTATTGTACCCAACCGGCAGCAATACTGTTTTGACAAGCAGCTTTACCTGAAAATGAAAGTTGGCCGCCTGGATGCGGAACAGAGCATCTACCTGGACACGCATAACGGCTTGACAGGGATCCTGCCTCCTTCATCCCATGGCGGCGCCGTAATGGAGATCATGCCCGAGATAGAGAATTTCAACTTCACGGTCATGAGCATGAAGGGGAATGTGTATATGTACAAGAATCAGAAAGGCAAGAACGGTATCGAGCATTGGGTACTTACGGGCAATACACAGAATTTTCTCTATCAATCGCCTACCGCCACCAGCCCCGGATCGGGTGCAGGACTGGCGCGCAAATCGGAAAGAAGGGGTTATTGTGACAATAAGATCAGCGCCATCGCTTACCGGTATGACGGAAGCCCCAATACTTTCTATATCTATGGCGACCGGTTTCCGGAAAGGCTGCATCCCCTGAAATACCTGGGTTCTTTTGGCGTGGGGTATATGTACTGTCAGGAAGGGCTTTACCTGGTCATGGAGATGAATTTCGGGACCAATTATGTCCGGATAGGGACCATGGAAAATGTACATAACTGTTTTAACCCCGCCCCCTTCCAGCCGCAGGAAGATGCCTTCCAGGCCAGGCAGCAGGCCCAACTGCAGGAAGAAAGGGCCGCCACGGATCGTAAACAACAGGAAGTTACCGGGGAATGCACCGGGGAGAAACAGGCAATCGTCGACTTTAAAAGAGCGATGAACCAGAAGCATGAGGAGCTGCTGCGTAAGAGCCAGCATGGGAACCTCTACCAGGACTCGGTGGCCCAACGGGCGATGATCAGCATGATGGACCCCCTGAACAGTGTGCGGGAGAATATCTTAAACGTAAAGCTTGGCATCTGCATGTCCCAGCAACATGGAGGGAATAAGGTCAGTTGCCTGAACGATCAGCTTTCCATACTCCAGGCTGTGGAGACCCGGATGATGAGCCTGGACCAGCAATATGCCAGCCAGCCGGCGCGTGCCCAGGCGGAAAAATCGAAGATCTACTGGGAGTTGATGAAGACGATGCCGCAATGCAATTAACCGGTATAAAAATTTGTTCTTTGAAAGGAAGTAATGTACATTTAAATACGAATAATTTCGTATTTCTTTCATAAGTGTCAAATAAGCTATATGAAGCCCCTCGTTTATTGTACTTTATTCCTATTTTGGTTCACCTCCGCCCGATCACAGGAACCCACCCTGGCCATCACGAACTGTAGTGTAATTCCAATGACCTCCGATATTGTTTTGGATCATCAGACCATTTTAATTTCAAAGGATAGAATCCTAGAGGTCCTCCCGGCAGCCCAATGGGTTAACCAATCCGGGATCCCAATTATTGACGGAACGGGTAAATATGTTATCCCGGCCCTGTCGGAAATGCACATTCATGCAAATGAATATAGCAATTGGATGTTCGATATGTTTTTATCGTATGGGATAACCACTGTCCGGGTGATGGCGGGGAATGAAGCGGTCCTCAAATGGAGGGATAGCATTAACAACCATTTAAAAATAGCCCCTGATATCCATGTGGCAAGCCAGGTTATCGATGGGAACCCGCCCTATTGGGGGAAACTTCATGATGGGCCGATACTTACTGATGCAGACTCTGTTGAGCAAATTGTCTCCGGACAACTAAGCAAGGGCTATGAGTTCATTAAAGTGTACAATCGGCTGACTCCGGCGGTTTATAAAAGGATCAGGGCTGTCTGCTTTGAAAAGAATATCCGCCTGACCGGGCATATTCCTATCCAACTGGATAAGAAAGATATTTTGAGTGAACAAACCGGCGAGATAGAACACCTGACAGGCTATATCAGGCTGACAACTAATATAGATACGGTATCAGCCGAAGGGATTTCCAAATATTCCGACCTTGCTTACGGGTTGGAATTATCAAGGAATTATTCCTCCGATAAAATTAAAAAAGCCGCCGCTGCTACAAAGGAATTTAAAATATGGAATTGCCCCACCCTGATAGCTGAAGGGATCAAAACAGATACCCTGTTCTGCAAGAACCTGCCCCGCACGAAAATGGCGGAAAAGCTCAAGCCTGTTCTGTCATGGTGGGTCAGCCAGGGATACACCACAACTTCGGACGAAAATAACCTTTGGGCATTTAAAAAGGCCATGGTAAAAGAATTGAACAGGAATAAAGCACTCTTGTTGGCTGGGACTGACTGCCCGCTTCCCTGGACAGTACCCGGTCTTTCCTTGCACCAGGAATTAAAATATATGGTCGAAGCCGGATTGTCAAACTATGAGGCGTTAAAAACCGCCACTGTAAATCCTGCTCTCTGGTATGGGAATAACTACGATAAGGGGACAATAGAAAGTGGTAAACGGGCGGACCTGATCCTATTGTATGACAACCCTTTAAAAGAGATTACCAATACCCAAAAGATCATGGCCGTGATCTTTAAAGGCAAACAGCTGCCGGTAAAGCCTTATTAACGTCATATATTTTCCTGCACTATTTGAAAATTTATTAAATTCAAATAGCCATACTTCACTTACATGACTAAAACAGAAATTACCGGCATTGCTCCATTCTTTATCGTAAAGGATGTGCCCGCTGCACTGAGGTTTTACCGCGACCGTCTCGGGTTCGACATCACGTTCCAGGGACCCAGCGAAGATGATATTTTCTTCGGCATTGTCCAACGGGGTGCGGCCATGATCATACTGAAGTCGGTTGGTGTAGATCCAGTGCCAAACTACACGCGGGATATCAAAAAAGGCATTGCCCGCTGGGACGCTTATCTTCATGTCCCGGATCCTGATGCGCTGGCGGCAGAATTTTCGTCACGAAATGTCGGTTTTTTTACACCACTCCGGGACAACGATGATGATGGTTTACGGGGATTTGAGATCAGGGATGCCGACGGATATATATTGTTCTTCGGGTGCACAAAAACTCGTACGTAAAAATGTAATTCACTACAAAAACTTGTACGAGTTTTTGTAAAGCCTGGAGCATCCCTTAAATCTAACCCAAACTATTTCTTTGTAAATCAAATAATTATAGTTTTTTACTGCCCCAAAGCGCTCTATTATTATGATTTTATAGGATTCAAATCCCGAAATATTATATGATTTAGGGATTTAAATCCCTAAATATGATAAAAAGAGCCATTCAAACAGCCATCGGTACGGGGGTAATGAGACTATTCAATATTTTTGGCGAACTACCCAACAAAGACCAGGCGGGAATGTATCTGGTTTTAAGTCTCTCACGATGACTTTCATTGAAAAAGAAGGCTGGCTTTGTTATGCTGACCAATAGCGACAGTGGCGGTTACGTGGTGTATAACAAGGACATTGAAAATATCCTAAATCGGCTATTCATATAAGATTTTAATATCCCGGAAAAATGCATCGGTACCCGTATCCACGAAAAGACCAATGGCGCCGCCGCTGCTGGCCGCACCCAGCTTCAGGTCGTTCACGATCAGTACCGGCTGCGGATTATCGTTCAGGTAAAGTTTGGCCTGAGCATCCTTTACCACGATCTTCATTTTGATCCATTCATTCAGTGCCATGTCGGCATAGGATTCATATTTTCCCTCTGCTTCTTTCCGCAGCCTGTCGAACTTATAATCAGGATAGGAGAAATATTGCGTAGAATGGTTTCTGCGGAGCTGGTCCTCGGCCCTTCCGTTGGTGGGCCTGATATAAATGGATTCAAATTTACTGTTGTCCTTATTGATCCTGAACGCCAGACCGATAAAGCCCCTCGCATCCGGGGTCGCGGTGGGCAGCAGCCGGCTTAACAGCATTACTTCAATGGTGCCGTTGCTGAAATTATCGGTGTTGTTCAATCGCACGAAGGTAGGCAGATCGGCTCCTTTGGTAGCTGTGTCCCTTGCTACTCTCACCACTTTCTTACCGTCGATGTTTGTGATCGAAATATTTACCAGGACAGGTTCCAGGCTATAATTTTCGAAACGCATGTCCTGGGCAAACAGGAAGCAGGGAATGGACAATAACACTATACCCATGATCGCGCTGCGCCGCAGGGGAAAGGTTGATGAAAACATAACGATCGTTTTGAATGTTATAATGTTTTTTATTCGGCTCTGAGGCTATTAGCGGGATTGACTATTGCTGATCGTACGGTCTGGAAACCTATCACCAGCAACGCAATGCTCAGTGACAGCAAACCTGCCAACGCAAATATCCACCAGCTGATGTTGACACGATAAGCAAAATCCCGCAGCCAGAGATGCATAATATACCAGGCAACAGGTGAAGCGATGATGATCGCCAGCAGCACCAGTTTGATAAAATCCTTAGACAGCAACAATACGATACCTGTTACGGAAGCACCCAGCACTTTTCGTATGCCGATCTCCTTGGTGCGCTGGGTAGAAGTGAGCAACGCTAACCCGGACAAACCCAAACAGGCGATCAATATGGCCAATGCCGCAAACAGACCGAACACCTTGCCGAACAGGTAATCGTTGCTGTATTGCGTGTTGAACTTTTCATCGAGGAAATGGTAATCAAAAATATTGCCGGGGAAATAGCTGGCATATGCTTTCTGAATGGCCTCGAGGGTGGCGGGTAATTGCTGCGGATCTATTTTTACGGAGAACTGGCTGTACTGTCCCAGCAGGTTGGGCAACAGCAATACTGGTTCAATGCCGCTTTTCAATGATTTCTGGTGAAAGTCTGCTACAACACCAATGATCTCCCATGTGCGGTTGAATGCCGTTACCGATCTTCCGACCGCGTCCTCTGGCGAGGCAAAAGCCAGTTGCCGTAAAGCGGTTTCATTGATGATAAGGTTATGCAGTTTGGCGAAGTCTGCATTATAGTCCAGCGGAGAAAAATTCCTGCCTGCCAGCAGCTTCATCTGGTATAAGTTGATGAAACGCGGGTCCACACCCATGTTCGCCATGGTGCCCTCGCTTTTCATGGCAATATCCGTCCTACTCACATTGTTGATCCTGACCAGGTCATCTCCCGGTATCCGGCCGGAAACGGCGGCGCCTTTCACATGCGCCAACTGTTGCACCGTATTGATAAATCCATCCGCAGCGCTCATAAATGCCGTACCCTGATTACTGAGTACAGGTTTACGCAGGATCATCATCTGCTCCATATTGTATCCCAGCGATTGGCCGGTCATGAACCGGAGCTGCCTGTACACAACAAAAGAACCGATGATCAGAAGAATGCTGATGGCGAATTGTGCAGTAACCAGACTTTTCCTGATAAACACACCGGAAACAGATCGCGAAAATTTTCCTTTTAATACTTTCAGCGGGTTGTATGCAGAAAGGATAAATGCAGGATAAAAACCGGATAAGAAAATACCCGCAACCGAAAACAACACAAACAGGATGGTAATGCCAGTATTGGCAGTTTGTTTTGAAAACAGCATGCC
>Ga0307517_10007573_pt1 | contig 15784 bp, 6 predicted proteins | sample 23_EM_MG_FD_194515 | JGI IMG/M metagenome (GOLD analysis project Ga0307517, IMG submission 194515) | Populus trichocarpa ectomycorrhiza microbial communities from riparian zone in the Pacific Northwest, United States - 23_EM | ecosystem: Host-associated > Plants > Roots > Unclassified | place...
AGGGTATTATGATCTTTCAGCTGTGATTTTTGTTGTTGTTGGTTGTTAGTTTGGTTAAGGGTAGTTATGTAATTAACTATTAAATAATGTTTTTAATCTTGAAAAGTTGTTGGCATGTGCAATGTATACGCCAACGCATTGGAGCCTTCACACATTTTGGGGTGGTGTATGTGGCAGTTCCAGGTGCTAAAAAATGAGTTTTCTCCATCTCATGTTATTCTTCACCGTCTTCTTTTCCAGGTGAAATGATGCATGATGTCTAGAAGTTGTCGGTTTATCATTGGTGACCCTTTTTTTTTTTCCCCCTTCATTTCTCTCTTCTAACCCGATAAATATATTATGGTCCTCATTGTTACTGGTATTTCAGATTCGGTCCTTTTAGTCTTGATTTCTGTATTTTTTTTCATTTTCTTTTTTGTTAAAGTTTTGTTGTTTTTAAATTTAACCCTTACTTTTTAATTTGTATAGATAATGTTTTTCAATTCAATTCCTCTACTTTTCATTTCTTAGTTTTGTCCTTTGTCCTTTTGTTGAAGTTTTTATGGCTTTCAATTTTATCCATTATAGTTTTTGCTTTCAATAATAGTAATGATTCCAATTTGATCAATCTTTTTTTTATTTTTTATTGTTTTTATTGGCTCTTTTGTCAGGGTATTTATAGTTTTCAATTCTATAAAGTTCACGGCTTTTATTTTTTCAACAACAACAATAATAAGGTGGTAGTGGTGGTGGTGGTAATATTAATAACAATAATGATGATGATGCTAATAAAAAAAATAATAGTAATTTTAGTTATGATGATAATAATAATAATAATACAAATAGTGATGAAAATACTAATATTATTGATGGTAATAATAATGATGATAATAGTGACAACAACAATAACAACAACAACAATAATCAAATTAGTAATAATAATGGTGGTGGTGGTGGTGGTGGTGGTGATGATAATGATGGTGGTGGTGGTGATGATGATACTGATATTATTAATTATAGTAGCAAAAATGATGATGATGATGATGGTGATGATAAAAAATAGTGATGATAATAAGAATAATAGTAGTTATAGTAGTAGTGACAATAATACTACTGCTGATATTAATGGTGATAGTAATGATAATAATAATAATAGTGATTGAATTAATAGTTGTGATAATAATATTGATGGTGGTAATAATTGGAGTGATAATAATAATAGTAATAATACTACTAATAGTAATAATAACGATAGCAATAATAGTGGTGACATTAATAATTGTGATGATAATAATAATAATAATAATACTGATGATGATGATCGTAATAGTAGTAATAGTAATAGTTTGCTATGATGATAATAGTTGTGGTGGTAGTAGTTATAATTGTAATAACAATAATAAAAATGATAGTTATAATATTAGTAATAATAGTATTAGTAGTGCTAATAATAATACTAACAATGATGATGGTAGGAATGCTAATAGTGACACTAACAGTAATAGTAATTATAATAATAATAATAATAATTATTATTATTATTATTATTATTATTGTTGTTGTTGTTATGTGACGGGGAAGAAGAATAAAAATAGTGATGATAATAAAAACATTATAATAGTAGTGGTGATAATAGTGATAATGAAAATAGTAACAGTAGTAATAATAATAATAATAGTGATGATGACAATAATAATTATTGTTAAGATAATAATAATACTAATAGAATTGCTATTATTATTAATAATAATGTTAATGCTAGCAGAAGCAGCAATAACAACAACATTAGTAGTGATAGTGGTAACGGTAATAACAATAATAATGATGTCACCATCCACGATGGCGTTAGAAGTGACTCATTATCTTCTACACGGTGGTATAACGCGTGTAAATGGTTGAGGTACGATTGATTGCCACTGAATGTTTTTTTCTCTTTCTCCCTCTTCTCTCTACACCTTGATTTTCATGTTGGGCCTTATAAGAATCAGATATGTCCTCATATTGTTGTTTACTTTAATTTTGGTCCCTATTTTTTTATTCTTATTTGCTTTGTTTTTAATGCTTTTTGAAGGTTTTTTTCTATCCCTAGACATTTTATTTTATTTTATTTTATTTATTCAAATTTAATTCTCATCCTTTTCATTGCTATTTTTATCTATTTTTTAATTTATTTTATTTTCTAATTTAATGCTCGATTATTTTCTCTCATTTAGTTCTTATATCAGGATTGGTCTCATAACCTGAGTTACTGATTTTGAAGATTATCTCAATTTAAGATTGATTTTTTTTTCAATTTCATCATTGTATATTAAGCCTTGAACTTTATTATTTGTTTCACTTTCTTTTATGTTGGAGTTATTCAAATCTCATATCTCTGGTTGTAGGATAGTGGAGTTAACCTGAATTTACTCGAGTTTTTTTTTTGTGTTTATTTTTTTTCAATTTTATCATTTGATATTAAGTTATTGGGCTTTCAACTTTGTTATTTTTTTTGTCTTTTGTTCTATGTGGTTATTCTGGATCGTGAGTTGGTAAAGTCAATCTAGATTGACATGAATTTTTTTTTCTGATTTAATTTTGGTTTTTTTTTAGGTTTATTTTTTTAAAAAAATTATTATCTAAAAATTATTTTTATATTGGAAAAAAATTAATTCAGCTTCCAGTGGAACGCGTAAATTAGTTCATTGTCGGAGGCTTGGCCAAGAGTTTCTCGATTGCTGTATTGAACACTCGGTTAAAGCAAAAAATAACCTTGATGTGAAAAACGAGATGATGTTATCATTGAGAAAAACAAAATAAATTAGTTTGATAATCAATGGTTATTTCAAGGCCCAAAAAAAAAATATAGTTTAGTCTGCTTAATACAGAAAACAGGTGGCCTCAATTTAGTCCTCAGCACAAAAATTCTCAGTTGAGGTTCTTACCTATTTTTCATCAATCAAGTCCCCCGTGTGCTTGAGATTCTCAATTAGGTTATCCCATCCAGATGCATCAGTATTTTTTTGTGTAAAATATACATTTTATGCAGTAAGATGACAGCATTTTCTAAGAGAGCGAAGCATTTTCTATTAAAAAATTACATATTTTAGATGAAAGAACTTGATGGGGATTTTTCTTTATATAAAAAGGGACCTAATAATTAAGAAACAAGCAATCAAATTATGGAGATGTTATAATTATAAAAGCCATTTTAAAAAATCCCACAAATATATATCCTATATAATTCCAACACATATAACATTTAGTTAGAGCCAGTTTTTTTATGAAGGAATGAACTTGATGAGTTCAATGTTTTTTGATAGCATACGAAATTCTAAAAGTTTCCCAAATTTATATGATTTACTTTTTATTTTTATTCATAGCAATTCTAGCAGGATGGATATATTTAGGATAACGGGTAATAGGTAAAACATGCATTTTGATTCTCTAAGATAAACAGTCGGTCTCGAGTGTATATTTAAATTTTTCATGATTTTAAGACTAAAATGAAAACTCCCCGAATCTTGGATGCCATGACTTGTTTGTCCCACACCATCAAGTAGCTCGCCCCCAATACGTTTTCCATGCCTAATTTTCTTGGTTTGCAGGCTTAGTTCGAGCAATAATGGGGTTAGAATGTAAGAAAAAAGTGGAATAAACATGTTTCTTTTATGAAAAAATCAACTCGGAAGGGGATGATCGTTGTAGAATCTGACTTGAGAATGCAAGATTGGCTCGGAAGTATGCATAGAGCATTAAAACAAAAGGAGGGGTGGGTGCAAGGTAGGGGGATGAACTGCTGTGTGGTATAATTCTGAATGATTTTTCCCCAGCCTTGTCCAGACAACAAATTGATGGAAGAAATGCTTGAATTGCTACTTCAGCTAGCTGCATGCAACCCCTCGTAACTCGAGAATCGATCCATTTCTAGTCTCGAATTTGCTCGCCATTCGAACTGTCCCATCTAGCTAGCTAGCTACTTGAATGGAAAGAAAACATTGTACAATTATTGTACAAGACCTTTTCCTTCTAATCATCATGTCCAACTCCAAAACTTTTGCAGCTACATTGCCCCTTCGCCTGGCATGGAGGGCCAAGCACGAGCTGGCACCGTATCTCCCTTGCATTAATCATGGAAAAGCAAATGATTGAAATTTAGGAAAATCTTCCTCCAAAGCCAGCAAGGAAAGGGTACAGCTTAATCTGGATCATGTACTTGGTCTTCCGGGTGAACTTTCATGTGTTTTGGTAAGTAAAAATATTTTTAAATTAAAAATATATTAAATTAATAGTTTGTTTTATTTTTAACTTCAATATATTAAATTTATAAAAAATATATAAATATTAATTTAATATTTTTTCAAATAAAAAAATACTTTAAAAAACACAAAAACATACACTTTTCATCCAAATCAAATTGGTTTGCGTTTTGTACACTTGGTCACTCAAGGCTAACTTGGATAACAAAGATCAAGGATGAGAGTCTTGATACAAGTATCCAGGGATTCAAGATTCCATCATTGACTTACTATATATATATATATTTACGCAGACAAGCAACCATTTGCTCGGGCTCAAAAAAGCTGATCACTAGGGTATTAATTAAGTACACTTTCGGTACTATAATAATTTTTATAATTGCAATTTAAAAAAGAACTATAAATTTTTAATGGGATTTCTATGAAATCATAATATGTATTAATTAATCAAATATTTTTAAACTAAAATTAAAACAAAACACAATTTTTAACCCCATTTCACCGTACCATCAAATCAGACCTAAATAGGCAACTTGAACAAGGAAGAGCAAGCTGACGCGGCTTATCATTAGTGTTTATAAAGAAGAGGAAGAAAACAAACGAACAAAAGAAAGGAGAAATTATTTGGCAAGTGGGTTAGCATAAACTACTTGATTATCTGGCTGCATGATCACCACCGGATGCCCACCATTCAACAGACACCGCAGGTTATCTAACATGATTAAGATATTAATTAATCCGATAAAAAGTTCATTTCTTTTGAGATATTTAGGATGGGAAATCAGAGTGATTAATATTTTTTCTTTTTCCCAGATCGATCACGCTACTCGGGGATTATCTCAGTACCGAATTAATGAACCAATAATGTAGTTAACCAAAAAGGGTTGCGGAAAGGTTATGATTTAAAACTCTGCACAAACACAAATCACGTCAAAGGGAGTAGGTGTAGAATCTAATGGGTGTTATAAAGAGTAAAGACACCCACCACTGCCCAAATTAGGTCACCACGAGGAGTTCACTTTTGCTTTATTATATATCAATGGTAGCTTCACCCTTTCTTTTTGCATCGCCTTTCCTAACTCTCCCATCACTCATGCAAGGAGCTTAAGTGGTAGTTGATCATCAAATCTCCAACGCATGAGATAACTTAAATAATAGTAACATGAATCTTCTTTGAGCACAATTTGCAAAAGGTATTTTGTTTTGGACAAATCTGCACTTCGCTTTTCTTTTCCTTTTCCACTGCCTTTTCTTTTCCTGCTTTCTTTTCCCGCACGTATTGGTTTCTCTAATATTGACAGAAGCTTTACAAACAGTACAACACCCCCAAAGTGCTATTCTGCTCAATAGTCCAAGTAAAATATCCCCATCAGCTTTCTATCCGCACAAGGTAGGGTTTCAAGTTGATTTCTAATACTGTACTAGAAGAGAATGATTGAGTTATGGACGCATTTTCACGTGTCTTATTTTTTTTAATAGAGAAAAAAAAATGTTATATATATATATATGAATTGATTAAATAATAAAACCAAAAGCTAATTATTTTTCAAATAAAAATGAAAAATTATGCACATGCAAATGCGGCTATCGTTTTTATTTTATACATTTTCATTTATTTATTTTTAAAGACTAATTATTGTTTCTAATAATTAATAAATGGTTTTTGTCTTTATAAATATTACTAAAAAAAAAAGGTCATGCCCAATCACTTGGAATATCATTAAAAGCTCCAACTAAGCCTAACATGGTTTGTTTTTATTCAAGAGTCGTACACTCTAAAAAAATCAATTATTAGTTTGTTTTTCACCTAAAACATCATATGAACCTCGACAAACCCATTCATAACCTCAAAACACCTCTAAACCAGTCCAAAAACTAAAAACTAAATGAATAAAGAAACTAACAAGCCTAGATATACTATTTCCAACATAGTCATAGAAAAACATCACACCCATTAAACTTCTCTTGAGAAGACGAATTTTATTGACACAAAGATCTACTTTTTGATGATCAAAATGTGACCATTCGAGTATTTGTTTCTCTTCTCTAGATTTTCTAGCGACTCTTCTCTATGGACTAAAATATATATAAAACAAAGTATGGTATTGAAATGTAAATTAATGTCAAAATAACAAGGACATGAAATCTTAGGGATCAAATTGAAGTTCCCATACCAAGATTGAAATGGGGCATGTATCTTTGTTTTTTTTTTTTCTCAAATCATGTCCTTTTTCTTTCAATTTGTATTTTCAACTCCATTAATTGAATATTTATCTTGAAGAACCAGAATCCAATCCATTGCTGAATTTCCTTAAGAACTTAGAACATGCGTGATAATATATTATTGAAATAAATGAAGAAAAAAACAATAGTATTGTAATTTTAAAGGATGAAATCTCTTAGTAGTCAAAATGAAAAAAATGCGTTGTTAGAACAGTGCAATCCACGACGCCATATATATGAGTAGCTCTCCATCGAATCCCTCAACAATGATTTGGCCATCTGTTTTAGTTAATAATATAGCACTGACAGGGTGTGGCTATAATTGGCTCATGCATGCAAAAGTATCGAGATTAATGATAAACCCTAAAAAACTCTTCTTCGATATGAACATAACCTGTATTATTTGGATCTTGACGACATCCTAACCTAGATGAGATAAACTGATCAATGGCAAGGTAATTTGAGATTTCGTTGTCTCAGGATTGTCAGTCTAAAATTGGAATTAACTCGTGTGATTTATTAAATGTTTGCTCGCGTCTGAAACATATTCCGTTTACTCATCACTCAAGAAACATCATCCCAGCCCCTTTTTGCCGAAGGGACTGGCGCCGAAGGAACGTCCTTCAACTCTTCGGCACGCTGAAATCCTTTTTAATTAAGGGATGTTTGCTTCGTGTTTTTAAAAATTTTAATTTTTTTTATTGAAAATAATTCTTTTATATTTTTAAATTATTTTAATATATTAATATAAAAAATAATTATTTTTTTTAAAAAAACTTATCACTACTACAATCTCAACAAGCTAAATACTAACACCAACAAATGTTAGTAATCCTTCTGGTTCCGTACTTACTGCATGCAAATATATAGCATGTGGAAGCAACAAGGAACCTTCTCACAAGGAGAAGCGACATTTTCGGCCATCTTCTCAGAATTCAAACATCACACGGAGACGTGACAGAGCTTTGCTTTATTCACGGATAAGGGAGAAAGTAAATACTGATATGAGAAAATCTTTACTGTATCATGAAAATGCCCGCCGGATAAAAGAAGAGGAAGAAGAACCGTATTGTTCTCTAAGATTTTTAATAAATTCCCATATTGTTCCTAATATATATCTAAACACCCCTTAATAGTTTTTAGAAAAATATCTGAATAAAATAATGCTTCAAATGAAGTATAACTGTTGACTGAGTCCCCGTGTCTTTAAGGTATATCCCGTCTAAATAGTCTAATTCCATGGAACGAGATCTATGCTAAATTTGGTGGCCGAGGAGAAGGAAACATTATGAACCAGTGGAAGGTGGAAAGCTTTTGTTCGCATCTGTGTGTGTGGTTTATGTTGCCTAAACCTTTTAAAGTCTAAAGTGCACCTCTCAAGTGGCAAATTAGGGAATATTCTCACGTGCAAGGTGCGTGATGGTTTTGTCTAAAGATGGATCGGTCTCGTGAGAAGACTGTGGACTGGCTAGCAAATTAAAGACCAAGGAGGTAATTGCCCTCCCAGATTCAGAGGCATCATTGTCACCAGCTGAAATTTTACTCTCACTTTCCACCGCCTGGTTAGGCCTTTGGTGTCTAAAGGGACAAGAAAAGCACCCATTCCCGGCCAGGTGGTGGTGACATTGTCCCAGACCATCCTCCCAGTCTAGGTCCCAACTCCCACTAGCCTACTGGCCATTTATTTTCAAGCATGGGCATTGAAAGTCCAACACATCTCATTAGATTTGGAGCTTGCTCGGATGCTGAATGATAGCCACTTCGGCCCAATATGCCATTTGCTAACAACACCTTCAAAAGAGTTAGTGGCCGAGGATAAATCTAACTGTAGACCCAACTAAAACATTTGGTAGAACTTTATCCGGGCCACCAATTCTGTGTTATGATTAGAGGTTGAGCTTTCTTTATCCTCGATCACTTCGACAATATTGAAGGGCCCAAGTGGTCACTGGACTCGGCTGTCCCGAGCTCTTGGTATCGGCACAATAATCTGGCAGTTTTTTGGTTAGTCGAGCTGAACTCGCTATTTATAGTATTTGTTTTTGGTACAAGGAAAATAAAAAGTAAAAACTAAGAACCTCTGCAGAAATAAATGTTCATATAGTAGAGGATAACCCTGCAGGGGATCATCCCAAATATAAAGCTCTGTCTGATCTTTAGCATCTAATTTGGCAAGAAAATCTGCACAACAATTGCCTTCTCTTAGAGTACGCTGAAGCTGAACTTTTTATTCCCTTGAAAGGAGAGAACGAATATCTATGATGATGGAACCATAACGATGAAAATCAATGTCATAATTTTTAATCATCAGTTAAAGTCTTACGATTTTTAACTCATTTTTTTTCTTTTTCGAAGGACATGTTAAAACTTGAGATTTTTTCGGGATAAATATATAGTCCTTCAAGTAATTACTATCTGCAGGAGGCTTACGTAAATGTCTCATTGGCTGATGTTACCACTTACCAGCAAGACTGACACTCATACAGTAATGTCACAAGGACGAGTCAATATTATTATGCTGGAGATAAGAGTCCAAAATCGTTTCCCTCCTTGGATGTAATACAAACAGTTACATTATACCATGTCTTACACCCAAAAGAATAGGAGAGGGAGAGAATGTGAAAGCAATGAGGTTTGGCCATTTCTCATTGGGCATTGGTTCCTGAATTTCATCTCTAAATCCCACTAAACATGCATGAGAATCAGCTCTTGCTGTTGGTTGAGATGACTACTCTAGGATCTCACCCTCTCTGTTATAATAATTAATAATCTAATAATAGGAACCTCACTGATCAACAAATCATTTCTTTTCTAACTGGTTCTTCGATCTTCCTGCGGCCTCCATATCCCCCCACTCCCCCATGTGCTCCTGATCAACCTGCCTCGCTATTCCATTCTTCACAATGTCAGCCACTCTTCAACGTTGTTCTTTGTAAGCTATCACTACTGTATGAAGTAGTAAATCATGTTCCTTTCCGTAACTAGTCTCATCATGTTTTACTTTCATTAATGAAGGTACTGCCTTCTTTTCTGCTGACATTCAACTTAATCTGATCTGATCGACTTATTAGATACGGTATTTGGTTAATTAGTGGAAACTTTTCTTAACCTCACAATTCTTAGGTGAATATAGCTTATCCAAGGCTAGTGTTTGGTGCATGGATAATAATAGACCTTTGGTGCCATCAAATATTGGAGCCCAGGGGCCACAATTCCCATCTCTGCCTGGACAGGAGTCCTTGTACAATCTCACATTTGATGAGGTGAATGATCAGATCAGAAATGTAAGGAAGCCTTTGAATGCTGTGAATGTTGATGAGCTAAGAAATGTGATATCCGTTGAAGAGAGTCAGCTGTTGCAAAATCCTCCTTCGTCTTCGTCTTCGTCTTCTTCCTCGTCCACTTTCCTCTTTCTTGGGAATTATAATCTTAACGGAACATCAAGTAGGAAAACTATCGATGATATGTGGAAGGAAATTGCCAGCGAAGAACATGTAAACGTCTTCGATAACCAAATAGTTCGGCAACAACTTGGCGAAACTACACTTGAGGATTTTCTAGTTCGCGCGGGTGTAATCAACAAAGGAAATCAAAATGAAGTATTTAGTCATCAACCAATTATGGAGGTTGATCCAATGGTTGTGGGGTCACAGCAGACAGATTTGTTACCATTTCAGATGGCTTCTGTGCAGCAGCGGCAGCAGCAACAGATGACATTGTTGGATTCAAATTTTCATATGTTTGAAGCTGTTTCTGATCAGAACCCTGTTGTGGATGTTGGATACTCGGATAACCGACTGCCTATGCCTATGCCAGTGTCAGCAATGTCAGCAACATCTTCAGATTCTCGGGTGGCTGCTGAAAAGCAGTGTCGTTATACAGATGAGATGATGAAGAAGACTATTGAGAGGAGGCAGAATAGGATGATCAAGAATCGAGAGTCGGCAGCAAGGTCAAGAGCAAAGAAACAGGTCATTATTCAAATATTTCGCATTGAGCTTAATTATTGGCTTTGATGTTTCTCTTTCACAGAAGAGTACTTCCTTATTGAATACTAATAGCTGGTTTCGATGATTATATATAGGCTTATACCAGCCAGTTGGAGCATGCAGTGTTTCATTCAAGAAAAACAAATAACAGGCTCAAGAAGGAAAAGGTGCGACTTTCACACTCTTGTATATATGATGACCAAGCATGCATGCATGCATGCACACTCGCTCACACACACCATTTCCTCTTCTTAATGCCAATTCTATTTTCCACTAGATACCGGTACGTGCCTATGCCGGAAAAAAACATGGCAATGGAGATACGAATTAAAGGTCTTAATTTTATCATTGTTTTTTTTTTAAAAAAAAAAAGGAAAAGAAGAAGAAGAAATATTGCTTATACAAACTTTGGCATTGAGAACTGACTGACGAAAATTCATTTCGATTAAGCTAAAAGATTTCGAAAGTGGCCAATTAGAGCTATATATAGGCTAACTTGATTGGTTTGGCAGGAATTGGAGATCATATTCTTATCGTCTGATCAAGCTCCCGTGCCACGATTCCAGCTACGGCGAACCAGCTCAGCTTCATTCTAGCCAGTGTTAATACTTGTCCATGCAATTCTTTTAATCAAGAGCAACTCAGTTCATCCATCCATTGATGGAAGTACCAGCTTTGACGTTTTTTATTGCTAGGTTCTTCTAGGAGCCAGCCAATTTATCTTCTTTGAGATTGAACAGTTGGATTTATATATGTTAGTGGAGACTACTGTTACAGCACTGTCACACTGATATACCAGGATTTGTTATATGTGAAGAACCCTAAAAAAAACCCAACACGACAGAGCTATCATGTCATTAAGAAAAAAAAATATATATATATTTTTTTCTGAATCAAATATTTGCTACGAGAGTTATCATCTAAACACAAGAGAATATAAATTAGGGCTAGTAGATTTGATTGATAAGAAATAATATTTTATTTTTATCGATCATGACTCGAATATTGGATTATGTGATGGAAAATAAATTCTTTCATGATTCAAAGCTCTCACATGTTTTGATTTAATATGAATTAAAGCCTAAATATTGTTGTGGATTCCAACATTTATCACTCCACAGGCTCGTACAACCAGGAGTCATGATTCGAGCCTGGAGGCACCTTAATAGCCCAATCTCTAAGATCTGCACTTCTTGTTAGGCTCGGGAGAGACTTGATGGTCTAATACTTTCAAGGATATACCTCGATTTGGGCTTTCGATGCTTTGGTGGCCCAACACACCTCAAGACAGTGAGACACCATGTCATTCAAATGAGCATGTGTCTTTCATACTCGATTCACCTGCCACCAACCCTTGACCCAATATATTATAGAGAATGCATTGTTCACTCTCTCACTCTTTTCAATAAAAAAAATTCAATTTTTTTAATTTTATTTCTTGAACTTTTTTTTCCCGAAATAGGCCAGGTTCAACGGCGTTTGGCCTCTTTTTTTTCTTTTTTTTTAAATCATGGTTTTTTATGTGTTTTTTTTTTTAAAAGATATTGGATGCAACAGAACAGTTTCATCCACTATGCGTTCATTTTCTCAACTGAACTAGGGAACGTAATCTTGCTATCCTTTCAACTGGATGTTTGAAAATCAATGCATCCATGAGAAAGTACACAAGGCTTGTCTTTTTATCTGCATCGAACAGTTCAATACAGAAACGAAGGCGAGGTCACTACTTGTTACTTGCAAGCAGTTCATATACAGAAGTTGAAATTGTGCCCCTCACACGAGAAAGAGAATACGAGGCTGGTCGCCTGTGGTTTCCGTTTTCACTGTTCATTTCACATAAAATGTTGCATTTTATATTTTTCATCTTTACGATTAAAATCAAGAACCAGGCATATGGACTCCAAAACGAGAGGATGAAGTAGATGAATATCCCAACATATATATACCAGTATATGTACACAGCATCTATCCTTTTGTATTTACAATAAAAAGAAACACGAAGGCCAACCATGTTAAACTTTACAACTCGATAAAGCCTGTCTCTCGATGACCCGTCTCCTTCTCACAAGTCACACCTATCAATTTGAAAAATGAAAACAAAAATTAACTTCTGAATAAGATGGCCAGGGAAGCATGATAATACAATATTCCGACTTCCTACAACTGAAATATACATGCACATACATACAGTCATGCTTTCAAGTCAAGTATTGAAACCACAATTTCGATTTAGCTGCCCCAATACAATATATTTGCTTTATAATTGAAAAGGATATACAAGAAAGGTCTGTTGAAATAAGTTACAGAAACCAGCGTTGAGGGCAAATAGCGAAAATCACTGTAACTGACATTAAAGTTCCAGCAAAAGACAGCCAAAAAGAAAACTATCACTTGAAAAATTGTCACTTTAAACCCGCCATCAGGCAACATGAACCTAACAACAGTGATATACAAGTTACAAAAAAATTACAATAAGCAGTTTCAGCACTCCAGTTGCTATACCCGTACACAGCGATTGCACTTCAACATAGAAGAATTACAACTGCTAATCTAGAGATGAAGAATTTGACTTTATCAAGTGCATGTGACTTCAAAGACCTGCCCAAGTGTGCAGATTTGCATTGTGCATATATGAATACTAGCATAGGGAGTAAGATAATCAATTACAAGATCACTGAAAAAGTCTATTCTTAGCAAAAAAAGAAAAAAAGCACCATATAGAAGTTCCTCTCCATGTCACAAAATTAAACCAATGCTACCTATTTACATGTTTCCAATTTAGTGCTTGGCATGGCTGTCCCATTTACAAGTACCAACAATTATTAAAAGTGCAAGGCATTTGCCTATTGATAACTTACTAAAAGTTTGAAGGTTGTTGCACCACCAGATAGATCATTTCTTTGTGGCATCTATAAACATGGCTCGAGTCCAATGCTCAATATCCTCAACTTGTGATGGCGGGGGAGGAAAGGTGGGGTGTTCGACCAGATCCCATCCATCGATAAAGCTCTCATTCTTCCCATCAGATATCCCAGTGGCAAAAAGAAAACTTGCCGCCGAATTTGGAAGGTTATTATCACTAGTGTTTTTCTGCCAGTCAAACAAAAATATGAAACCCACTGAAAACTTGCAAGCACAGAGATGGCAGTGAAAACAATGAACTTAATTTCATTACGGCCACAAAATTGCTCTTTTAAAACCAGCACCAAGCAGTTAAAATCCTAAATAAATCCAAAACCTACCTAATAAGTGACCAACTGCTGTCACTATCTGTTCCATCTCTCTAGACAGATCCCAAAATAAAACTAAATAAAAGCATGACTAAATACTTCTAAGCAAGCAAGAAGGCCGCTCCAATGAAGGTCCAGTTATATAGGACCTGTACATGTAAGATGCCAATGACGATATTGACTGGTTTTATTTTGGCCTGCCCTTGTTAACACCAACTTCTGTGGTGTCATTAAAAAAGTCTAAATCTTAAAGCATTACAAAATAACGACTAAATTCTATTTTGAACACTATCGAGAAAAGAAAGGTGGGAAAAAGGAGGAGAAAATTATGGAAAAGGAAATCCAGAACATAAAGATTACAATTATCAGCTAAAACTTTCAAACATTTTAAAAAACAAAGTTAAAGGATATACCATCAGTTGCAATGCATGTGCACTCTCCAATAGTGCACTTGATGAGATGGCAGAATTTACATTCCACACAGATTTGTTCAACTTTTGCACTTGCTTGCATGACCTGAAACTCAAAAGTAAAATGTCAAGCATGATGAACAAAACTGAATGAGGATCGAAAAGAAGACAGATGAAAACAAACATGCATTGTCATCGTGATAAAAATTCTGACACTGAAGGTGTTCTACAATTTCACATATAATAAAGTAGAATTAATGAAATGCTGAGGATATATACCTTGAACAAGCCATTTTCAAGTTAAATACAGACCGAACTTCCTTGGATGAAGATAGTGTGGACAATAATTTTGCAAATGCTTCGAAGGTAGACGTATCAGAAGGAACATCTAAACATAACAAGTTATAACAATATGCTGTTACACATGCCACACTTTTTTTGAGAAGTGAAACCCCCTTTTGCAAGTCCTTGTGTGTTTCAACAGAATGTGGAGACACGGATGAATAATTGAAGCTATTACTTCTTGTGGAATCTAGGTGGGGCCTTCTCTCTGATTCCATTGAAGCAACACCAAAATTACTCGAGCTTTTATCAGTCCATGAATTTTCAGAACTAGTAGAGCAATAATTCTGGCGAGGTATAAAGAGGGGATATTCATTACTGCAAGCACACAAAATGTTTAGTTCTGAAAGGAGTAATAACTCGAACTTAGCCACTGAAATTCCAAAACACAAACTCTTCCAGTCAAAATACCTTCTAGAAGAAGGACATGCATTCCAATAAGAATCTCGCTGCCAAATTCGAGAGCAAGAGCCCTGAGGAAGAATTAGAATGAATTCAACAGCCATACAAATGAAGTCCACAACAACAATATCAAATTACCAATAGCATTCACCAAATTGTATCTCAACTTTAAGCAACCTTCTTGAAAATGATTTGACTTTTAAATAGAGAACATAAAAAAAATCCAGTAAGAAAATGTTTTCCACAATTCCATCAACAAAGCAAATAAGTATTAACATACAGGAAGAGCCCTCGAAATTCAAAATAACAAATAATCATTTGCGGCTGTAAGAGGAAGCATGAATATTTTGTTAGCATACATATATAGCAAGTTGCAAAATTCATCAACCAAAGCTAGAAAAATAATAAGAAGAAAAACAGGATTCTAAATAATATGCTATACAGTTTGCCAGTATATCAGAAAGCTGCAATTATCCAAACTTCAAAACTAATATAAGGCTCACTTCAAAAAGTATCGTTTGAAAAATGGTGAATTTAACAAACCACCATCAAAGGAGTAGGGTTTGTGAAATTTACTCTTGAAAAATATGTGATCTAGATAAATATATACATATGCATTCCAAAAACTATCCATTTACCATTTGAATTATGGCCCACCAGGTCTGTTATAGCTACATTCAAGAAACTTGGGAATAATCCTAAGAAGACCTAATGCTATATCGTTCATCGTGTGTCCAAATAACAAGAGCTCTTGACAGCTATACTTTTTGCTAAAATCCCCTTAAAGATGCTGAGCATAGGTACCGGTATAACTAAGAAAACAGATGTAGATTCAGAAAAGGGGAGGGGGGGTCCTTGGAGAAAATTCTACCATCTCATAGACACACAGCATGCTTACCGCAAAACCTGCATTATGAAGTGTAGGGGCAGCCAAGTTATGAGCCACTAGATTTAGAAGCTGCACCATGTAT
>Ga0307517_10007574_pt1 | contig 15784 bp, 13 predicted proteins | sample 23_EM_MG_FD_194515 | JGI IMG/M metagenome (GOLD analysis project Ga0307517, IMG submission 194515) | Populus trichocarpa ectomycorrhiza microbial communities from riparian zone in the Pacific Northwest, United States - 23_EM | ecosystem: Host-associated > Plants > Roots > Unclassified | place...
CAACATAGAAATTAAAAAAAAAAGAAGGTTCTTTTATATACTTATCTTTATTAGCATCAACACAACTTTTTTCATTTTGAAAATCTCTACAATTAAATGGATTATACCTATTTGCACAAATACCTCGACAATTCCTACTTGTTAATACATAGAGCCCCATAAGCTTATCTTGAGCTAGTATGAAAATGGGATCTCCAATAGCTGGAAACAAGAGATTCATATGAGAAAACACAAGTAAACAAGCCTCCGACGATAAAGATACATGAACAACCATTTGATCACCATCAAAATCTGTATTAAATCCTTTACGAACTAATGGATGTAAGCAAATAACACGTTCTTTCACTAAAACGGGTTGGAATGCCTTTTTATATTTCTTTAGTTGGATTTAGCTTATTTTTAAAGAGATTTTTTTTTAAATTAAATTAATTTCTCAATATTTATTTTTAAACAAAGAGAGAAAGCAAGCTTGGCTTGGGGGGAGGTTTGTAAACACGTTGAGTCAAAGTAGGATGACAAGCTACTTGCATGCATGCATGGATGGAAGAAAATAAATTATTTCCCTAAAGAAAGAAAGAAAAAAAGAAAGAAAGAAATCGGAAAAAAAGTCCGTTCAAATTAATATTTTTGTTATAGTATTCCTTGATAATTTTGATGTACTCGTATCAAAATAAAAAAAATCTAAAACAGAGACGTTTTGGCATAGAGGTAAAAACCCTATGAGCATGCGAAACAAAAAAATCATACTACGTTGCTTTTTTTTCTTTTCTATGATCATTTAGTATGAGAGTGTTTGAAAGTGTGATTGTGGTTGTTTTTTTAGAGTATTTTACTTGAAAATGCATTAAAATAATATATTTTTTTTAAAAATCATTTTTGATATCAGCGCATCAAAATAATTTGAAAACACAAAAAATATTAATTTAAAGTAAAAAAATAAAAAATTTTAAATTTTTTCAAAAACGCTTTTGAAACATAAAAACAAACAGGGTTTATATATATCTTTTTTGGTCTACGGTCCAAATAGAATTAGGTTAAAATTATTTTTATATTTTTAAATTGATTTAATATACTTATAATAAAAATAAAAATTTTAAAATAAAAAAAATAAAATTTTAATATTTTTTTAAATCAATGCTACTATTTTCACAAACACCCCATCGAACTGCTCTCCAACAGTAAATAAGTCCCACAGGATCCTCATTGGTTCGTGTTCTTCACTGGCTACAGAACCCTGCAAGCCTCTTGTCCTCCCTTTTATTTTTTTTGTTTCCTCGAACGTACGCACACACGCTCGCTGTTGTCTTCGGAGTCCAACAAAGATAACATTGAAAAGACACTCTTAACCCAAAAAGAATAAATCCCTAAAATCTAGTCCTTACTCATGACCTTCATTTAATTATTATCTCACAATTCTCTTTCACTCTCTGTATATCATACACATTCACAGACGGACTGAGACAGGCAGAGTATATTAGTTTTTCCCATAAACACAAAAGGATTTCAGTGGATTCCCTGTTTTTTCTTTTAATTTTAAATAAATAAAACTGCCAAAATTCTTGAAGAATCACTAAACTAGGCAAGCAAAAAGTTCCCTTTGTTTCTTTCTTTCTCCTTTCTTTCTGGGTTTTATTAGGGCTTTCACGTTTATTGTGTTTATAATTTCTGGTCCTTCTATTTTCTTTTCATGATTTCTCCATTAAAAATCTTTGATCACGATAATTGCACACCACCCTTCTTTCTTTCTTTTTTTATTACTAGAGTTAATTGATACTATTATTTGTCAGTTATGGATACTGCAATGCCAGACCATGATCCTCTCAAGAGAAGCTTTGGTGACATGATGGTCAACAACAACAGCTCTTCGAGCTGTCTTGCTATGGATACTTCCAATGGTATTACTGATCATAATGACACCACCCCACAAGGACTAGCTTCTGTTCTTAGTAATCATAAGGAGTTTTATCCAAGAGGGTTTGTCAAAGTTCCTTTCTTTCTTTGATGGTTTGAATTTTTCTGTAATTACTCAGATTTTCTCGAAGAAAAATTTCATGGTTTTTTTCCCCTTACAATGTGGTTTTGTTTATGCATGTTTTGGTGACTGTAGGTATCAGTCAAAGGTTTTTGAGGTGGCTGTTAAGAGGAATACAATTGCTGTGCTGGAAACAGGAGCTGGAAAGACAATGATTGCTGTTATGTTAATTAAACAGATTGGTCAAGCTGTCTTTTACAGTGGTGTTAAGAGATTGATTCTTTTCTTAGCTCCAACAGTTCATCTTGTTAATCAGGCATGTTGTTCTTTTTAATAAATCAATCTCTCCTTTTCTCCTTAATAAGTGAATTCTCTGTAAATGTTAACATGCTAATGCATGTTTTTCTCAATATAAAAAGGGTTTTTTTTTTCCAGTGCTGTTTTATAGTTATTTTCCCTCTCTTCTTTTCTGTATATACAATCTGGCTGATCTATTGATTCACAAGTTGAAATTAAGTGGGTTTTGTGCTTGCAGCAATATGAAGTCATTAAATCTCAAACAAATTTTAGAGTGGGAGAGTACTATGGAGCTAAGGGAATAGATGAGTGGTCTCTGAAGTCCTGGGAGAAGGAAATTGATGAGCACGATGTGAGTAGGAATTTTTCTGTAGATTGAATATCTCTGTTTCCATATATTATGTATATTCTAACAATTTCCTTTTTGGGCTACTTGTTTTAATGGTCTTGGTTTATGCACTTAGTGCATTTAATAAAATCAAGAAGAAACAAATATCTCTCATTTTTCTAATGTCAGTTATGCTGTGACCATCTTTATCTGCAGTTCTTTGGTCCTGCAATATTTTGCTAGATTGAGTTTTCATTTATGCAAAAGTTAATTGTACTTTGGACTTCATTCTTATAATTATACAGTTAGAGATTAAACTAGCGGTATTAGAGGAACATAGATGGCTTTACTTATGAAAGAGACATTATTCTTTGGGTTATCATCTGTGTTCAAATATGTTTAATCTTGGTTTGCTTCTGGTAGAGCTTCATTAATGCATGTCCTTTCTTCTTACTTTGTAGGTGTTGGTTATGACACCCCAGATCCTCTTGGATGCCTTAAGAAAGGCATTTTTGAATCTAAAAATGGTATCCTTGTTAATACTTGACGAGTGTCATCGTTCCACCGGTAACCATCCTTATAAGAAAATTATGAAGGTTGATATCCTATTCTTTGCTACAAATTTTGTTGTTTTTTTTCATTTGATCTTTCTTATAGTCACGATTCCTCTTCTAAATGTTAGAGTAAATTAATTTTGATAGTTATGATTGTTTGGTGAAGGATTTCTATCACAAAATGGAGAATAAGCCAAAGGTTTTTGGAATGACAGCATCTCCTGTAGTTAGAAAAGGTAAGAGAACTTGTTGTGGCATTATGGAGGGTTTGAAATTTAGTAACTGTTTGAGTGCATAAATTTATTTAGATCTTTTATTTGACATTATTACGACCTTATTTGTCCCCCGCCCCCCTCATTGTCATTGACACTTGATACTTTCAAATGTCACCAGGACAAGATGGCACCATCATTGATCAGTTTGCAACTCAAACTTCCTTTCTTTCTCTGGTCTGCCTTGATGGCAGTTGATTTTGCGTATATTTGTTTTATTTTTCCATGGAAAAGAATAGTCTTCACACTTGCTGGCCCAAATGCAATTAGCAGAGAGGTATTCTTAATTAGAAGTTCAGTTTTATAGGTGTGTTAACTGGAGACAGATGTTGTATTTTTCAAATTAGCTGAATTACGTAAACAGTCAGTACCATGAAGAGAATATTTGGTATGTGTTTAACCCTTACCGTTTGTAGCCATTTATTATTTGCAAAACTTGCTTCTTCCTCTGATCATGTTCATCTTCTTAAAAACCTTTTCTTTGTGTTTGCTTGTATGCTGCTTGCTTATTTTCATCTTTTGATTTCTAGATTTAGTCCAATCATAAACCTATTGCATGCATTTCTTATGTAATTTTAAATTTTTTTTCATTAGGTGTCTCGTCTGCCATGGACTGTGAGGATCAACTAGCAGAACTTGAGAGTGTATTGGATTCTCAGGTATTTTTAATTTTAATTTTTTTCCTATGATGGCCATGCAGTCAAACTTAATTCTTATTCCTTATCTCGAAGTTATGATGCCAAGCCACAGAAGCACAACTGGGATAGACTTGCATTAGTTTGTCTTATTTCATTTTTGTCTGGGGATATGCATGCTTCTCATTTTATATTCTAATTTGTCTAGATTTATTGCTTATATAAGAATCTCATCCCTATTGTTTTGGGATGCTGCTGTTTTAGCAAGCGCGAAGTCCTGAGAATTGGTTATAGAGTCTGCTTCTATGCTATCTTTCTTCTTGGTCTTTCCCCCTTTTTTCAATGGAATCCCCCCCCCCCCAATTCTCTCCCTCCCTCCCTTATGCGGTATTTCTTTTTTCGCTTCTCCTCCCTAATTTATTCTATGTGTTTTACTGCAGATTTATACTATTGAAGACAGGGCAGAGGTGCATGTCTATGTTCCCTCTGCAAAAGAATTATGTAGATTTTATGACAAAGCATGGTGTTCTTATGTGGAGCTGAAAGATAAGATTGAAGCTTCATGGTCCAAGGTATTCTTTTCTTGTGCACATATATCAAATTATGTGGTGGGGGTGGCACTTACAAAGAAATTTCTAGCTTTGAGATTTGTGGAATGAGTGGTTTATTGGTGTTGATACTGATATGTTTTGTTTTGAGTGGATAGTTTGATGCTTCAATGTTAGCTTTGCAAGGCTCAACACAAAGTTGTTACAAAGATATGGATGATAAGCTTAAAGCAACGAGAAAGCAGTTGTCCAAGGACCACGCAAAGATTTTGAATTGCCTAGAAGATCTTGGCCTCATATGTGCTTATGAGGTATGATTGCAATCACAGTTATTAAAAACTAAGGAGAAAATGGATTAAATGCTGAGATGTAACGCCCACGCCCTATGTTCTTCTGCTGTCACTCTGTCTTCTTTCTATTATGTGAAATGCAGTAGCTATAGGCTATACTCGTGATTTTCATAAAATGTGTTCATGAATACTACTCCCTCCATCCCAAATAGCGTTCTTTCATTTTGGGTTTGTCTACCCTTAGTTGAAAATTGATTTCAATTTTTCCAACTCTTGAAAAGCGTACTTAGATTAGAAAATTCTTAAGTTGATATGGAATAACTGAGGTGACGCAATATTTTTAGGCATTCTTAATGTGCAATCAAAAAAGACACTTTGGAACAAAGAGAATACCTCATTTTCTTTGTTTTCCTCTAAGGGTTTATTTGGCACATGGTTAGAAAATTTAGGTGAAATTTTTCATGAGTAATTATTAAAAGAATGATTGTTAAGGGTGTAAAATTAGATTTTTAAACATACTTGGTGTGTTGATAAATGGAAGGGTACATTTTTTAAGGAAAAAAAGATTGAGATATTGTTAGTGAGAAGAGAGAGAATTAAACATTGTTTAGGTGTGTTCTTTGAGGGGAAAAAAAGAGTTAGAGAAATTGAAATATATATAACAGGGGCAGGGGGGTGGCGGGATTATCCCCATGGGTATAGCACTAGGGTGATTCTTATCCTCCATCACCCCCAAATGTAACTCACATGGCTTTTATAAAGATAAAGGGGACAAGGATTTTATTTTGCAGTTGTCTTCTCTTGTGATTGCAGTTTATTATTTCTCACTTTTCTTTCATATAGGCCATCAAGGTTTGTCTAGAGAATGCTGGTAACCCCACTGGTGAATGCAAATTATATCAAGAAATTTCTTTGCAGTGTAGATATTTCCTTGAGGATGTGTTACATATAATTGGTGAATCTTTGCTGCATGGTATGATAATAGCACCTTTTATACTTTCTCTTTCCTAAGAATTTGTAAAATATTGCTTTTCAGCTAATTGCATACTTGCTGTAAATGAGGTGTGCTCAAATCTAATGGAAACTTTTTTTTGTTCCTTTGTCCTGTATTTATATACATGGTTGTTGATAAATCACTTGCAGTGGTTGACATTGTTCGCTTGCCTTATTTAACATTATTCAATATTTGGATGTTGGCACCTTTGTCTCTCCTGCTGAAGGAAAAAAAAGCCTTTGCATTTCTCGAAAACTGTGTTGTTTGTTCTTGTTTATGATAAGGTTTCTCACAGTTAATCCCATAATGGGATTTTGTAGCTGCCATTTATGTATGGAACTATCTGGCTTTGAATGTTACTTTTTTTTTTGTTATGATTTGTTTGGAGTATTTGGAATCTGTTAAACACGTGCATCTTTTGGCTTTGTTTGGGTTCATGACAATGAGACTGCATGGAGGAGGACTGCTTTGATTGGGTGACCGATTGGAAAATTTTAAAATAATATGAGCTTTAACTTTTGGAGTAATTAGTGAAGATTAATGATGCATCAACCTCCTACCAGGATGCATCAAGGATCGGATGATGCCACTTGTGACTCAAGTAGTTACTTGAGAATTGTAAATTAACCGTGACTGATCCTGCTGTAATTTACTCCTATATAGCATCAGCAACCAAAATTGAGCTTGCATAAAACAGTCTGTGTGTGTGAATAGCTGAGGGGAAAGAGAGAGCGATAAGTTATAACTATAAAGGGCACCGCATCTGGATAAACAGGTAAAAGTCCCATACCTGTGGATTGAGGAATATTTAAATTCTCTTGTAATGCATGTCAAGGTGCTGCCAAGGAACCGAGGGCCTTATAGAGCACAGGATGGGTACAGATAGAGCTAGCCCATCCCTTATGCGAATCAATGGTTTGGACAAAACAAAGCTTACCTCTTGCACCTAGCTTCATCTGGTGTACAGTAGTTTACTACTTAAGTTGAAAGAGAGTATAATTTAGGTTCAAACAATGTAGTATCTCTCCTAGATTCTATTTCATCAACTCCTCCCATCTCGCTCCCACAATTATTATTTTCCAGTTATTTCTTATGTATTCTGTTGTTCATGAGCAAGCAATTCATTCATAGTGCATAAAGATACTGTCTCTGGAGCACAGTGCCAGTGAATATTTTGTCTGCCTGATGTTTTTCCTTGCGATATTGCCTTTCTGGAGACACTAGTATGTATTTTGATTGTGCTTTGAGTATGATGCTTATTACCAACATTATTCCTTCTCTTAACTCAGGTGATAATTTCTCTTTGGATCATGGGTTTGACTGTTCAGCAGCATTGGGTTTTGGCTACATATCCCCCAAACTACATGAACTTCTCCAACTTTTTCTATCATTTGGGTAATAGAAATATTTGCTCATCTTTTTATTTTAATTTTGTATCCAAGTTGATTTACTATCCTTTTGTGGTTGCAGAGAAGCTAGGGAAGTATTGTGCCTCATTTTTGTTGAAAGAATTATTACAGCGAAAGTGGTTGAAAGATTTATGAAGAAAGTTGAGGTTTTAGCACATTTCACTGTTTCATATTTGACTGGAACTAATGCATCAGCTGATGCACTGGCCCCAAAAATGCAAATGGAGACCTTGGAATCATTTCGCTCTGGGAAGGTATATGTTCTTCAGTATTATGAATTGTTCGCAGGAAGTTGAAACGCGATAACACACGGGTAACTTTATGCAGGTCAATCTATTATTTGCCACTGATGTGGTGGAGGAGGGAATTCATGTGCCAAACTGCTCCTGTGTAATACGTTTTGATCTGCCTAAGACAGTCCGCAGTTATGTCCAGTCTCGGGGACGAGCTCGACAAAATAATTCCCACTTTATCACCATGCTTGAAAGGTGATGCCTCTTCATCCATTTAGACTGCAGTCACACTGAAGCATCTTTGATATGCTTTCTGGCACAAAAAGCAGCTGTAGCGTAGCAAATAGAATGGGGCCTTCATCTTTGTTTGTGTGTTTGATATTTTGATCGTGTAGATCATTACAGTTGTGATAGAATCCCTAGTTAAAGCTCTTGCGTCATAAACATGCTTGGCGCATGATTTTTTTCATGTATATGTTATCAGTAAACATGGTATAACTGTGCATATACTTGCAGGGGAAACACCAAACAACGGGATCAGCTATTTGAAATCATTAGAAGTGAGTGGTCAATGACAGATACAGCTATAAATAGAGATCCTAATGTATGGAATCTGAAAGCATGTGCTTCAGAAGCAGCAAAGGCTTATGTGGTGGATGTGACAGGAGCATCAGTAACTGCAGACTCTAGTGTTAGCCTCATACATCGATATTGTCAACACCTCCCTGGCGACAGGTATTTAAATATTTCCCTGTCCATTTTTTTGGGTTAAGTATACGGTATAGAAGCAATTAACTTTTAATTGGTTTCCTTTACAATTTAGGTACTACACACCAAAGCCAACTTTTCAGTTTGAAGTTTTTGAACAGTCTTGCCGCTGTGCAATGAAGCTACCTCCTAATGCAGCATTTCAAACATTAGTTGGTCCAACATGTAGGAATCAACAATTAGCAAAGCAGCTTGTATGCTTGGAAGCATGTAAGAAATTGCATCAAATGGGTGCTTTAGATGATCATCTTCTGCCATCAGTTGAAGAGCCTTCAGAAATTGCTGTTGTTAAAAGCAAGTCAACATCTGCAGGTGCAGGTATATGTTTATTATAATAAAATTCATATTGAATATTCCTATAAGAAACTCTATTAGCTCATTGGCCAAGCTGCACCATCCTTTCTTTCTGGGTCATTAGTAAGAGTTGAACCTGCTAGGATTTTTAGTTGGGTTATCTCTTTTTTTACTATTAAAGAATCTATGAAAAATCATAGATAACCTATGACTTGACTAAATTAGCCTACTTATTAGGTAATCCAGAACACATTCCTTCATCTGTAGTTGCCAACTACCATGCTTTGTTGATATCAGGTGGCCAATACTAAAGTATAGAGCAATTCCGCTGCATGTGTGCGATATCATCATTTAGAATGCTCTGAAGCAATAATGAAAAAAATAAAATGAAATTGTCAAGACATCAGTATGGTTCATGTAAGGACAAACATTATAATGCATTTGCTTTTGTAATTTAGCAAAGTTGGCAAAACCTTGATGGGCGGATACACTAATAGTTTCACATGAATGTGTTTGGATTGCTGTATCAATCCTGGAAGGTGTAGCGGTGTTTCTCTCCTTGTTGTATGTAATAACTCATTGTTTCTCTCTCTGTTCCACTCTTGCCTATTCAGGAACTACAAAAAGGAAGGAATTGCATGGGACAACTTGCATTCATGCGTTATCCGGAAGTTGGGGAGAGAAACTTGATGGAGCCACTTTTCATGCATACAAGTTTGATTTCTCTTGCTCCATTGTCAGTCAGATCTATTCTGGATTTATTCTTCTCATTGAGTCAAAGCTCGATGATGATGTGGGAAACATTGAGTTGGATCTTTATTTGGTTGCAAAGATAGTCAAGTCTTCTATTTCTTCATGTGGAGTAGTTCACTTGGATGCTGCACAGGTATTAACATGTTGCGTGCTCATTCTCTCAGTAATATTTCTTTTTATCTTGGATTGGTTATTTCCTGAATGCTGTATCTATTTTTTATTTTTTTATCAGATGACGAAAGCAAAACGGTTTCAAGAATTCTTTTTCAATGGCTTGTTTGGAAAGTTGTTTACTGGATCTAAATCATCTAGGGAGTTCTTACTTCAGAAAGAAACAACATCACTGTGGAGTCCCTCAAACATGTATCTGCTTCTACCACTAGAGCCATGGAGCATTTCCAGTAATGATTGGTGTAAAATAGATTGGAAAGGAATTGAAGCTTGCTCATCTGTGGTAGAATACTTGAAGAACTCTTTTTTGGCTGCTCGGTCTTACAGTGGTGGAGGAAATCCATTACCTGATAATGTTCAGTCATCCACCATAGAATGCAATGGTACAAATTTAATCCATTTTGCTAATGCTTTAGTCAACGTAGAGAACATTAAAGATATGGTGGTACTGGCAATCCACACGGGAAGAATCTACTCCATTGTTAAAGTCGTGAACGATTCATCTGCGGAGAGTGCTTTTGAGGGAAATGCTGATAATGTGACAGAGTTTTCTACATACACAGAGTACTTCAACAAAAGGTTGGTGGGCCCAGCTGAGGGTCTTATGTTCATTTCTCCTCGTTATCATCTACAGTTTCCATACCTAACATCAGCTGCTCTCAGGTACGGAATTGTGCTGATGCATCCAGGACAGCCTCTGTTGCGGTTAAAGCAAAGCCATAACCCACACAATCATCTTGTAAACTTTAATGATGAAGGTTTGTTAGTTTGTGTGTTTGAGATCTGTTATGAGGTGGAATTGTTTTCTGTTGGGCAACTCAGTCTCAGTCTGATTATCTGGCACTTCAATTCTACTATCTTGAAGTTAATCCTATGCTATGATTATTGACAACGTGTAAACCAGATTTGAAGAATTGGGAAATTCACCAATATGCATCAACTTCTCTCAATTATAAAAGCAATCAATTGACATTATAAGCTACTACATTGTCTTCTGAATCAGGCTATGCAGTTGAATTTAGCAATGAGTTCCCTGTTCTGTTATCTGATTTGTTACATGTTCTATTAAATGACCAGGTGATTCAAAAGATGGCATGGTTGGCAGAAAACAGCAGCAGCATGTGCATATGCCACCAGAGCTTTTGATCAAGATTGATGTTCCTATCAGTGTTGTAAAATCAATTTATCTGATGCCATCTTTGATGCACCGTCTTGAGTGCCTGATGTTGGCCAGTCAACTTAGACAAGAGATTGATTGTCATGCTCCTAATTTTTACATCCCAAGCTCATTGGTCTTGTCCCATTAAATTGCTCTTCGTTTTTCTGTATTTTAATGAATTATTCACCTTTAAGTTAATGTAGTCACCTGCTTTGATCATTAGATTCTGGAAGCGATAACAACACTTAGATGCTGTGAAAGTTTTTCGATGGAGCGACTGGAGTTGCTAGGGGACTCAGTTCTAAAGTATGCTGTCAGCTGCCACCTATTTTTAAAATATCCCAATAAACATGAAGGCCAGTTATCTTCATGGCGCTCAGGGGCTGTTTGTAATTCAACCCTACATAAATTGGGAACAGATTGTAAAGTACAGGTATTTGATTATGATATATGTGGCTTCTAGTTCTATCTTTAAGAAGTATTATTCTCCATAAAAAATTGTGTTTTCTGAGCGCATGTGTTTTTTCCTCCTCCTTTGTGTTTTTTTTTTTTTTTCAGGTATTGTTTAATAACTTTGCTGATGTTCTGCGATTGCAGAAACGAATTCCAGAAGATTTTACAATTGAACCCAATGTTAATTTTCTTTTGGGATAGAATTTGTTAGTGTTTCTTTGTCCATTGAAGTATGCTCTCCCTGATTGTTTTGAGACTTGAATTGAAGTGTTTCACATTGCTGTGATTATAGTTATCAAATGTTCTGCACTTGTATTTGCACTTGTATTTCCATGAAATGACTGTGATGTGGTATTTGAATCTGGACAAGTCTAAATAGTAGACCTTCTACTTCATATGTACACATGTATATTCTGATCATCGTCCTTTTCTGTCACTCAATTTTACCAGAATTAATAGTTCAGGCACAGGGATTGATATGAAACTGAATAATCTTCCACAAATTTTATTCTAGCCACGATATTTTAAATCTATAAGTGTTTTGAATAGTTCGTTTGCAATAGGTGTCTGAAACAAAATGTTCTGCATTTCTTACATGCCAGGGATATATACTAGACAGTGCATTTGATCCCCGTCGTTGGGCTGCTCCTGGACAGAAATCTGTACGTACTCCTGTTCCTTGCAAATGTGGGGTTGATACTTTAGAAGTACCATTGGATCGTAAGTTCCAAACCGAAAGCGCAATTGTTAAGGTTGGAAAACCTTGTGATTCAGGCCACCGATGGATGGGTTCCAAAACCATATCAGATTGTGTTGAATCTGTCATAGGGGCATACTATGTCAGTGGTGGATTGATTGCTGCAATTCATGTGATGAAGTGGTTTGGCATTAATGCTGAACTTGATCCTTCACTAATAAGCGAAGCAATTACGAGTGCATCTCTACGATCTTATATCCCTAAAGAAGATGAGATTAAGAGTCTAGAGTCAAAGCTTGGGTATACCTTCGGTGTCAAGTTTGTCTTGCAGGAGGCCATGACTCATGCATCTATACAAGAACAGGGTGTTACATACTGTTACCAGGTAATGAAATTTTTATCAACTTGGTCTTCTATTTTTCTTCTTCTCTTTTTTAGGGTAAACTACAATAGCCCTTGAAATTACAAATGGCATCTAAAAGTTTGAGGATTTGACAAAAACCCTTTCTATGTTTAAGAAATCATTACAAATTCCCTTGCTGTCAAAGGGGATAATTTTAGCCCATGAAGGGTATTTTTGTTATAAAAGGAGGTTTCTGTAGTAGTTTCTTAAAATTGGAGGTGATTTGGTAAGATTTTTCAAACTTTTGGGTGGTGCCTATAATGTTCAAGGGGGTTATTTTAATTGACACTTTTTTTTTTATTTAAGTATATTTTCCTTATTCTGGTGGCTCAGCAGCGAAACCAATTTGGAAATTTTTTTTTTTTTGAAATCTCAAGGTACAGTAATTTTATCTGAGCAATTTTTAAACAGATTTCTGTAACATACATGAATGATCTCAATGTTTTTTTTTTTTTTTTTCATTTTATAATGTTAATACAGAAACGTTTACTCACTTAAATGTATTTGATGACGAGATTTAAGTGCACAAGACTCTATATTTCCTGTAACTGTTTGCAATAATCTTAACGGGCCTGTTTGTTATATTACTTTTGGATTTTCGACAGAGGCTTGAATTTCTTGGTGATTCTGTGTTGGACTTGCTTATAACATGGCATCTCTATCAGAGCCACACAGATGTTGATCCTGGCGAGCTGACTGACTTGCGCTCAGCTTCTGTTAACAATGATAACTTTGCTCAAGTTGCTGTGAAACAAAACCTATATACCCATCTTCTTCATTGTTCTACACTCCTTCAAAGTCAAATAACAGAATATGTAAATTCTTTTCATGAATCTGATCAAGGCACAAAGGCTCCCAAGGTAAGTTCCTATACTGACCCACTCAATCTCTTATTTTCTTAATGTTAGAACCGTGCTGTTTTCCTCAATTATATTGCTATCTTCAAAGGTTAGCAGCAACTAATCCTTTGAAGCTCTGATTATGGTGCTTTTTACATATCTAAACTTGTTGTGGTGGTTTTCTGTTCTGCAATCCTATTTATTAATGACAAATTGTTCTGATTGTTGTCTTTCCTACAGGCTCTTGGAGACCTGATTGAAAGCATTGCAGGGGCATTATTAATTGATACAAAGTTCAATCTCGATGGTGTGTGGAGAATATTCAAGCCCTTGTTATCTCCAATTGTAACCCCTGAGAAACTTGAGCTGCCTCCACTGCGTGAACTTGTTGAATTATGTGACTCTATAGGGGTTTTTGTAAAAGAAAAATGTACCAAGAAAGCTGAGATGGTTCACGCCCAGCTTTGGGTACAGCTGGACAACGAGCTCTTGTCTGGAGAGGGGTACGAGAAGAACAGGAAAGCAGCTAAAGGAAAAGCAGCTTCTTGTTTGTTGAAGAAGCTCCAGGTTTGTAATTCTGGGAATTGCAATCATGCCTGTATGTTTTCATATTTTACCACTTGCTGGATCCCACAATAATAAAACCCAGAGCTGTTTTGTTTCTTTAGTTCTTTTTCTAGTAACTATCAGTCTATCACTATTGTTGTAAGATTTCTTGGCTAATGGTCATACTGCTGAAAAATCCATTCTGTACTTAAAAAGTCGTTCTGGTGGTTGTTTGGCTAGTAAATCCAACAGCAGGTTTCTAGAATGAGCAAACTAAAGATGATATTTATCCAGGAAAATTCATGGACGTGAAAGCTTTTACAGCATTCTAATTCTTGCTGTTTTTGTAAATTAAAATCAATGAAGAAATAATAGCATTTTAAGATATTTGTGTGACTTTGATGCTTTTCTGTCTTTGAAACATACAGTGATTAATTAATTGAATGTCTGTCAAGGCTTCAAAAAATCAAATTCATGTAAACTTTATTTTAACCCTTGTATGCTCATGTAAACAGAAAAGAGGCATCGTATACTCACGTGGAGGTTCAAAGAGGAGGAAACAGGACACTGACCCTGTTGTTGATTCAAGTTCCCTTGGCTTCTTAGAAAGTGAAGATTTTTCTGGAAAAACAAAGCCAAAAAAGCAGAAAATAGAAAACCAAGTGCCCGGAGATTCAAATACAGATTGTTCCCCTGCCATCAGTCCTAGTCATGGTCCCCCAGGTATCCATCATCAAATTATTTGGCTTCCTATTTGATTCTAAATGTGATTCAGAGAAGGAACAGTTTATTTTATATGTGCTGCTCAAGGGCACACACTATCTCAGCTCCTTTCTGATCAAGTCCAATGCTTAACACCTATCTTATATTATCTTGCCGTCTCGATTTTCCTTAAAACTGTTGCTAGCCCATCTTGTGCACCAGGAATGAATTGAAGAGTTTGGTTAATATAATAAATGCTTGTCATGGGACTGAGGGGGTAGTTTTTTGGTTCTTGCAAGAAAATTAGCGTGCTGGTTGGTGCCTGCAGTTATATCTTGATTTTTCATTGTTAAATGAGTAGTCTTCTGCTTTCTGATGAATTCAATCGTACCCTCAAATATTGTGGAATATCTCGCTAAATCACCCCCTTTTGCAGTTATTGAGTCGATTAACAAGAAGAAAGGAGGACCTCGTACTAGTCTTTATGATCTCTGTAAGAAAGTTCAATGGACAATGCCTACATTTGACACAACAGAAACGAAATCCAGGTTTGCCAACTCTACAAGCTATTTTTTGGTCGCCCAAATTCTCGTTTATATATATACAAAGATCATTAGTTTTCCATGCTACATTTGTTTTTTCCTGCATATTTCTCGTTCTAATTAACTTGTTCCCGCAGAACTGCAATTGAATTTGGTGAAGGCCCTGATAAAAGGACGGGATTTAACAGTTATGTATCAAAAATCATCATGAACATACCGTCGTATGGCGTTGTTGAATGTGCGGGAGAGGCTAGTGCTGATAAGAAGACCTCATATGACTCTGCGGCACTTGCAATGCTAAATGAGCTTGAAAAACGGGGACAGCTCATCATTGATGAATCAAAATAAATCTTGCAGCTGTGGTATAGATTACCACTCTCAAATTTTGGGGAAGCACGATAGTGAGTTTCTGTTTTTGATTCGGAACAGAGCAACTAGGAGGAAAGTAGCGACGAAGTCCTTGTTGTTTTTGCATTTCAGAAACGCTTTTGAAAAAATTTGAAAATTTTTATTTTTTTCTTTACTTTAAATTAATATTTTTTTTGTGTTTTTAGATTTTTTGATGTGCGGATATCAAATATGATTATTAAAAAATAAAAATATATATTATTATAATACATTCTGAGTGAAAAACATTTTGAAAAACAACCATAATTATATTCTCAAACATACTCGTATCTTTTTTACTGAGCCTGGCAATCTTTTATTTAGTTTGGGAATTATTCGGGAAACTAAATATGTTTGATATTATAGAACTCTATTGGTTCAAATCTAAATCTAACATCCTTCCTTTTATTGTCATTTTCTTATGAACTTCAATTCTCTTACAACTCTACAAAAAGTCACAAAACCAAGAGATAAAAGGATTAATTAATTAAAAAAAAAACTAAAACTCATGAGACTTTTATTGAAGACTACCTCTTGT
>Ga0307517_10007575_pt1 | contig 15784 bp, 23 predicted proteins | sample 23_EM_MG_FD_194515 | JGI IMG/M metagenome (GOLD analysis project Ga0307517, IMG submission 194515) | Populus trichocarpa ectomycorrhiza microbial communities from riparian zone in the Pacific Northwest, United States - 23_EM | ecosystem: Host-associated > Plants > Roots > Unclassified | place...
GGACAAGACATCACCCATGCGAATGTTCGAAAAACAATGTCCGCCCCAAAAACGGGAAGATAAAGCGACATCGCGAGCGCGTTCGCGATGCCGGCGGCCTGGGAAAGTGTGGGGCACCTAGCCTCTTTCGTAGTAGTGATTCCTGCAGGTACGACTTTGGCACGACTTTGTGTGACTATAGTCTGACTAATGCAAAAAGTCTCATTTTACTGAGAGTGACATGAGAGCCATCACACTGGTCACAACAGTTCCACCATAACCACTCCCTGGTGTGTCGCTCGTGTCCTCTCTTGTACATCCTCGTTCAACTGATATCTCCTGACGAACGCAATTGCCTTGGTGCATCTCTACCCTTTTTTCGTGGATGGTTTCATCGTCCCATTAGAGGCGCCATTCTTTCTTTCTTGACCAGGTGCGTAACTCGTGCTTTAGGAGTAGGAATGGCGCTATATAGCCCTTACTTTATACAGGCGTCGAAGCAAGGATGACCCTTTCGGTCTCAGTGTTTCCAGAGCCGTCGCGCCACACAGGTGTATACAGGGGAGGACGGGTACGCGAAATCGACACTCATGAGCAGCCCTCGGTTGCATGGTCTCTTTGGTCCAACAACAACGGAGGAAACCAGAAGCCGCATCCAACAACGACGAGTAAACCCGACGAATACGAGATTCCCAGCACAACCCCACCGCCTACAACACCAGGGCTACTTATCCTTTCTCAGCTTCTCATTCGAACCACTTTCTCAGTAGGAATACGAACTCGAATTCCAGCTCTGCTCCTCAAAATGCCCTCGACTCCCTTCGTTACAACGCAGAACTTCCCCTTCTCCTGTCCGTTTAGGATCCAGTATTACACAGTTCGATATCAGGGCATCGTCGAGGTCTCCAACGACACTACTGCACTCGTCATCGTCGTCACATCTTAAAGCACCGCTGCAGCTCCCTTGGTAGTGGCGGAAGAGTGGGGCGGCGTGGTGAAAATGGGAGATACGACGGCGACGACGGTACAACCGTCTCGGCCCTTACCATCCATCCCCGGACTCGTCAAGGATCCCTCCGCAAAACCTCCATCATCAAACACTGTTGCTGGGCTAACGACAACGACAACACCCGCTAAACCTCCACATCCAAAGCTCATCAACGCAGTCGCCGGGCCACCCAAACACTTCGTCGTCAACAGCCAGTGACTTTCCACTTTTCTCGGCATTGGACATCTAAGGAAACAGGTCAATAGGCGCCACTTACCAATTGGGTACCGTACTATGCTGTCCCGGAGGATCTTGATTTCCACCCCACCATGGCCAATGTATTTTCTTGGAATTCTCGACCCAAAAGAGGGCTGGATAACTGGGTCAATCCGGTACCACGAAACGTGCGATCTCACCGTTTAGCTCGCCATTGGTCCCATAGTCACTGCCGCTGTTCCGATCGCTCCATATGAGCAGTGTGGAACTCGTTGGTACTCTCTTCTTCCACACCCACCATTCACCACATCTCACCCCAGAATGAGCGGCAAACTAGCACCAGGTAATGTTCAACACTTATTTCGATATGGCGGGTACATCACTGAAACTCCCGCACCAGAATAAGCATCATGGCAGAAGCTGCAACAATTGCACGACGCTGGACAATCCAAGATCGTTCTCAAGGACCTGTTCGCTTAGGATCCTAAGCGATTTCCCAAATTCTCCAATGTATACAATTGAACGAGCGGCCTGATATTACCATGCTCGTCGATCTTTCCAAGAACCTTATAGTCGAGCTCGTTCTGGAGACGCTTCTGTCGCTCGCGCGTAAAGCAAAGGTGGAGGAATACCACGACGAGATGTTCGCTGGCGAACATCGACACTTCGTGTGCTCAACCACATGAAGGAGTTCACCGAGGCCGTTCGGAGCGGCGCGTGGAAAGGGTACATTGGCAAGCTGATCAACACTATCGTCAACATCGGTATCGGCGGCTCAGACCTCGGCCCCATGATGGTGACTGAAGCGTTGAAGCCCTACGCGAAACGCGATCTTAAGGCACGTTTCGCGTCCAATATTGATGGGACCCATATCGCGGAAAACGCTCAGGGTGCGCGATCCAGAAACTACGCTGTTCATTAATATCGCCAGCAAGACTTTTACCACGCCGGAGACGATCACAAACGCAGAGACGGCTTGTAGCTGGTTCCTCGCGTCTGCCAAGGGTAAGGCGCACGTCGCGAAACATTTCGTCGCGCTTAGCACGAATACGAAGGCTGTGACTAGCTTTGGAATCGACGAGTCGAATATATTCCAGTTCTGGGATTGGGTTGGCGGGCGGTATATTCTTTGGAGCTCGATTGGGTTGTCGATCGCTCTGGCCATTGGGTATGATAACTTTGAATAGCTCAAGGGTACGCATGATATGGACAAGCACTTCCAGGAGACGCCGCTTGAGAACAATTTACCGGTCTTGATGGCGTCGATTGGGCTTTGGTACAACGATTTCTATGGTATGGATGTCTATATTTGCGCGCTCGATATTGTGGTTGACGTGGAACAGGGTCTCAGACTCTCGCTCTCCTTCCTTACGACCAATATCTCCATAAATTTGCCGATTAATTCCAACAGGTGCGTCGTCGTGATTCGCGATCAGGTAGAGAGTAACTAACCACGTATTTGGTTGAAGGGAGACCTGGAATCCAACGGTAAATTCGTTACCAAAAACGGCCAACACGTCAACTACCAGAGTCAGTGTTATAACCACAACCTCCGAGTTATGCTGACGCCTTCTTTCCAAAGCCAATTACCTGGGACGCATCGGGTACGAACGGCCAATATTCGTTCAACCAACTTGCGCACCAGGGTACCAAGCCCAACCCTACCGACTTTATCATACTCACCACCTCTCAACCACAATCCTATCGATCACTCAAAGCATCGTGGGATCCTCCTATCCAACTTCTTCGCGCAGCCTGAAGCGCTGGCGTTTGGGAAGACGGAGGAGGAGGAGAAGGAGTTGGGCCCTAATGCGAGCGAGGGGTTGATTAAGAGTAAGGTGTTTGAGGGGAATAGACCGAATACGAGTACTATGTTCCCTTTGTTGAAGCCTGCGACGCTTGGTGGGTGTTTTGCCTTCCCTCTCTCTCTTTTATTCGGTAGTGTTAATTGGCTTCTGTAGATGCGCTCATGCGCTTGTTGCTTTATATGAGCATAAGAGCTTCGTTTAGGGGGTATCAACTCGTTTGGTATGTCCTTTTGTTGAAACTTGAGAAAGCTTGCGTTGACGCATTCTTACAGATCAAATTGGTGTCGAGCTCGGAAAGGTCCTCGCTAACAATAATCTCAATTGGAAAAGCCAAAGGACGTCACAGGTCATGATAGCTCGGTATGGATTTCTTCTCTCTGAATATTCGTTCTCGATCTAACCTCTTCTCTCGTCTCGTTTGACAGACGACTGGACTTATTCACTACTACCAGAAGAACAGGAAAGAGTGAATGAATTTGTGAATCTCGCCTTTCCGCCTTCCTTCTTTCGTTTGGTGTCGAGATGCAAAAAAGGGGGGGATGTTACGTATGAGTGCGGTGATGCTAGATTTTTGTAAGTATTTACAACGATTGTATTGGTTTTACTATGAGGATATAAGATAGAAATGACAATGTACTATTGTAGGATTCACTTCGCCAGACCAACGTTAGGCATTGTCACGGGTTTCAGAACATGGGGTACGGGTTGAGTTTATTCAACTCTCACCATACCCATACCCCCAGTGGGCGTTGGGGGTAGTTGATCACTTTCCGCCGAAGGCCTAAATCTTAAAAAGGAATGTCGTCAGGTCCCTCCGTCGGTCGCCAAAGGTCTCTTTGCCCTTCTGTTTATTGGCCGCTGGCGGTGTTATTTCACGCCTCGCCGTGTGCGCCTCGTCTTGGGTCACTAAAATATTCCGCGCCCATCTTTGAAATGCACGGCCAGTGTGTTTAACATTGGCGTCGCGTCGAAGGGGTCATGTCAGGCTGCCGATGCAACTGGCCAGAATGGCCTATGGTTCATTCCTAGGGACGCAGCCTAGGTGGTGTGCTATTGGTCGTCTAATGTTGTTTGAGGCGCATTAAAGGGAGACGGGAAATCGAGGTGGCGGGCGTGTCTTGTTTCGCGCTACCTAACGACGCTCCTTTTTTAGAATTAAGCTTTTCGGCGGAACTCAAAAATGGATCAGACGCCTTTCACTTCTTGTTGTTCTTGACCTTTATCGTTCTGGACTCAACGAAGATGCATGAAAAGGTGAGGAATTCATTTATAAACCCCTTATCATAGGAATACTAACCTGTTTCATTCATTTTAAGTCCCTTCTTATCCAAACTCGTAACCACCTGGCCTCTCCCCTCCAATGAGGAATGTAGGCCACCAATTTTCGATGATGATCGATTTCGGTAGGGCATGTGGGTTGGGGGAGATAGGGAACACAAGAGGAGACCCAGGGTGTTGGAGACCTGTGAGGTGCGTAATGAAGCGAGCCATAATCGGTTCGCCTCCCATCACCTACCTCGTATGTTCTGCTATTCACTGATATCGAATACACACTAGGATCCGCATCGCCCACTTTCTCACGCCACAACCATGCTACACCCTCCCTCGAACCAACGCATGTGCAACCCCGGGCCAATGCAGAAATAAAGCACCAAAAAAATGGGTGGAACCACCATTTGATCGACCCAATTACTTCTCTACGCATGTTGACCCGAATTTTCAACCTCGCAAAACTGCACGGCGGTGTCAATTGACACCCGCACTGCTCTCGTGAGGTTTCTTGATCGGTTTATAAGTCATACCCGTGCACGGGTTGTGCGTTTGCCACCGAAACCCTTTAGGGCCTTCTAACATATAAAGGCAGGCGCCATTTTAAAACTTTCCACCCTTGTCTGCAATTGATCACTGTTCTGCTGATTTCCTCTGGGCGTGCGTTCTATTCGCCTCCCATACCTGAACCACCATGGTGAACGTCACATATGATGCCTGTGAGTAAAATTTTGCCTACTACACGACCATTCTTCTTACCTCCCGTCCAGCTGGCAGCTTGGTTGCCTACGCCCCCGATGGGACTGAATTTGTCTACAACCTCGGCGACATGGCCTGGATTGTTGCCTCCATGGCTCTCGTCTGGATTATGATTCCCGGTGTTGGTCTCTTTTACTCTGGTCTTCTCCGGCGTAAGAACGCCCTGTCTATGATTTGGACCTCTCTCGCCTCCATTGCTGTTGTTTCGTTTCAAGTGTGTTCACTTCGCTATTATGTCAATGACCTTCTCACTGACACCCTTGAAAAGTGGTTTTTCTGGGGGTACTCACTGGCCTTCAGTGAGACAGGAAACGCCTTCATTGGCGATCTTAGTGAGTCTGATTTTTTGATCCGTCGACATGTGCCAAAATGTATTTATCACTGGATATTAGAATATTTTGGCCTCAAGGGCGTCCTCGATCAACCTTCCATTGGCAGCAGCCGCATTCCTGCCCTCCTTTTTTGTATCTATCAGCTGATGTTTGCGGCAATCACGTGTGCCTTATTTCCTCTTTCAAACCTCGCGCCCTGACCTCCGTTTGTTTTTACAGCGCTGCTCTCGCCGTGGGTGCTATCGCCGAACGTGGTCGCCTCGGTCCCCTACTCGTTTTTATCTTCATTTGGAGCACAATAGTTTATGACCCTATCGCTAATTGGACCTGGAACAGCAACGGATGGTCATTCATCCTCGGCGGTCTTGATTTCGCTGGAGGAACGCCCGTCCACATCAGCTCTGGAACCGCTGCCCTCGCTATTTCTATTTTCCTCGGAAAGCGTCGTGGATACGGAACTGAACGCCTTGCTTACAAGCCCCACAACACAACCTACGTCATTCTCGGCACCGTCTTCCTGTGGTTCGGTTGGTTTGGTTTCAATGGAGGTTCAGCCCTCTCTGCCAACCTTCGCGCTGTCCAGGCTTGCATCGTCACCAACCTCGCGGCCTCTGTTGGTGGCCTGACTTGGATGCTTTGGGATTACCGGATTGAAAAGAAGTGGTCTGCTGTTGGTTTTTGCTCCGGAGCTGTCTCTGGTCTCGTTGCAATCACCCCGGCCTCTGGTTTCGTTGGTGCTCGTAAGTCCCACCAATAAATTCGCAAAATAAAAACACATTCTAACCATTCATCTCGCAGCCGCTGCGGTTGCCTTCGGCGTTCTTGGTGGAACTGCTTGCAATTTCGCTACTCAACTAAAGTTCCTCCTTGGTTACGATGATACCCTCGACGTACGCGCTTTTTATTTTTCTAAACTCTTTTGTTGTTCACTTGGATCTAGATATTCGCTACGCACGCTATTGGCGGTATTGTTGGTAACCTCCTCACTGGCCTCTTCGCGCAGGCCAGCGTCGCTGGATTCGATGGGATCACCCTCATCCCCGGGGGTTGGTTGGACAAGCATTACATCCAGCTTGCCTATCAACTCGCTGATTCGGTCGCCGGATTCTCCTACTCTTTTGTCATGACGGTAAGTACCCTCCCGCCGTCTTTCTTTCAATCAACACTTATGTATCTATTCAGACTGTCATCCTCTGGGTTATGCACGTCATTCCCGGACTCACCCTCCGCACCACAGAGGAGGTGGAGATCCTCGGTGTTGATGTCGCTGATATGGGCGAGTTCGCGTACGACTACGTCGGCATCGACCAAGAAATCGGCCCTACTCTCGACACTGGCCTCACAGCGACTGGTGGAGGCCGCGAGCCCGATCATGGCAAGGCGCCGAACAGCAGCATCAAAGAGAAATCATCAACGCCGTCCCCTTTCGAAACATAACTTTGGACTCCTGACTAGATCGGCTACATTCGTTGGTTGACAGATGCTACTAGGGAGCCCTTTCAACAATAAACTATATCCGACAGGCGATATTGTACTGCCTTTCGGCATTGCTTCGGCTGACTTCCCACATCTGCGTACTTAGTCGGTACACATCCTCATTTTTTTTGTATTGTAACTCTCCCATATATTTATACACAATTTACACACGCATAACGACCTACATTTCGATCCTGTTCTCGCTCTCGCTTCTATTTTTCAAGGACGCCGTTACGCCCACCGCCAGGCAGCGACTTTGAACTTTTGAAATCAGTAAGACGATTTCGCCATACATGTCTTTGTTTCTAAACCATCCTGTTTCATTGTGGGCGAGGGACTTCAGCTTTTTATATGTAATGATGAACTGGCGTCGAGTTGGCGTCGAGTTCTGATGTAATCTTGCGCTAATGCAATACCTACTGTGTCTAATCCGGATCCTGGTCTGCAATCGTGGCGTTACGACCTCATATTCTCTCCTATTCTCTCTAAACTTACAAATTGACCCTCTGGTATACTGCGAGCCATTGTAAAAGATCTAACAATTTTAGACGACCTATGGTCAACATTACGAATATTTTGACGAAGAGACCCAACTTTGTGGGTCCGTAAGAATTATCATTCAAAATTCAAATTTATATGTAGATTTCAACTTTCGTCCTCCACTACCACCTTCTTCAAGGGGATCATTACCAAACACGTTTTTCAAGTTAAATGCCGCCAACTCCAAACGAACGACGTTGCTCTGCGATGATGTGCCTGAAACGGGGAAAACTTCTTTGTTCCGGCTGCAGAGGCACAGAACCTCAACGATATATTGTGGTGAGGGGTGAGGGATGCCAGATGAGGATGATTTTTATAGGTTCTTGACATTCTCCTCGGCATCGGGACGTGTTTCGGAAAGGGTCGGAAAAGAAGTGTTACATATCGAACACAGAAGGTTATACGAGGTTACGCGGACGCCGATGCCTGCTCGGAGATGTGAGATTGGAGGTGGAGGATAGTATGCTCCTGTAGGACGTGTTTGATCTGACCGGGAGGTTTTATGAGCTCGTTTCACCGGAGGGAGGGGTGTATCCCTTGACGTATGTGTATGATTCCGGGGTACGGTGATCTGTTTCTTTCATTCGTTCTGAAATGAATATGACAGGAATTTTAGGAACATAAATTGGTATTCAAAGGGAAAAAACTCGCGCGTGAAGAGCGTCTCTTATTTTCCACACAGCGATACCTACGCCCTGCGAACGCTAGCCTGCCAATAAAAATTACAGGCTGCGGCCCCGTAGAAGATTGCAGCTCACCCATGGGGTGGAACAGAATAAAAGCTGCCCCCCGAAAACCACCACCCCAGTATAGCGCAAGCAAAACCGACCTCGTGCGATGGGCACTAGAAACCTCTGGTCTCGATGCGAATTTCGATCCTTTCAAGGAGCCGAACGTTGTACAGATGAATTATGAGGGGCGGTGGGAGAGCCATTTGGAGCATTATATGTAGATGAAGGGTGAGGCTTTGCCGGAACGGGATTGGGGGTCGGATGACGATTGGGATGGGTCGGAGAGTGATGAAGAGGACTCGGAGGGGTTGATTTTGGATGAATTTATGCGTCGTGATTCATGAGAATGTGATGGGAATATGGCTCCTTTGGATGATCCTCGTCTTACCGCGTCGGTTGTCCGCGTTAAGTGGATGACCACTTCAGTGAATTAAGATAGATTATTTATGTAAAAAAAAACTTTAGCCGCACTGAGCCAACAATAACAGGAGGTTATTAGTACCATAGTGGCACATAATGTAGTAATCGCCCGGCCTACTAAACAGTGCATCGACGCCAATATGGATGGCACACAGGACAGCAGTCGTCCTTCTGGCACCCATTGAAAAACTTGGGCAGAGCGCTATGCAGCGATAAAACCGCCACAAGCATGGCGCATGGTGCAGCAGCCATCCCAACCTTTGATTCTACCATCATTGTTACGATACTGGACACGGCCTAGCAGGGGACACAGTGAGTAAATAAAGATGCCTTGCGCCATGACGAACTCGAAAATCATGATGTTCAAGGAAAAATTTGAAAAGCCGAGACTACGTTGGTTGTAGATTTGGAGATCAGCTCAGACTCAAAAATGCGAAAGGAGTGTCTCGACACAGTTGCTGACGGTGACCGAGCAGTTTAAACTTTAGTAGAATTGCGAATTCGTGATGGGCCTGGACTCCGTCAACGTCGACTTGGCATCAATGTCCCAACGCCGTCCATCATACTTACATAATAAGTACTATAGGGCCGACTGCGTGGCAAAGCCCACTACCTCTAGTACATGTGTGAAAATATAAATATATTAAACGGATTACAATTAACTGATTGTTGGCTCAGTGCTGCTTGTCGTGAACCTTTGGTTCACTCCTCGCAGCATTAGACATCAAGCAAACAGATTGTCTGAATTTTTTCTGTTTGAAATTGGTATGGAATAGAATGGAATGGCTGTATTAGCTAACAACATAAGTAAGTCAGGTAACTGTAGCGACCTTGTTAGCACGGAATAGGTGACATGGCCGACACAGCGTGGTTCACCGTGTAACGGGTGTTGGCCACTGTAAAGTCCAGGGAAATTGGGACAGATAGTCCAATGGTTGTGCCGAGTGCAATTGCCAATTCTGGCATGTTCCATATTTTAGCCGAGACATTACATTTGGTGGAACATGAGTGAAAGTGTTCAAATCCCGGTGCAGCCAATGTTTGGGCATCGTTCCCCTGGGCTTCCAACAGGAAGGGGGGATGTAGCAATTAGGCTATGGAATAGGTAACATGGCCAACATGGCGTGGTTCACCTTGTAACGGGTGTTGGCCGCTGTAACGATCCAGGGAAATTGGGACAGATAGTCCAACGGTTGTGCCGAGTGCATTTCCGGCGTGTTCCATATTTTAGCCGAGACGTTACAAGTGGAGTGGAGTTGTCAGAAGTAGTGAAGGGCATTGCAAAGATTCGAGGAGGGCGGAGGGGATGAGAATCAAGGGCAATTCACCCTGCCTCTTTATACATTCTAGTAATTCAATATGTCATACATACATAGCGTATCTACCCAATGATAATTTGTTTGACACTGAAATCCATTAAGCAAGATCAAACACCTTGGGCAGGCTTTGAGACGGCCTCAACAATTTTATGGTTCCCATTGAGTTACGTGCATATCTCTTGGCTATGTATCAATAAATCTAACAAATAAAACATGTATAGGAAAGCGCGAGTGAAAGAAAATGTTTGTGAGTGATTGGTGCGCACCAACCCATCCAGTCTACACACCCTCGCCACCCTCTGAGTTCCGTTCTTTTCAAGAAAAATTCTCTAAGAAAAAAATGCTGGAATTCCGGGAATATTAAGGGAAACGACATACTGGATCCACCTAAATTTCCCCTTCGCACAAGGAGAGCAGTTCAACCCAAGAGACCGCTCGCTTCTAATCCAGGTACTGCATTTTATCCTATACACCAGGCCTTTTATGTCAGAAACCAGTGACTTGTCGTCTGGAAAGGTTAATTTGCCCAGCCGCATGAGCGTGAAGAAACCTGTGAGTAGCATTGCAATAAACAAGAGGTCATCGTGTTTTGTAGAATTGGAATAATAGTCGATGACACAGCCTAAGTCATCTAGGGTCAGCACACGCTTTTGCATCGTAGCAGACCCTTTAAGTTGTTTGCAACCATGCAGAGTCCGCTTTATGAGTGGAGAGGAATGGGCTTTGCATATGTCGGGGAAATAGAATTCGAGTTGGTGTGAAATGCCTGACAAATATGTGTCGACGGAGTTGGGCTTGATGTAACTGGCTGTGTAAATGACATATAGGGATAGTGTGTCATCAGTTGGTTTGACAGGAAGGTGATGGAGAAGGATGAAGTTGAGGTAGGAATTCAGGGCGGACCCGTAGTTTTTTCGTGTGGAGGCATCAATGGCCTCCCCTAGAGCGAGAGCACGCTCATGGTGGAGGCGCTCTAAGGACCACCGTTTGCGTTTCCGCTGCCTCAGTGGGATGGTGGGGGCTGGGATCATTTTTTGGCTGCCCCCTGCATCCATTGAGGGGGTTGAAAAGGAGAAATCTTGAGTTGAGGGGCGGAATCAAGGGCAACAGAGAAAAGGCAACAGGAGAGGGCATCAGCGACAACATTCTGCTCGCCAGGGATGTGGAGAATGCACAAGTCAAGCTCATTCGCAAGTGCAATGTCAACGGAGCGGCGAAGGAGGTGGTTGTACTCGGGTAGGCAAGCGAGAGAATTGAATATCTGTACAGTATTCAAGTTGTCAGTGAATATAACAACTTTGGCACCTCGAGCTGTGCGCCCAGCTATGTCCGTTAGGGCACAAAAAACACACAGCGCTTCGAAATAGAAAATGCCAGTCATCTCGGAGTGGGCAGGCATGGGGGAGTGGAAGCCGACGTCCAAGGCTGGGTACCAAAAACCTAAGCCATTGGGGCAGGCATCGCAATATGCAGTGAAATCTGCCAAGGAGGGGTCCCAATCAGGTGAGCTCAGGATATGGACACCAGAGGAGGATTCGACATGGTGCACGGCCTATGCAAAATCCTATACACCGGGCCTTTTATGTCAGAAACTCACACAATTGGAATGAGATTGTATTTTGGAGGAAAAGAGAACATAAGGAGTTTCGTTTACACAATGCAAAAACTACTCCCTACCACCGGTGATTTCACAGGATCCTTAATGTGTTACCTTTTCCCAACCTCGAGCGCCCATGTGCAGGTATGCTACACACTTTTCATGTCAATCTGGACAACCACCTTTGGGTTGGTGTATTTGGTAGGATTCCTTGTAGCTGCAAGCAGCATCTTCATCGGCGTGGTATCGCATGTTTTATATAGTACATTCTATCTCATTCCACCTATCATCTAAATTTCTTCGGATCCGATCTAATAATACCACTTATACTGCCTACCTTTCCACCGCTTCATAGCCCAGATGTAGCATCGGTCTTGAACCCTTTCACTCAACTTTGTTTACCCTGATATGCTACGTATGTCCCAGTGTTGTTCCAATTTCCTTGTTGCTTGTTGTACTTATATAGTTGCTGTTCAATTGTAATAATTCACTGTAATCAATCTGATGATCACCTCGATGTCATCCAGATATCAATCATGGGTATCTCCGCTGTCTTAGCAAAGTTTCGAAATGATATTCATTCTAATGCATCAGACATGCCAAATTTACTGTTGCACTCTTGAGCATTACTCCCTCTAGGAATGCCTTGTACTCCTCAATCATATCGGCTTCCCATATCTCAAAACCCTCAGATTAGATCCTTCATTGACCAGCTCCAAGAATCGTGCTGCAGTTTCATCCTTGATGGCCTCAGTGCTGGAATAATCGACCTCCAGCTTCAGAGACTGACAGTGTGACGCGCTGAAGATTCGAGGTAGAGATTCGAATGGGACAAGTAAACCATGATCGAACTTCAACGTTTGAAGGTGAGGCAAGAAACCGGTCTCACTGGGGGAACATAGCAACTCGAAGAACAAAATTTCGATGGGAGGATTATCCTCGACAAAGAATCCCAGTTCCAGGACCTTGATTGAAGGTAAGTGCTAAAGCAAGTAGTGAATTTGATTGGGGATATCACTGTCTCCAATTATCCGGAAAGTTTTCAACCAGAAGGACAATGATTCAATGAACAATATCATTGTGCTCAGGGGAAATGTGCACCAATTGAAGGTTCAATGCTCTAGGGTGGGTAAGCATACCAAATTGAAGACTTGCCCAAGGACGACTTCACTCTCAATGAACCATAGTTCCAAGGAACGAACGTGAGGACAAGAGATCCTGGTGTTGGGAATACCGAAGTTACCGGACAGAGAAGTTATGTGGAGTGTTATGGTCGCTAAATGGGGGGTCTGCCATAAGGCCTTGAAGAATTCGTCGAGGGCGAGTGAAGCTAGGTGAACCACAGTAAGATTATTCCACAATATGTCGATGTATTTCAAGCTCCAGCCCATTTGAGCTCAATTGGGCTGCACTTCATCCTGAACGCCAAGAGAGCATGATTGGAACTGATGCTGGGGGAGATAAGTCTACGGAGAAGATTTTGCTGCAAAGAACTGCCAAGACAGTGGAAGTGATGCACTGGGATGTCCAACTCAATGTTGTACCACCGCGCTGAGTGTTTGTTCAACAGATCCGTTACACTGCCGAATCGCCGTTGGACGGACCTTGCTTTGATGCCTCTGATGACCTTTTTCATTGAAACTTGACAGGTGTCGCACAAGGCATGTGATCAGCTTATGTAAACCTCCCTTCAACCAAGCTGCCAATATTGTATGTTCATTGTTGCAACCAGCGAGCTTGATGCTTCAAGTAACAAGCACCATCCTCACATCATCGGTATGCAGGTCCTGGTCAAAACAATTGTTCTCACTCTCTTGCCATTATCGTCCCTGCCGATTTCCTACGCTTGAGTAGTACTTATACAAGGCTTCTCCCGGTCGTATGAAAAGCTACTTGCCAGGATGTTGCCACCATCGCCACTCTCAAGTAAGTCTACCTCCTCCATTCCTATTTCTATTAATATAATAACCTCACTTTCCTCTGTCTCCTCTGAACAGACACCGGTATTATCCATTTTTCGTTTTCCCAATGTCTTCAGCACCTCTGCCTGCCCCTTCCTCCATCACTGCTGGCGCCATGCAAGTCTCCCACCACTTCAATATCTATCACACAAGCTGCTGTCGCTCTCGTATTTTGGGTGTTCGTTGTGCCCAGTGATATTTTGCGCAAACTGCATGTGGTGAGCCGACGAATCTGGGTGTGGGTGGTGGGTTGGGTCTGTTGGCCATATTGGTCGTGGAGGGTTTTGTTGCCAGTGTCATGTAGTGCTTGGTATGTTCTTCCCCGATTGATGCTCACGCTCACGATGCTGATATAAACGACATTGCTAGGGCTTGGACTGTTGGACATGGAAGGATGCATCAGAGATGTATTTGCGAAGATGCCGCCCCTTCTCGCACTGTTGAGGCCAGTGTATATGCAACACCTTTCTTTCTCTCCCTCTTTCTTACCCGAATTCCGTTGTACTCAAATCTTGCTGTCTAGTGCCGCATTACTTACTATTTTCATTATGTGACTGTAGAGTTTTGGGTTGGCACTTGGAAACAGGAAATCGTAATGATGATCCCTTGGATGCATGTGCCGGTGAGCTTTCTCTTTAATTTTTGCCCTCTGTTTCCCTTCATATGGTTGATTCCACTCCTGTCCTTGGTGGGTAATGCCTTTGCATAAATGTGTCACGTATTTCCTATCAGGCTACATCCCAGTATGTTCGCATGTCCATTCTTTTTGCTGGCTACAACCCCATTCCTGCAATGAACCTGGCTACTCCTAGACTCTTCGACTTTCCGCCATGGTCACGGTTTACTGCACGCACGTAACAAGGCAAATGGCCGAGATTTCGTGCCACCAACGCTATGAGACAATCGTCGAGGGAGGCAATATAGCTGACAAGAGATGGCCAAGGAGCGCTACAGCCCCAACATGTGTGAGAGCAGAGAAAGAAAACCGCATACACATTGCTCTGCATATCGGACTTGACCCTGCATTTTAGACTTGGCGCGCCTGCGTCACTCCCATGCATAATGAGCGTTTCTAGATCTAAGACGATACGGAGATCTGGGACGATTGGAGTGACTCTTTCGGGTGCATTGGTCTTCTGTTTTATCATTATCTCTGGTCCGATCCTTTCCTGAAAGGTCATCGATGACTCCGAATCAAGAATTACCCATATTGAGGTGTCATCCCTGCACCATGGTTGAGGACATATGCTGTGGGTGAATGAGAGCAGGGTGAGAGAATCATGACCAGTCGTATATTTCCTGTATTCATTCCATTTCACCAATAGAGCGTTTTCTATTGAAATTTCTCCTCATGCATTCCAATGCCCCTCTTCTCAGCCTTCTGGGACTCAAATGATTAAGATATGAATGCGTTTTCTCACATGTGAGCCTTACTTGTGTTTGTGGACGAACGATGATCCTTTCTAGTTTAGTATTTTTCTAGTTCAGTATATCAAGTTCCTAGCATTGTCGATCCCAATCGATGGTAACTTAGCACCATGAGGTGGATGACTACACACTAAACCGTAAATCTGAATACATGGTACTTCAATTTTATATGCTCCTTCTCATATCTGGGTGTGTTTACAATGTATTTTTTCCCCTTGCGATCTCCTCTCCCACTTTGTTAATGAGATGGAATGCAGAGCTTACAGATTCAATAGTTTCCCGATGAGCCCCAGTTGGGCTGTATATCGTGTCAAGAATATGGTCAATGTTTTGCTTCAAATACTTCTCCGTTGCATCCCTTCTGGTGAGGAAAACCTAGTTGAAGATTGAATCATGCTTGGGTTTAGTTTAGGTGTCAAGTGGAATCCGCTTACCTTTGTGGAACTTTCAGGGGTATTATCGTCAAAAGCACTTTGTGGTAGATGCTGCATGCTGCGATGTACAACTACCTCTGTGTTCAAGGCATCCAAACTCGATGGACTGAACTGCCAATGTAGAGGTACATTATATTATCTTCTTAAATACCAAGCCCTTCTACTTACCTGCTCCAAATATGCTGCAACCGCTTTTCTTACTCATTGAATGCGACGAGGAAAAAGAAGAACCACTGATGGGGGGATGAATGGCTTTAAGAGTGCCCTGGTGAGTTCTTCGAACTTCATGGCTTTTCGGAGGGTGTAGTAGAGGAGGTCGAGAGTCCACATGTACAGTGTACGCTGCTCCAGGTAGAATAGCTCTGGGCGGATCCCTTTGAAATGTAATGGCTGGTATGATCGTCGGAAGTTCTGGGGAAATGAACATTTAGGCCCATGTATTTCCAGATTTGCTGTTGGCATGCTATGGAGATGACTCACATCCACTGCCTCCATAACCAAGGTGACCACTTTGCTTTCATTGCCCA
>Ga0307517_10007576_pt1 | contig 15782 bp, 27 predicted proteins | sample 23_EM_MG_FD_194515 | JGI IMG/M metagenome (GOLD analysis project Ga0307517, IMG submission 194515) | Populus trichocarpa ectomycorrhiza microbial communities from riparian zone in the Pacific Northwest, United States - 23_EM | ecosystem: Host-associated > Plants > Roots > Unclassified | place...
CAAGGACCTTTTCGTAGCAGACTTCGTTGGTGATCTGGTAGCGCTTAATGGCCTTTTTCTCCGTAACACCGATAAATTGCTGTTGAAGGGCACAAGGGCGGTAGGAAGCGTCGAAATAAAACAGGCCCTTCTTCTCGTCCACCCGAAGGAAGGATGCGACGTCCTGGTAATTTGGGAGTGTGGCCGAAAGTCCTACGAGCCGCAAGTACTCGTTCGTCTGCTCCATCCTCCTAATCGTCCTTGCGATAATGCTCTCCACCACAGGACCACGCTCATCGTGCAGCAAATGGATCTCGTCGATAATAATGAGGCGCACAATATTGGTGTAACTGGAGTCGGTTTGCTTGCGTGTAATAACATCCCATTTCTCCGGGGTGGTAACAATGATTTGGGTTTCGGCGATTTACTACTTCGTCATTTGGGCATCACCAGTGAGCTCGCCAACTTTGACAGAGAAAATCTTCAAGCGCTCAGAAAAATTGCCGACCATCTCTTGTACTAGGGCCTTCATCGGCGCAATGTAGACGCATTTAAACGCGTCGAGGTCAAAGGTACCGGTCGCAGGGTCGCGATGCTTCGATAATTTATTGAGAATGGTCAACATGGCCACGTTTGTCTAGATAATGAACTTAACAAGTAGGAAATTCTAGAATGAAAGAAAACATACTTTTCCAGCTCCTGTAGGCGCACACAACAAGATAGGCTCGTCGGTTCCAAAGGCTATGGGGTACAGCTTGCTTTGCACTCGATTGAGAGACTTAACCGTAAAGGCTTCCTGCGCACATTTGGGAAGCGAGGAAATAGGAACGAGTTCGCCATCGGTGACCGGTTTTTTGTTTTGGCGCAGGAACGTGAATTTCCTCGTAGCCCTTCTTCGCTCGTTTGAATGAGCCGTCAGGTTCTTGTTCAACATTAAATGTCCCCCTTGAGAAAAGGCCATACTCTCTAGGTCGACCATACGTTTGGGCTGGAGAGTGGAGCCCGGCGCGAGAGTGGCGGTTTTGGGGACGACAGCGGGTTTGTCCACGTCCATGGCGTCGACGTTGTTCGAAGATTTAGCCTGGCGGTCTCCAGCTAATTCGCGAAGTATCCAGCCCAGCCCTTTCTCGCGCATGGCCACCTCAACATTGACACGCTCGTCCGCATCACTACGCATGAGTTTCGTACACCAAACGATGACGTCGCGGTTCTTGAGGAATTTAGCTGTAATGTGGAAGCTTTGGTAGTCGAAGAGTTCCATGAGCTGATTTTCACAATCACGGGCACTAGATTCGGAACCAAGGATGCTAAGGACTGAGGCGGCCTTATCGGCGGTGACTAGGGTCGGGGCAAACCTCAGAAGTTTGATGCTGCACCCAGAAGCCATCGATGGAATGGGGGAAAACGATACCCTTTTCAGATTTGACCTTGGTGTCGTGGGAAGCATATGAGGTCGTCCTCCTGGTCTTCTTCGGCCATTTCTGAATCCTGATCTTCGTCATCCTTCTGCCCCTCGTCTTCTTCACCCGAGTCCTCCTTTATCTCGAAGCCCTCTATGCGACGAAAGTGAGTTCTTCGGGAGGTGTTGGGGTTCCGTATCGGGGGTAGGTTATCGAGGGAGAGGATAGGCCAGTAAGGCTGGTAAACGCGTTCTGCGATTGTAGGAATCCGGCAGGACAAGCCAAAGTCAGTGAGGACGGTCTGGCCCTCGCGTCGATCTGGATGTTAGACGCCTTGATATCGCGGTGGACGATCCCATGAGAGAAGCTCAATAAGAGCAATGATCTTTGAAAGTGAATTAAAAATTCGATGTCACCTGGAAACTGACAGAGAATATACATACAATTTTGGCCATGTAGAAATGAAACCCTGGTAGGCTCGATCTTCTTGATTTCCTCTACAAGCCAACTTGGCGATTCATTGGTGGGAGATGGTACAGACGCAGAAGATGAGATAGAGGAATGCGAATAGTCCGTTCTCGCAAGCCATTGCTGATGGAATGAATCTGTGTCAAGACCACCTGCATAGAGAGGAAATCAATAAAGAGAAAATACATTGGAAAGAGGTATGGAGTACTAACATTGGCTATCGCCACTTGGGCAATTCTTCCACTCGATGAGGCGAATGAGGTTGAATGTACTAGTAGTACCTGTAAGAGATCCATGATAATCAAAATCAATGAAGAAGCTCACCAAGATCGTGACATATGAAGGTGCGTTACGAAAATCTGGACAATGTTGTCCAGATTTCGGTCACAAAGAGGAAAGGAGAGTCAACAAACGCGACCACCAACACGTGACCGTTCGGACTTGTCAGGATTTCGAAACTCATGATCAAAGTTCAATTCGTGGACATGTGCCTGTCTAATGCCGATCGCAAACTTCTTATCTCCTACCTTTCTCATGATCGAAATCTCTCACAGGACCTACGGGACATTCAAATAATGATTCAAACGCGCTTGCAGCTTGCATACACATTAGAATCCTTCGATGACGACTTTACCTCGCCAACACCTCAAGCTGCTGGACTCGGAGTTTGTTACCAGGTGGGCTATTTAGTATTTCTTATCCAATGGACTGAATTTTTACCATTATTATCGATAATTTTTGCTAGTCCCCGTTCGAAGTCTCCTCATCTCTCAATGAGGCATCTACATTTGGAGACTGTCAGGTGAATGGTTTCTATTCATCGGTAAGACAAATTTTCGTATATAGGAATGGGGTCTGATAGTCTCTGCCAGGATATACCACTCTGCTTCAATGATTACCCTACTCTGGACCCTTCTATTTTTTTAGAAGAAAACCCCACTGTGTGTTTTAGTTTCGTTATTATTATTAATGCCCATTTAATCTCCAAAATAGGATATTGACGGTCCAGAGGACCTTGATGATAATTCGGAAAACCCAGCGTCGATGGACCTTGATCACACCAATTCTAATTTCCACACCCCCGGTTACTATGTTCCGTCCCAGCTTGGCATCGAGGAAGGAGATGGGTATATTGAGCCCGAGGAGAATTCGACCACACATGAGATCGAGACTGCCTGCAGGAGTGAAACTACACGCAAGACCACACGCAAGAACGGGACTGCAGGCAAGAACGGGACTACACGCAAGAACGGGACTGCACGCAAGAACGCGACTGCACGCAAGAACGCGACTGCACGCAAGAATGCGACTGCACGCAAGAACAGGTCTGCACGCATGAGCAATCCTGGTCGTGGAAGTGGCGGTGGTGGTGGCGGTGGCGGCGGTCAAGGGGGAGGAGAGATTCCAGTCGCAAATTGGGGCCCAGAGTGCCGTCGGGGTGCCCGTTACCTTAACATGGATGTGAGGAATGCAAGGGCTCAAACGGTGGATCTTGATGATGAGGAGTTCAATGCCATGTTCAATAACTCGGAGGAGGAGCCTGGCCCTATCCATGAGAAGCAAATTCTAGGTCCTGCCACATGCCAATTGCTCCTGAAAATTGCGACGGGTTGCAAGGAGGTCACACGCGATCCTAATGAATGTGCAGCCTTCAAAATCATCAAGTCCTTTGTCCATGGATCGCCACTTGAAAATATCGATACTGCCTTTAGTGATGACTCGCTGGTCTCCCTCATCCAACGCTGCAGTGAAGCAGAAACAAAGGTCTCAAAAGCAGTCTTTGTTCAGACAATGAACTTCATCCACTTACGAGCAAAATTCGAAAGGTTTTTTTTTTTTGTTTTCCGTTATTACATGAACTCAAGTTCTAACAAGTTATTCTATAGCGTATTAAAAATAACTCTTCCAGAGGGTGACACCGTGAACAGAAATACCAACCCCATCAGCTCCGGAATCACGCTGCCAAAGACGCTGGCACAACACCTAAAACAATTGGACGCTACGTCCAAGATGGTTCAACGTATTCATTGCTTGGAGGTGCTGGTGTGTTATTCGATACCTTTCTTGAATTGGTTTCATGACATTTATTCCAGGAAGTATCTATTTGCTGGTTATTCTGGCCACCGTTAGGGCCAGGGTTCTTGTAGGACAAATAAAGGGTGATCAGGCATTACGGCTTGCAGCCCTAATTCGATGCCCACCACCTGGTATATTTTACTTTTCAATTGATTTCATTACCTTGCTAACCATTGTCGTTATTCCACTCCTCTAGATACACCTGAGGGCCGGACGGTCATTCAAATTATAATCCCAGCTATCACCAAGCTTCAAGCCATATTTGACATAAAAATGACCAATATATTCTCATACCGTCTACTGCTCGAAGGTGGATTTCCCCTAATTCTCAAAGTTTCCGATCTCAGGGAGTCGGATAAATTATTTGATAACATTTCTTATAAGTCAGTGAAGATTCGCTTTTTTTATAACTGATCATTGATATTTTTTATAGTGGCTTTATCAAGCCCCGTGATTGGGAGGCCTGGGCACCATGTAGCCTACCAGTGCTGATTTTTCCTTCAGACTATCGATCACTTACTCTGCAATCTCCTTCTACCCACTTTGATTCATCACCATCGCCGAACCTACTCTCCTCACCTACGACACATGTCAACGAGTTTGAACTAGACCACTACAACAACAAAGCCGTTGATGGCCAGCCTGCGATCACCACTATTCAAACCAATTTTCGGAAATCGCTCAATACAGAATTTAAGCCTGGAGGAACGGTTTCTCAGGATAAGTTAATTGCTTTGACAGAACTAGAGCGAAATATTGCAGAAGCCGCAATTATTCCTCGCGACTTGGGGATGATTTTATAGAAAAGGTAATCTTGCTATATTCATTTCAATTTCGCTTAGTTTTGACCTTGTCCTAGTTTCAGAAACAACTAAAAAATGGCAAACGTGTGGAGGACACGGCTTATATTCGGCTCACATCCAATCTTTTGAGGAGGTTTGTCTTTTATCATTTCTAATCCAATTTCGCTACCTCATCAAAATTTATCAGAAATCTGCTCAGAATCAATGACATCGAAGGAAACATCTTGGTTATAATCAACTGCACAATGCCCCAGTCTATTCGTGATGGACTGCTTGATCAGATGCAGCTGAGCTTTCCTGACGAATTTGTTTATACAGAGAGTGCAACTGCAGGGCCTATATTTCCTTGCATGCATTTTGTGTATTACAACCGGTATAGTGTCCATGTTGAGTATATTTTTTACCAGGTTGTGAATTTTTGGACGCTAATTTTTTTTTAGGCTACAATCCCAGTGGATCATGACCAAGAACCTGCTGCATATCGTCGTCCAAACAAAAGACTATGCAATACGTCACAAATGATACCAAGATCATCACGCGAGATGCTACTTTCTCCAGAACAGAACCAGGTATTAGAAGAAAGTTTTGAAGAACTCTTTGAGTGGCATGGTGAAACGGTGAATTTTTTAATTGCGTTTACTATCAACCTGGCAGCCTCATTCATTTATTCTTGCTAGATTAAATCACTCCTTCCTGATAGCTATGACAAGCTTAGACAATATCCTGACGCGCTTCCAGGGAATCCTTCAATTGCGGCATATCCTTTTGGTGGGCATGTGGTCAACCTGAATAATGCCACAAACATACACCAGGATCGGCATGACAAGGATATTTGTTCTGTTGTTGTTGTCTCTGATTGTACTGGTGGTGCGCTAGTCTTTTCGGAACTTGGTCTCGTTGTTGAGCTCCAAAATGGAGACCAGGCAATTTTTAAATCGTCTGAGCTCAGTCATTTTAATCTTCATTTTGAAGGTTGGCGTTCATCGCTGGTGTTTCACACAGATAAAGCAGCAGATGCATGGACGGATGCCCACAATCCAAGAAATGGCTGGTCGTTGAACAAGTATTTCCGAGGCTCATAAACATTATTTTTTGCTCTTGTTCCAGTCACTATTGCTTTGGATTTATGGTATTAATATTGGCCTATATGATATATATCTGTATAGATGGTATTTTGAGCGGTTTTACTTTGCTATTGTTTCCAAGAGAGAGAGGCATTGGAGAGGCATTGCGCATTGATCATGTGATGTGAAAACCACAAATGTTGTGATCAAAGTAACGATCCATCTTGACCGTATCCACATCTTTGCTCATCTTGTACAAGTAACCTGGTATGTTCACTGAATTTGGTTTATATTTATAGTGATGCTAATGAAAAATACTTCATCGCAGTATAATCATGCTTTCTAGCACCAACACCTCTACCTCATATCCACTCTTTTCTTGATCAACGCCAGGTGGCAGAAGTACCATCTCTGTCTAACGTTCCTGTGAGTATTTATTTTACTTTATTCTATCATCTACTATGCTGAGCTTTTTGATAGTCATTGGATCTGTCCTTGCTTACAATAAATACCAATGGAGAAGCTGCAAAGCTTCTCCTCGCCGCTCAAGGACTCGAACAATCGCATCGTGACTACAAAGACAAGTGGCAACGCACTGTTACAGAGGCTCAGGACTCCCTCAAGGCTGCTGACATGTGCCTTTTCCATGCGGAAATGTATTTAGCGAAGGTTCAAACATTTTTGGTCGAAAAGGGGCATCTCAAACGGGACCGAGTCTATAAGCGCTCTGATTCAACTGGCAGTAAGTCGTTGCTACTTCTATATTTCCTATGTTCCTCACTTTTTTTAAGTTGCCGGTAGCCATACCTTCGATATTTGAAGCTCATTTCTACTCTCATCCTCATAACACCTCTATTGATTGACTAGCTTTCAAGTCCACGGTAATTTGGTATCGACAATGTGATATTTCCAACTCCTCATCAGTGAACCCTTTGAAGTTCTTGCTTCGCCAACTTCACCTTGGGCCTCCAAGCTTTCTGAATAAAAATCCTTTGTTTCAATTTTTCAATGTTATATCGTGTGTTAACTTCATGAGCCCTAAAACCTGCACCAAGCAATGGCAAGAAAAAAAATATGTTCATTGACCAGAGCGAACTTGAGCCGACTATTTGGATGGCTCCTCAAGGGTGGGAATTTGGAGTCTCCAGGGACGATTTATATAGGCCCTGTCGCTCACAGTTCGTCTTCTCTCAACCACACCAGTATATTTCCTCCTTTAATTTTTCATCCAAAACACCATTACAATGGGTCCTTCTAGAAACAAGAAAAACGCTCAATTGAAAAGCAAACGCGCGATCCACCGAGGCGTATAAGTCCTACCACCAATGGAAATGAGAATGCCGGTGCCATCAACTCTCAGTTAGCTTTACAGCCACGTACACCACTGCCCCAGGAGCCTTTACTGCAAGGCAGAAACAATCTACATGGTTAGTACTCTCTATTAGTTGCACTCGAAAGAAATTCACTATGTTTTGATCTAGCTGGCCAAAGTCAAAGTCAAAACATAAACGTCAGTGGGTACCGGTAAGTACTGTCCAGCCTTCAAGGAGATTGAATGGTCAGTGATTTGGCTTCTAACATAAAGCTATCTCCTGTTCTGAATTATGTTATATAGAACGCCCTACTCGAACAACTCAGGAGTTGGTGGTCAACGGGCCCAGATGGAAAAGACGTCTGATGTGGTTGGTAAAGCACTTTATGAAAAAAACCTCAAGCGAGGTCGTAAGCAAGCGGAACCTAGCTCCAGGCCACTTGACAATGCACCACCAGATTTGCCTGACAACGACATGGCGCCTCCACCGACAAGGAAGCGAATCAAGGTTGTAATATTTGAGCGATATACCAAACATTTGCTTAACATCTCTTTGCTTTCAGACCAGTAATCATGCGCCAGCTCAACTGCGAGTTCCACAACAGCCAGAAATGCCATTGGCCTCTGCTCCTCTTCCAAGCCAACAAGCTCCAACAGCCTATCAGATTGCTCAGGCGCAAGGTCAACGAAGAGCTCATGCTGATGGTCTACCACTAGCCCAGGTCGCTCAGCACCAGCGTGCTCAGTACCAGCGTGCTCAATCCATTCATCAAGTTGATGAAATGCCTGGGCTTTTGGGCCCTGCAGCCCCTGCTCAATTTTTTTCACGTTCTCAAAGCCTACAACTTCCAAATGATATTAGTGGTGGCCAGAAGTAAAAATTTTCCTTATGTTCTGAATACTTCTAACTGGACTATTAGCTTCAGCGACGATGATAATGATGATGATGAAGAGAGGGTCCATGACGATGGCTATGAAGGCTCCGCCGATGGCTCCAACCTAGGCGATGATGAGGAACACACTATGGATCAAGACGATGAAGGTCTAGGTTATGCTACTAATAACCCCTTCCTCGAAGAATTCTATCAACCCTCAGAGGAATTAGACGTTTCTGCTGGAGTATCTCAGCAGCCAGCTTTTGATGGTCCTGGTGAAGTCGTCCTAAAATTATTATTTTTTCTTTTGTTTTTGCTAACGTCGGACCTTGGTCATTAATCTAGAGATTGATATTGATGAGAACAGCCCTGATGAGGATGACCGAGCGTGCAAAACCCCAACACCTCAAATACCCACAATGACCCAGAAGTATGTTAACCCTGTGGTTTTTCCTTACAACTAACTTTTTTTTTCGCTGCAGGAAGACACTGGTGTCTATGACATTCTCCGCAATCATCGCCAGCATAATCGGTCCAACCTTCCTCCTGCACCAGCTCGTCTTGCTATATCAGCAGCTGAACAAAGGCGTCTATCTACACCGTCCAACTCCAATAGCCCAGACCACAGCAGTGATGAAAGTGATGGCCAAAAATCCAAACATTCACATGGTGCCAAGATTATTGTCACCAGGGAGGTCAAGGACGACACACTTGGTTACTGGCAGGGTGGCTGGAAGATTGTTGCTCTTCGCTCCAAGGCCGAGTATGAGTATCATATTGCATGCAACCATTTCTTTCCCACTCGTGATAAAGACTTGCATGATGTGGCTCTAATTATCACCAGGCAAATAACTAACGCAATCGAGGAAGGAATTGTTTTGGATAATAGTGAGCCTTTTTTTCTAATTGTATATATTTTTCTTACTTCGTTTTTAAGAATATGAACACACTCGCGGCTTGGATGTTCTTGTCAGTGGCATATTCTATTCAACCTTTCAGTTATATCCACTGATATGCGTTGGTTCCTAGACTTTCAAGCACGGCGCTACCTTCCGCCAAAGGCTGATCAATATCGCTCGTGAGGCTGTGAAAATTGAATACCGTGATGCTCTCAGACCAGAAGGAGACTTCGAGGGAAACCAGAAAGCCCAACAAGACGCAGTCGTTGACAGTGTTACTGCTCTGATGGAAAATGGTTTCTGTTTTAAAGGAACCGGCGTGGATTCAAGTGTAAACTTTCTCAGCATTAATCTTCTTTTACATATAACTTATCCCCTTTTTAGGGCAAAGCAAGAGACCTTTCCCATCCATGCATCCCTCGTATAATTCATGAAGTTTTTTATGCTCCTAAAAATTCTATTGCACGCGGCAATTATGGTGAACCATTCAAAACCATGGTTCCGGAGTATGCAGTAGCTGCAGTAATGACTGCTGTATGGTTTCTTTTCGCCTTTTTCATATGCATCACCCCATTTATTTTCTTTCTTTTGTCATCCAGATCTGGCATTGTCTTGATGAATACTTAGTGGACGGCACATGCTATAAACAAGAATTCTCTGGACTCCGTCTTGAAGATGACTTCAAGGAGATGGAAGAGTGTATCGCTTTCAACAAAACAAGTACCTACCATCAGACGAAATGGGATGAAAACCGTCGTCAATGGGCACGCGAAGGAATGTGAGTCCAACCAAGGGGCTTCAGATAGACAAACGCCAGCTAAATACTGATACGTTCAGGCATCTCTTGAACGCAAAGAGGGTGAAGAGAGGCAACAACCTTCTTGCTGGCATCGACCATAGCTAACTTCCATTATCTCCAACGCAAGATTATAGCTCTCCATTTCTTTCATTTTATGCCTCATCTCCTGCTGCCATTCCGCTCTCCCCACTCACCTCTGATCATACTTCATTGATATACTAATTATAATTCATATTTACTGGCATTTCGAAGTACCACACACGATGTACTGGGCACGCCAATTCATCATTTAATATTGCTTTATTTGGAAATTGAACATTTGACCAAAAAGGGAATTCTCAAGAAATCAACGATGTGTCCATAGCATGCCATAGTGCTCTCTAATCAGTTGCCAATGTTGTGTAATGCTATTAAATGAGGTGGGACTTGCTCAATAACATGTTGACGTTCCTCAATATCACTCAATAACATGACAGTGTTACTTAATATCGCTCACTAACGTTCAAAAGCTCAAGTGCCAGGAGACTACAAAATGAAGAACCTATGCTATTCCACTATTCCACTATGGAGCGTTCCTAAGCAAGGAATAGCGTACCCTGGGTTTGCTGAAGTTTGTAATGAAGATGGCTAATTGTTAACCCAGTAAACCTTGAGACTACCATCGATCTGTGTGCATGTTAACACCACATCTCTTGCCTCACCTTCACCGTCTATGCCATATGGATCACCACAAAGAAATCCATGTGCATAAATTAATCTAACTTCTCTAATAGCATTGAGGTGGATTGTCCACTGTTGAATGAGGTCTATCTCCTTCTTTCTGAGTGAGAAGTTCGCCGATGATCCTATATGATGTCGTTCAGGAATAGGTATGATAGTATTGGGTGTGTCAACTGTCAGGGACTCCAAATTCGAAAATGTGGATATGCCTGGAATCCAAAGGTCTGAATTCCAAGCAACTTGTGGAAATATAGATTCGTTCCATGCTTCATGCTATGATGGTAGTAGAAGTATTGAGTTTTCTGGCCAGAAATGAAATGTCGATAAAATACCTCAGCTTTGTCAAGGTGATCACCTGAAAATTCCAGGGTAAGGTCTTTGACAGAGAGAACAAATTTTTTTGACCAGGTTCCGAGGGTGTGAAGAAATGTTATGTCGTCTAACTTGATGAGCAGCGTAAGGTTGGTGATCACCATGTGTTCAAGTGCCTCCCGACATAACTTCCGTGTAATCAGATCTTTTGATGATGGAATTGGAATTGTAAGGGTGTTGAGCCCACCAAAGAGAATGTGGCGGTTAGGATATTGGCGGTGTGATGGACGAGGAGATTGATCATGTCGACAGAAAATCCTTTCAAAATTTGAGACGTCCTTGAAAAAGGCTGGAAGCTGCTCATAATCATTTATAACAAGCTTCTTGGGTCTAGCCACAGATTTGAAAAAGCGGATATGGGATGTCTGCTTCAGAGTGGTGATTTTTGATTCTTCGAGAATGGCCAACAACTCCTCAAGAATCATTGCCTGGAGTTCTGGGAACACTGAAGTAAAAATTAGTGTGCATTCAAGACTCTTCCAGTTGGAGAAAAATATTGGGCTCACAGGTTTTCATGAGGTCGGTGATATCCATCCTGATATCTTGAATTCAAATTTGGCATGATTGCACATGGTTGATCGAGTGATGGCAGTTTGCGTGATTGCCCATCTCATTCTTCACCATCTTTCATTCCATTTCTCCTTCAATTTCCCTCACACCAGTACCACCTTCAAGTTACTTGAGATTGGCCCCTGTTGATTAGCTGGTTTTCCTTCCTACTCCTCCTTCGTGCTATATGCCTCCCTGACTCATCTGTTCTCTTCCCTCCATCACACTGGAAGAATCTCACTCAGAATTCCATTCTCGCACTCACAAGAGCATCCCTCCACTCCTATTCCTATTCGCATCTGTCCTAATATTCCCACCTCCTTGCAACAGATGGTTCCATGGTTTCTGACCCACACTCTGGCTGCAAATTAGTCACCTTCGCCATCACTGCCAAGGGCAATGTCTTCTCAGTGGCTCAGCCTCACTTCCCTATTCAAAATACGACACTAACATTCTGCATGGAGAAGTATACCCTATCCGGATCCCTCCGCAAGCAGCCAAAGATGCATTGCTTGGTGATGTTGGTATCGCAGCTCTTCAACTCATCGGACTCGCAGCTTGCGCTCGGCAGCCTGACATCTTGCCTTTGGATATGGATCGGGGAAACCAACGCGATGGCCCTTCGAAAGGCTATCTACGTCGCAGTGTCTCAAAAGGACCTGACCTGGTTTGATATGCATATGACGGCTGATGGCTCATCCACCGAAAGTTCAGTTGGCGCTGGTGGGTTGATGGCCAAATTCTCCAGGTATCCGATCTATTCTTTGCAATCGAAAAAATACTCATTTCCATCCAGAGAAACCGACGAAGTCAGAATGGCATCATCCCTGGCTTCTGGAATGCTCATTCAGTACCTAACCACCTGTGTTGCCTGCCTTATCCTCGCCTTCCTCCGTTCCTGGGCTCTCACCCTCGTCATTCTTTCCGCCGTCCCTCTCATGGTCGTTCAAGGTCTTTCTCAAGGCTTTGCGAATCCACTTCTTGCCCACGAACGCGATCAAACCGGCAGAGCAGCAACAATAATCGACCGTGCAGTTGCCGCCATTTCGACCGTCAAGGCTTTCAATGCGACTGGACTCGAGTATTCTCGTGCCAGTTCAGTTTTTGGACGACTCAAACGCGCTGCAGGAAAATTGAACGCCTTATGGGCGACCACCTCTGGCGTTTCTCAATTCCTCATGATGGCCATGTTCGTTCAGGGCTTTTGGTTTGGTTCCAAGCTTGTTCGCGAGGGTCGTATCAGCCCGGGCGACGTTATGGCTGTATTTTGGACATGCCTTACCGCTTCGAGCAACCTCCAGATGTGCATCCCGCAATCCATCGTTCTAGCCAAAGGAAAATTCGCCATGGCCGCTCTCCTCGAATTCGTCGCTCCTGAACCAGGTACAGGTCCCCTTCCTGCTGTCCCCATTACGCCACGAAAGATCAGACCTTCCAAATACTCGGGTGGACTTGCGATGGACAACGTCACCTTTGCCTATCCTTCTCGTCCCGCAGTTCCCGCCCTCTTCGACGTTTCGTTGTTCCTTCCCGCCAGCGAGACGACCTTCATCGTCGGTTCGTCTGGTTCGGGCAAATCCACCGTCGCCCACCTCTTTCAGAAGATGTACGAACCTCAGAAAGGAAACATTTACCTTGACGAATGGGATATGCGAACGTTAGACGAGCATTGGTTGCGGTCTCATGTTGCCTGCGTTGGTCAACAAGGCGCCGGAGGAGTTGTCATCTTCGATGAAAAGAGCGTATTTGAGAATATCTCCGCCGCTGTTCATGGTCACTCTTCTCGGCTACCGTCACTCAAGGAAGTTGAAGAGGCTTGCCGAGTGGCCCTTATGCACGAATTCGTGCGAGATCTCCCACAAGGCTATGACACGTTGATTGGAGGTGGGGCTGGTGTTGGGCTTAGTGGCGGTCAGCTACAGCGTTTGTCTATCGCAAGAGCCCGACTGCGGAATCCGACTGTCTTGATTCTCGGTATGTTTCCTTGATTTGGCTTTCATCCCTGAAACTTGACTGACGAAGTACCTCAGACGAGGCAACTTCAGGCCTAGATTCGACGTCGCGAATTCTCGTCTTCGAAGCTCTCAAGCGATGGCGACAAAACATGACGACGGTTGTCATTACCCACGACCTCTCGCAAATTGGACCTAAAGATTTCGTTTACGTCCTCAAGGATGGCCGAGTGGTTGAACAAGGGTTTCGATCCGACTTGGAACTTGTCGTTCCTTCCTACAAGGGCGATCAGGGCGAATTTAGGAAAATGATGGAATCGCAGCGAGAGACTGGCGGTTTTCTTCCTGAGAAACGAATTGCCACCACTTCCAGCCAGAATTTGAGGGAGGCGTTTCAGCGCGAGCAGGGCCAAGTGACGAGAACGCCTGGATATCTCAAGCACCAGAGCATGCCTCTCCGGCCTTTGACGTTCGGTGCTTGGACGTTTGATGTTGTCGCCGATTTGATGCGATCCAAAAGTTCAGCACCACCGCCTCTTCCAACTACCTATGCGTCGAACCATGACTCATGACCACTGCCTATGGACAAATATATATACACAGGCGCCAGACCGCCGACTCTCCACGACTTACAATCCAGACGTCCAAAATATTACGATTCCTCCGCCGACGCATAATTTTTTCGGTCATCGATACAGTGCTCCGTCCACGCCAACGTCGCTGACGTTAACCGCAAACCAACCCCCTCCCATGGTCATGGACAGCGACGAATTTGACAAGGAGAAGAGCACCATGGAACGCAGCGCCATTACCGCCCGCGAAGCTCGTAGTACCCGCCCGGGTGGTATCCGACGATGGGGAAATTCGAGAGAGGAGGTCTTGAATTACATCAAAGTCGAAAAGTCGGTTTACGAAGGTTTCTCGTCCACCAATGGTTCAGATGAAGAAGCGCGACCGAAATTTTGGGCTCTCATGTGTTCGATATACCCCATGATCCCCAGGAAACCCCTCCTTTTCTTCGGCTTGGTTGTTTGTGCCCTCAGCGGTGCAGTGACGCCCGTTTTCTTTTACTTGTTGGCTCGTCTCCTTTTCGAAGTCTCCATCGGTGCGCAGAACGTTTCTGTCATCAATACTTTTGGCGGCCTCGTTCTCGGCGTCGCAGCTGTCGATGGTCTCTTCCTCGGTCTCAAATACTTTGTGATGGAAACCTGTGAGATGTTGTGGGTCACCCATATCCGTAAATCCGCTTTTGGTCGCATTCTCGGGCAAGACAAGAAGTGGTTCGATAAACCCCTCCATGATCCAGCGAGGCTCGTACAGATTCTGGTCAAGGATGGCGATGATGCGAGGGATCTCATCTCGGTAGTTTGGGGGCAATTCTTTGTCGTTGCAGCGATGCTGGGGGTTGGGCTTGTTTGGGCGTTCATAAGAGGCTGGCAGCTCACTTTAGCTGGGCTGGCGATTGCGCCTGTATTTGCTATCACGATGGCGGTGCAGACGAAGTTCGTGGCGAGGTGCGAGGTTAGAAATAAGTGAGCGCGTGAGGATGTTGCAAGAGATTATTACGACGTGAGTTTCGTCCTTGTTCTCTGCTCTTTCACCTGACACTTATTTGACGGTCCTACTCCCAGATTATCATCAACGTTCGTGGCATCCGGTCTATGGCTTTTGACAGTGTCTTCAAGGCCCGGTTTGATGCGTCCGTCGATAAATCTTTGATGACCGGCATCCGAGGCGCTTTTGTTGAAGGATGCACACACGGTGTAGCCAGTGGTCTTATTTACCTGGCTGAGGCGCTCCTTTTCTATGTCGGAGCCCTTCTTATCGCTCGTGGCCTCTACAGCTATCTCCAGATGATCGAGGTTCTCAACCTCGTGGTGTTCTCAGTAACAATTGGATCCCAGCTTATGGCCTTCAGTGCGTTTTCCGACTCTCTCTTTCGTGATATATAAATAACTTATTGGCGTCTTTTAGCCGAGAAAATCGCCAAAGCCACACAAGCGGCCAGCGACTTTGACAAGCTCGCAAGGCTCGATATGTCGAGCTGCGAATCGAGACATCTTGCAACTCTGAGTCGTAGGCTCAATGACCTCTCCAACATTATCCTCAACTGGAAACCAGTGTCCGGACCATCTATCTCACCCTTGCTCATTGCCAGTGCCTGTTGTCTCAGCAGCCCACTGGTCAGTCGTTTTCCCAATGTGGAAGTCGCGAGTCCAAAGACAACACCATATCGTGTGCAGGTGTTTCCACCCAGGTTCATGAAATATCTTCCCTCGAGGCCCCTCTTGTCCGCAGCCCAGCACCCATAGCTTCTCGTGCTGATCGAATGTTCCCAGTGGTCGTCATTATCTGCGGCGCTACCTCAACTCCGTGGATTCTTACCGTCTGCTTGATTGACCCATTTGACAACATGCAGGTCCTGAATGACATAAACAAGGTAGGTGAAATGGTCTTGTCGCATCCTGCGACTGTTGCACACTGTTTTAGGCCCTCGTTCACAAGATTACGCGT
>Ga0307517_10007577_pt1 | contig 15782 bp, 12 predicted proteins | sample 23_EM_MG_FD_194515 | JGI IMG/M metagenome (GOLD analysis project Ga0307517, IMG submission 194515) | Populus trichocarpa ectomycorrhiza microbial communities from riparian zone in the Pacific Northwest, United States - 23_EM | ecosystem: Host-associated > Plants > Roots > Unclassified | place...
TCAAAGTCTAAAACCGAACCGAACCGGTTCAACCAGGCCCACACTTAAAAAAAAACAAGTATAAATAGGACGTTTTTTAACCCTAAACCTAAAGTAGCATTCCTAAACACAAAACCAGCAAGCCCTCCCTTTGCCTTTGCTCTACATCTCTCAATTCTCTCCTTCTCTGGATCTTAACCAGCAAGCCCTCCCTTTGCTTTTGCTCTCTGCATCTCTCCCATCCCTTTGCCTTTGCTCTCTGCATCTCTCAATTCTCTCCTTCTTTGGATCTTATCCAGCCCCCCCCCCACAGGCACACACACAAACACTTACTCAATAAACCACAGACAGACTCCTCCTCGACTTTTTCTTATTTTTCATCGAACTCGAACACACTAAATTTTCAACTCAAACGAGCTATGACTCGCTCATAGGAAGCTTCTTCAGTTGCTATTGAAGCTTTCATGTGACAGCAAAAAAAAACGAGGCAGTCCTTTACATGCGAAAGGTTATGCCGTGGCTGATGTACAGATTCTTGATAAGGATTGGGTTGCTAAAAGCAAACCCTTGTTTTGGCTTGTACAAATTCTTGATAAGGATTGGGTTGCTAAAAGCGAACCGAACCGACCGGTTTGGAAGGGAAAAAAACCGAACCGAAATTAATCGGTTTGAACCGGTTTTCAGTTCGTTTCGGTTCAAAAACTTTAAAAAAAAAATTCGGTTTGGTTGTTTATTTTGGTCCAAAACCGGACCGAACCGAAAATGCTCAGCCCTAATTGATATGCAATAGTATACATTAGCTTGCATAATAGAAGATTTCATTCGAGAATTACATTTGTCAACAATGGGAAAAGAACAAAAGCTAGTAAACTACACCAAGACAGTCCCCCACCCAAACTGTATCAAGTCATAATGAGCTTTTACATATCAGATGCATATATTACTGCTATAGAAACCTTTGGGGAAAGCAAACAAATCTATTCAAAATAACTAAAATAAAACAAGACTACTAACCTCCGGCTTATTTCTTATATTCTTAGCCCTGTGCGCATAATCCAGTGTACTCAATGTCTCTTCCAGGCAATGAACAGCTGGTGATACAGTTGCTATAATACATGTTTTGGTTCTTCCTCCAAGTGAATCACGAAGTAGCCTGGTAAGCTTGCTATCCCTGGAGCAATTCAAACAGGTAAATAGAAGTCAGAAGAAAATCAACATAAGATATGGCTTGGGTAGAAGGATAAACCTGTAAGGGATATGCCCAAGATGCTCCACAAGAGCATTAATGACTCGCCCCAAAGTAAGTAGACTTTTGTTGATTTCACCAGCTTCTCTTGCACGACCCTATTAATCAACAAGGATTACAAAGCATCAGATACTTATAAATTTAAATTTAACTTGGCAATTCCCAGAAAAAAAAATCATATATAACAGATGGTTTCAGAATAAGAATGTATACCTCTCTAGCACCTGAGCGAGAAATATTTTCTGAACCAGCTAGATCCACCAAATTCAACTTGCCACATTTGATTAGTTCTTCACCTTCAGGTGTTGCTTCCTTGATATGTATTGTAATAGAAAAGAGAGAATGCGACCGACTGTGAAAAAAGATGGATTCTTTATATAACAAGAACTTTGTAATCACCCCCTGAGCATTAAACAGTTAAAGAATTATCACCTCGATTGCTTGTTCAACAGAGTTTCTGCTGTTCGACGCTTTGCAGATCCTCTTTCTAGAAGTGTGAATATCTCAGTCGCACTTGCAACTATTTCCTCCTCTAAACCTCTTACAAGAACCCCACCTTTGCCATCCTCCATAAGAGGCAACTGCTTCTTTTGCTTCTCCTCCAAAGAAATTCTAGAAATCTCCTCAGGAGCAAGCAAATCAGTAATCTCTTCATTGTACAATTCTAAGAAAGTGACCTTCACGCTGTATTCTGCATTTTGGCCTTCAAGAGTATCGAAAATTTGTTGAACTGCTCTCGGTATGACCCCGGCTTCTGAAGGCAACTCTCCATTAGGTCCACTCTGTCACATTTTACATCACACGAATAGATCATTAACTCATAAATTACACAATAAAACATCTAAAACATCAAACCGACATGTCCATTAAATATTTCCATAAATTATACCTTCGATCTTTTGCATTCACCTTCCATGGTGTAAGTTTTGCCTGTACCAGTTTGACCGTATGCAAAAATGGTACAGTTGAACCCTTCTAAAACTTCATTCACAATTGGCACCACTGCTTGTTCATAAAGATCCTTTTGCTGTGCTGAAGGACCAAAAACCTACATTCATCCAGCATTAACAAAATTATCATATTTTTCTACAGACAAGGAAATCGAAGCAACCTACCATATTCAATATCAAAAAATAAATTATGCAAACCACAAAAACATCATAAATACCCCAGTAGATAACAATTCAATATACAATTAAACATGACTTCGAAATTAGATGTACCAAGAGAACCCAATAACAAACACAGGTAGTGAATCTGTCACTAACAACCGCAAACTTACAAAATCGAACCCTAAAATCACCAATCTCCACCGAAAAAAATGCAGGATCCACTGAGTTAATTTCCAAGTTTAAAATTTAAATTAAAAGGTATCTAAATAAACAGAAATAATTTCAATTTCACCTTATCGAAAGTGAAAACCCTATCGATATGTTTCCCTGCGATATTCTGTGAAACCGCAACTTCTCTCTGGTAATCATTGCAGGTCACCACTTGCGGTGCATTATTCCTCAATTCGTCCTCGCTAAACGGCCTAACAAATCGCCACCAGAAAAAAAAAAAACAAAAAAAACGTTCAACACAAATTCAAATAAATGACTAATTTGAGTCCATAAAACCCTAATAAAAAGTTTACCTGCAACGAAGAAGCACTTGCACGTTAACGCCTTTCTCTTTCTCGTGGCGACCTGACATCTTTTGCTTTCTTCTCCTTGATGAATCCGAGAACGGAGAGAGAATCGCACGTGTTTCTACTGTTAGATCCAGTCCTCTGTATTTCAGAGAGATCTCTTTATCGATCTCTCTTCTCTCTATTCCCTTCTCTCTGTGTGTGTTTGTTTTGGTGTGTGAGAGTGTGAAGGGAGAGCGGGATGCGGATGCGATTTGAATTTTAAGACCCGCTCGCTTTGAAAATCCAACGGTTTGAAATGGATCGGACGCTAGTGTCCTGATTAAAATTTGTAGCTGTTCGGTTTTGTGCTTTGACGGTTTTGTCCCTATGTCTTTTTGCTGGTTATTTTTTATTATTTTAAGATTCCAATTGTTTTTATATTTCAACATCATTTTTGAAAAAAATATATTTTATCTTTACTTTTAATTAATCTTATTTGATATATTCATATTATTTTGATATGTTGATATCAAAAATAAATTTAAAAAATAAAAAAATATATTATTTTAATGTATTTTCAAGCGAAAAATATTTTAAAAAATAATCGTTATCACAATATCAAACAGACTTTAATAATTAATGTATAATTGTTGTAGATATTGTAGGGTAATGATGGGTCATTGTTCTGAAATATACAAAAATGAGACAATAAAAATTAAAAAAAACAAGACAGAATAGGAGATGGAAAAAAAATATTTAGTAGTGATGTATAAAATAAAGTGATTATTTCTATATTTTGTTTGATTAATGATGGACAAGAAAGAATAAAATATAAAAAAACCTAGTTTACTCAATATGTATTACTATTAAATTTTATATTTTAAAAAAGTAATTAAGTATTATTTATTTTTACTTTTGTTTATAACGAGCGTTGCAATTAATAATAATAATAAAATACTCTAGTTATGAAACCCAAATCGCCAGATAGGTTGGCCCGCAATCTAACTAAATTGGGATTTGAACGGGTCAGAGTTTAAGAGAAAATAGAGGAAAGATTCATGACCCAACCTTACTTGATCACAAACCTCGATCCACCTGCGATCCAATCAACCCGTGGTAAAACACGGGTCAAAAGCCCATTGAGTTTTTTTTTGAAATTTTTTAATCAAAACAACATTATTTTGATTCTTAAGAAAAAAAATTGAGTTGACTCAGATATTGTTTTAGATTAAGTTTTAAAACTATGATAATAATCAGTTTTATCATTATATATTTTAATTACATAATTTTAAAATTAAAAAATTTTACAAGATATTTTTACTCAGCTGTATTTACTGAATTTGTTTATTAAAATTAAATTTTTTAATCAAACAATAATATAAATAGATACACATATGAAATTTATTGAATAAAATAAAAGAGAAAAAATATCATGAAAAACTACAAATATTAGAAATATTATCTAAAAATAAATATTTCTTATTTTTAAGAATAAAGTTCATCTATATAAAACATAAAATAAAATTCATAGATTAATCAAAATAATATATTTAAAAACTAAAAAAATAGAAAATAATTTTAAGAAAATCTCTATTAAAAAAACCAAATAAGCAAAATAAAAAAATTCATAAAGGAGGGATATTAATAAGAAAATCTCATTTTTTTTCTTCTAAGAATATAAAAGTAATTTCACTGTAGTGAGTAGCAATGAGTTGTAAATTGAGCCAGGTGCATTGTGATTTCCTTGCACTTTTTAGAGTTCTTGTTAATGCCTTGGTTTTACAGCTTTTACACTTACACTACCACCCAAATTACTGCTTCTGGCCAGGATTTTATCACTCTGCTACTCTGAACACACATGAAATGAAAGGAGGAGAGAAGTTGTGGGAGATGGCCAAAAAAATCTACACGGCATTTGCGAACAGCAAGAACTGCAACAGGCACTTTTTAGACATGGCTGATCTCAACTTCCTTATGTGTAAGGCTATTGATAATCCTGGATTGACACCATCATCTTCTCTAAGAACAGCTTTATTATCAGTGTTTGAAGAGCCAGTAAAAGATGATTATGGTGGCTTGCAGGAAGAAGTAGGTGTCGAGGACTACATGGGGTGTGCCTCTGCTCATGGTATAGGACCTTCAATTGCAATTTTTGACAGAGTCAGAGATGGACGGCTGGATTGCGTCTGTGTGTATCCATCACCACTGCATTCAAGGGAGCAAATGCAGGAGTTCATTGACAACATGAAGAGTGTTCTTGTGGAGGGTTGCAGGCTTGCAGCTCCATTTAGAAATTAATAAAATATTCTTTTTTTTGCTTGTTAAGAAATTATTATGGTCGTCGCTCTCCCCTGAGGTGATGATAGGCTTATCTAAGTATCTTGTGCTGTTAATTCATCTAACTGTCAGTCTGCTATGACCTTCCATCATGCATGGTAGGTGGCCTGGATTTATTACATTTTGTCTGAGAATTGGAATGCTCGCTGCGATTTTCAAATATGAAATAGATTTGGTCAGATAGAATGTATATATCATAGTTATTTGACTCCGACCAAGAACTGGGTTCCGAGTTTACGAGGTCAATTCCAAAACGATGATTTCTTGCTTTGACATGAGCTTTATTTGGGTCCTGGGTATCCACTTAAGCTTCATGGCCCATCATGATTTTTGTTTTGTGTCTTCCATGGCCTAATTTCAAGCATGGAGACTTGTGTGTGTGTGTGTTTTAATTTGTATTATCTCGTGTATATAAGATTTTGAACAATATTTGAACATTAATTAAAAATTAATTTAGCAAGATCAGAGAAATATTAAAAAATATTTCCATGACAGTTTCAAACACGTTCATAATCTCGCGTCTATAAGCTTTGAATCCAAAACCACCTTGATCATGTTGAGGCTGCATTTTGTGTTCCTTCGCCAATCGGTATAGTTCCTTTCATGGAAATTAAAAACAGCATTGCATCTCTCGGTAGTGTTGGAGAGAAAGGTTATTTTTTAAAGTGTTTTATATTTAAAATATATAAAAATAATATTTTTTTATTTTTAAAAAATTATTTTTAATATTAATAGAGCAAAACAATTTAAAAATATTTAAAAATAATAATTTCAAATAAACACACAAAATGAGATCAAGTACAGAAAAGGAAATATCAAATATCAATCCAAACCTTAACGAAATCCAGGAGATTAGGTTTCCTATCTCTTTCCTTACAGATGAAGGGGGCACAATTCCAATCACTTGTACAATAATAACACAACCCTAATAATTTTCTTCGGACATATGTGGACATTGGTCTGGCCCGTCCATCAAACAATCACACGTGTTATCTTGCACACTCAAGTTCTCTCAGGCTTTTTAGCTAAGCCGAGGAGGAGGCTTCTCCCATTTGCCATTTCTTCCTCCCTGTCTAAGACCAAAACCCAGCAGTCTCCGCTAATTCAACATGCCTAACCATGGCCAAGACCAATTAGACCCGAACCCACAAGCACCAGAGCCCAAGGCTCGACCAGTTGGCGCCACTGAGTACAGTTGGTGCAGATCAGTCCCTCTTGGCACAGGCATCACGGTCTTGGCTCTCCTCTTATCAAAACAACCCGATATCCATCTTCTTCAAACCACCCTCGACAAACTACAAAACTCCCGTCCTCTGCTCCGTACTAAGCTCCGTTTCAATTCCACCACCAACACCTTCTCCTTTATCACTCCACCCGCTCCTCACGTCCAAATCCAACCGTTCGATCTTCCATCGACGGCTGACATAATCTCCAACAGCGACCAAAACATAGACCCTTACCACATTATTTTAGAGCACGAACTGAACAAGAATTCGTGGTCAGCATATCTTGACCAATCATCAGACGCAGAAACCAACGTGTTTTTTATTACTCTTTACACGTTGAGTGAAAACCGTTGGGCGGTGGTCCTCCGGCTGCACACGTCAACATGCGACCGTGCGGCGGCAGTAGGGTTGTTGAGAGAACTGTTGGTTCTGATGGGTGGGGAAAATCAAGGAGGGATAACCAAGGAATATGAGAATGAAGTGGAGGTTAGTTTGGGAATTGAAGATTATATCCCGAGTGGGAAGGGTAACAAGCCCTTTTGGGCGCGTGGAATAGACATGCTTGGATATTCTTTGAATTCGTTTAGGTTGTCCAATTTGGATTTTGTAGATGCTGATTCTCCCAGAGGCTCTCAAGTGGTGAGGCTTCAAATGAACTCCGATGATACCCAAAAGCTTCTTGATGTAAGTGGCCGCTTTGTCTTCACGTTATCACATTTATCTGCCCATGATTGTTTGTTTGCGATGCTTTCATATAATATATATTTCACTCAAATGTTTGAATCGTTTTTTTTATATTATTTGAATTTGACTGAAAATAAATTTGATTAAATGTGATGTACTCCATCTAGGAAATAGGAATCGAATCTTTTAAAAAACAAATATCACAACGAAAACCTTTATTACAAAAATAATTTTTTTTCCTAAAATTCTATTCTTAAAATAGGGATTATAATTGCTTCCATTGATTAAATATTAGTAGGCTGTCCAAATGCAATTAATCCATTTATTTCTGTTTATTAAAACTATAAGGTTATGTTTGTTTTTATAATCTGCTTTTAAAAGGTTTTGATTTTTTTATTAATTTTTTTTTAAATTTTTTTTTAATAGGCAGATAATAAAAATAAATTTTAAAAACTAAAAAAATTATTTTAATATATCTATAAATTAAAAATATCTCTTCGCTCACATCAAATATTTTAATAGTCAATTCTTCTTTGTTTTAGAGTTTTTTTTATATATAAAAAATGTTTTTTTAGAAATGAATTAAAATAATATTTTTTATTTTTAAAATTTATTTTTATATTAATATTAAAATAAAAAAATTAATTCAAAATAAAAAACATTTTTTTTTCAAAAATACTGTTAAATCCTTTTATATATATATATATATATATATATATTATTACATGCATGAAATCATTAATTGCTTTTAATAAAGTGGGCCCAGTTAGCCGTAGAAATTAGACAAAATGATCTGTGTAGGCCCTCTCGCATTCAAGGCAACAGAGAGTGGCTCGTGTCTCTAAGCTTAAGTTCTCAACTTGAAAAGGATGTATGGATAGGACTCAGCCTTAAGGCAGCCCTTACGTAATATCCTTGTGCAATTACGAAATTAGAGATTGTGCAATTACGAAATTAGAGACCCGACTGATTATCTTGTTTTTAGATTTTTTGATATTAAAAATAATTTTAAAAAAATAAAATAATATTATTTTAATACATTTTTAAATAAAAAATATTTTAAAAAGCAATTGCACTGGATCCTCGAATACCCTACATTATGCATGGCACATTAAGTTCCTGTCCGAGTCCTAGGTTGGGACACCTTCATTTGGCTGCTAAAAATGAATGGCAGTAAGGCATAATCTGATCGATATCATTGTCCTCTGATCTGTCTTTGTTTGGAGAGCTACTACATGAAATTGGTTTAGTTGTTTACCTTCAGATGCAATTTGTGGCAGGGGTGCGACTGTGTGGTTGGTTAGAAACAAAAAACTGAACTGAGCCGCCATCATTTGGTTTGGTAACTTGATTTTCATTAGTTTTTCTTCAAAAATTCATAAAAAATGAAAATTCTAAATCAAGAAACATTTGTATTTATTCTTACAAGCCCCCAATTCAGGTTTCTGACCCGAACTTTGCCCTGGATCGATCCTCAAATTAGATTTTAACACTATGATGATAATCATTTTTATCTTTAAGTGTTTTAAATAAACAATTTTGAAATTGAAAGTTTTTTACAATGATATTTTAGAAATAAAAAATAATAAATATTATCTCTCGAGACATGTCCTCTTTGTACCTCCTGTTTTCGAAATACAAAAACTTACTCCAAAATTATCTTAGAGATAAATTTATTTTTATGTTTTTTTTTAATTAAATATATTTTTGTTTCTACTATTTCTATTCTTTCAAATTGGCCCTTATCAGGGCTATTTAAATAAGATTAGGAAATTAAAGTGGTAGGCATAATTTGAAGTCTTAAGTTTAGAGCGTGTTTGGCAGTGTGGTTGCGGGTGCTTTTCAAATAACTTTTCGTGCCAAAATGCATGCCAATGATTTTTTTTATTTTTTAAAAATTATTTTTGACATCAGCACATTAAAACGATCCAAAACATACAAACCATATTAAATTTTAGCCAAAAAAAAAATTCAAATTTTTTGGAAACGCAGCCGCAGCCGCGTTCTCAAACGTTCCCGCGGCTCAACAACCACCTCGAATTGGTCACCAAATTTTCTTCTCTTTTTTCTAACCGCACCCTCATTTCTTGTAATTGCAATTTCTATTCAATAAAACTCACTCAATTCAGTTCTTTCAATAAAGAATTTACAATTTCTATAACTCAATTCCACAATTACAAATTCAGATTGTTACACCCAATTCCACAGTTACAGATTCAAGACTGTTACATTGCTTGGGTCAAAAACATATTGAAACTTAATAGAGATATAGCTAGAACTTCCTTAAGCATCTGCATTGGAATGGACTCTCCGCTTTTCTTTGGCATGCATGTGGCATCCTTATTCCTTTAGGTCTTCTAATTTAAAGCTTGGCCCTCAGAGAGTGTATGATGCTGGCTTAGGTCAAATGAGAAAATGTTTTATGTTATTTGGAAGGAGAACTGCTGTTGGGAAATTAGTCTAATGATTTGATGGAAATTTAATGTGGTTTATTTCTTAACAAGGAAGCCTGTTAGGGGTCCCTTGCCTGGATGAAACCGTTTTGTCTTATTAGCTACCCCTAATCTATTCCAAGATATTGTCTTGTGGCTTTGGTTCTGTCTCTTCCAAAGACAGACAGTTGCTGTGGAGTCTGAAGGAGATTATTCTTGCATCTTCTGCAGACAAGCTATTGAATTTAGAGACCACTTGTCTTATGATTGTTATCTTTCCTGAAGGATTTGGAGGTTCATTTTAACACCATGTTTGGTTCTTGCACATGTTGATTCTTAGAATGATCAGTTCCGGCAACTTATTTCTACATTGAAGAGGAAAACAATTCAAGTGTTTAATTCTTAAGTTAGCATGGGCAGATCAAGTCAAGTGTGGTTAGTTAGTATGGAATGATGAATCCATAACCATCTTTCTCATACTGAGAAGCATTTTCAAAGGGAGAACTATTTTTGCTGCAAGATTAAGACTGTATAGCCTTGGATGTAAAAATAATGCTGAAAGCATATGCTTCTGTAATAAATTGGCAAATATCGACAGTCGCAGCCATCTTTAAGAATAGAGGTGAACGCAATCAAATTTTATAGTGTTCTGTTTTTGTTGGCTGCTAGCAACCCAATTTGTTTTGTATACTTTCTTTAGATGGAATAAAGTTTTCTTCTCCATCCAAAGGCAAATGTGGTTTTCGTAGTCCTTCAATTCTCGAGAACGATTTAAATAAAAGATTCTGGACATAAGCTGGACAGTTTAGATGTGATAGATCTAGTCTTATATTGGTGATGCATATCAGCTCTTGAAATGGAAAAGGCCTAACCACTCTTAAATCACCTAAGGCAGAGCTGCAAGCTAGTACCAAAGCTTTAGAAGTTACCCTCGCGTGACCACTGGAATTATGACTCTTATTTTACAGGGTTGCATGTCAAGAGGGATTAAACTTAGTGGAGCCTTGGCTGCTGCTGGTTTAATTGCAGCACAATCCACTAAAGACCTTCCTGATCATCAGATGGAGAAGTATGCTGTTGTAACCCTCATCGACTGCCGCTCCATTCTTGACCCAGTTCTCAGTAGCAATCATATCGGTATGCATTGTATATTATATACACACTTTATAAGCCATTTTTACCTTCAGTAATGTCGTTTACACATAAAATTTCTTTAAATATATGAACAGATTTTTAATTCAATTGGTCAGGCAGTGCCTCATATTTTCAGGTATATATACTGGGAAATAAGAGGGTCCATTCGTAGTGTGTGTTTAATGGCTGTTGCAATGTTTTCCTCGTTCAAAAAGTTAGAACTAGTTTTGTATGATTCAAGTCCTCCTTAACTAGAGATTGGCAGTGCGAATTTGGATATGCAAGCAAGGGACAATAATTTTTTGATGACAGTATAATATTTTTGCCTTGACGCCAGTAACCTGATTATTTCAGGATTTTATCACTCTGCCATGTTAAATACACATGACGTAAGTGGAGGTGTAATGCTATGGGATCTAGCAAAAAGGTGCTACATGGCCTATACGAATGCGAAGAACAATAACAAGCATTTCACAGACATGGGTGACCTGAACTTCCTCATGTGCAAGGCAATCGAAAATCCAGGTTTAACTCCATCATCATCGATGAGGACTGCCTTCATTTCAGTATTTGAGGACCCTGTCATTGATGATACTAATGAAATGCATGGAAAAGTGGGAGTCGAGGATTATGTGGGGTGCTCCTCAGTTCATGGTGTGGGCCCTTCCGTTGCCATATTTGACACCGTAAGAAATGGACGGTTGGATTGTGCATGTGTGTATCCATCACCATTGCATTCAAGGGATCAAATGCAGAAGTTGATTGATGATATGAAGAGAATTCTTGTTGATGGTTGTGGCAGTGTGGAGAGTGAGAGCTAGATTTTCTCTCTGTTAGAGTCTTATTGGAGATGAACTAGTGCTGTTTACTTTATGTGTTCCGTCCGTCATTTTTTCTATGGGGCAGACCATTTCATTACCCAGAGCAACCATGTAATGAAGTGTTTGAAATGAGAAACTGCTTATTAATGCATCAATCATGGATTTACTTGGGAACTAAAATTATGATAGCTTTAATACAGGCCAGTTCTGGCAAGTAACTGAACAGACTACTTGAGTTTTTCGGTGGCTCCATGAACAAGCACTCGGCCGCTGGCCTTGGGTTTGCTCAATTGACTCAAGCTGTCCATTAACTCACTGACTGCAAATGATTTCTCACCAGGTAAACAATCCATCTCCAACTTTAGCTGCCCGAAGTTAAAATGGCATTCTCTTCCGACTGTTATAAACTGGTTTTTGAGACAAGATTTTCCATGGATATAAACTCTAAATTGAGATTTTCTTAAACATGTTTTTGTTTAAAGTTATTTAGAATTGTTTGTTTTTGGGTTTTAAATATATTTTTTAAAAAAGATTTTAAAATTTTTTATTTTTTTATTTCAAAATAATTTTTTTTTATTGGATTGATATGATAATGTGAAAAATATTATTTTTTATATATTTTCAAATAAAAAATATTTTGAAAACCACATTTTTAAATACCCTTTTAATCCAATTTGATAAATCAACATATTGATTTTGGACCATGATTAGATTTCTTAATTAACTGGTTAATCCATAGATGAATCCGATCATATGTTTTCGAAACATTGGGATGGCATATTCTAAAACATTCGTGCCTTTGATTAAGCAGCCAGCACAGAACCGTGCAGCATCTGCTTGAACTGCTTTCGTCTTGCTTGTCCAGTCTTAGATCGATTAACTACTATATTCACAATAAACAAAACAGTCCATTGTTCGACAGTTATAATGATTATTAGTTGCTGGAATTCATAAAAAAAAACAATGCGTTCCCTAGTTTTGAATCGATGTTTAGTGGAGTTAATGTACCTAATTCGGAGACTTGTTTTATGCATAAACTTGGTATCCTTGTCATTTTGTTCATGACCAAGAGATTCAATATTTTACCAAACACTCGTAATTTAGAAGAAATACTCCCTTTCTACAATATATATACCAAGTTACAATGAAGAACATGTTGCCTTTCATCTTCCCTTCATCAAATAAACTACATATTTATATGCTCGAGGATTAGGTGATAAGTGGCATGTATACTCCTTTATCACTATGGATTGTATCTAAAAATTAGGTGTTTGTAAGATAATTTTTTTTTGTAAGATAATTTTTTTTTCTTGAATATATTAGTTCGGATATAGATTATTCATTTAAGATGTGGTTGCAGAGGTACGTTTAATTCAAAAACACCCTTGATCATTAAGATAGAAACAAAAATCTAAATGTTTTTAGCTGCTCCACAGCTAGCTGATAGCGGTAGTTTTTATGAGATCAATTGAGATGGTCTGAGAAGCATCAGTAGTCTTTATGTACAATGCAGATCAGCCATTATTGGCTTAGAAGAAGAGCTAGAAAAACCAGAAATCAAAGGGGAGAATAGACAGGCATTGAGGGGGTTAATTTATAGAGATTAACAGGCAGCAAAGATCACATCACCTGGCTCTTCCTCCTATCCTGTTTTAAGTGTTTAGCTGTGGATGCAACTTTGGCAACGGAAGCAATATCTTTGTGCAAACTGGCTAGCTGCTACATTGAGTCAACATCCAGAAACTCAAGCACAAGAGTTTAGATTTTTTCATCCATAAATCTTACAGCTGTTACTTCATTACCACGCTAGAAACTCATAATATTTTGTGATTCATTTATCACGATCAAAATTAGCCCAGCCATGTTGGTAGAGCCGTGTAGTATCTACGACATGTAACTTCTATTCTATTACATCAAGGAACTACGAGCTCAAACCCAGAGCTTATAGGTACCTGATATAGTCAACAAGCACTTAATTTCTACTCTCTTTTTTTCTTCTCATCTATAGAAACTCCTCAACCAAATTTCCAAAGTCAAACCTTCCGTTACAACATTCAACAGCATTGAGAACCTCTTGAAATGTGGAGACGTTGCATGGAACCACAAGCCTATTCCTTTGATCGAAACCAAACACGTTATATGACTTCTCCAACAACATTTTGAAGAGCGGATGGGAGAGACAGCTTGTTGGCACCACAAACCTTTCCCTGTCTTCCCCTACATATATAGCAAAAAACCCTGTTGGGGTTGTGACCCCATCATCAAAATTATGATCCCTTAGTAAGCATTCATGCTGTGATTGCTTGCACTCATTTCTACTGATATCCTTCACCTTCTTGGCAAGTTTCTTGAAAGAAACGATCTTTTTGCCCAACATTTTCTCTTTCCAGCTCTGCTATTCTTGATCTGCAATGAAGAAAAGGAAAGGAGAGAGATTGGAGAAGATAAGAGATGGTATGAGAGGTATAGGAGAAGTGGTCTCTGGCTATTGCTTAGGGGGAAAGGGTTGGTGGGAAAGAATTTGTATTGTAGCTGGAGGAGAATGTCTCAAGAATCGGCCATCTTTTCCATTTTTAACTTTCAATTATTGACAATCTATGATTACAGGTTCGGTCTTTTAAAAGAAGCGTCTCGTTTATTTTGACTTGTCAACAGTAGTTCAGAGTCTTCCGACCAGTTAAAAACCTCAAGTACTTTGATTGAAGATGAATGATGGAATTCCACAAAGTTTTCAAGGGAATGGCTTTTGTATTCCATGTATCTTGTCGGTCATCTCTTTCTGGCCCATCGATTACCACGAAAATAATGCAAGACCCGCCATAAAGAATGATTATATATATATAAATATTAATTAGTGGTGTATTTTCAAGCAACAAATTGCTTGGAAATCATTTTTGTGTTTGAACTGAACCTTGTGCCAACCACACTGATTAATTTTTTTTAGTAATTAACAACGTGATTAACAAGTACCAACCATCTCTACCTTGGAAAAGGAAAATTCAACCACTCCTGTCTTGTCTACCACCCTTCATGAAGTGGAGTCTTTATTCAGCCTTTGGACTTTGGAGAGTAAAATAAACCCTTGGATACTTACAAATTATTCCATGCACCATATCCTAATAAGACCTAGCCAGTCGAAGTAATTAGAAGAACACCATTCTTTACCAGGGAGGGTGCAGTTATTGATTAACCAGTAGCTCTGTTAAAAATCTAGAGATTTGGGTCCTGTTCTTGCTGTTGTTTCAACTGACTTGAAACCAAGTAGGCCTCAACTTGCACGAACTAAACAAGCCAGAGGGGGGGATCCGGCGGCAGTTGATGGTGGTGGGTGGCATGAAGTTGTTTAATAAGCTACATTATAGCTCAAATAAACCTTCCTTCACTTGAAATATAATAAAATAGTAAAATATCAAATCATATTTTGGAGACAACGTGAGAGGGGGAGAGAGGGGAGGCTTGTGAATGGGGACGTGTAGAGAGAGAAGGAGGCCGGCTTTGGCCGTGTCAAGTGGTGGAAGATACAAAGAGTTGGCGTGGTTGACATGAGAGATTCCTCCATCGGCAACAAGACAAAGCAGGCCTCGAGCCTTCATAGACTAGGGTGGGCCGGGCTAGTGGTTTGATGGGATTGCTGAATGGGACAATTAGAAGAAGTTGACTCCGAGAAATCATTACGTCAATACCATGCTTTTTGATGGGGCTTGGCCCAGCTGTGCCTCAGTGGCTCCATCAAGGCAATATTGTCAATGTCAACTCAGAAGGTCCTGCTTTTTCTTTTTCTCCATCACAGTTTGCTTCTCAATTTTTCTTCGATTCTAACAAATGCGCTTGGGGTTTAAATAAAGATAAATATAAATTACAAAAATAAAGCAAACTTGATGAGCAAGAGATGAAGATCACAAACACGCAAAAAAACTTAATTCGTGACTAGTAAAAATTGCCTGCAATTATTTTGGCAATATAGGGTGATTGCAGTGATTATCATCCTAACTGATTCTTCCTCGAGCAAATTAAATTATAAAATAAATATTTTCCGGTTAACAAAAAAACACTTTTCATTCAACGAAAATACTTTCTGGTCAACAGAAAAATTTGGTTTGGTTTTCAGGAAAATATTTTCTCTTTTGGCTGTGTTTGTTTTCCGGAAAGTGGTTTCCGGGAAATCACTTTTCAAACTTTCCTGTGTTTATTTGCTATTAGAAAAGTTGGTCAACGGAAAACACTTTCCAGTCAAAGGAAAATTTGGTTTGGTTTTCAGGAAAGTGTTTTCCTGAAAAAATTTGGGCGGAAAAAACTTTCCGGAAGTTGTGG
>Ga0307517_10007578_pt1 | contig 15782 bp, 13 predicted proteins | sample 23_EM_MG_FD_194515 | JGI IMG/M metagenome (GOLD analysis project Ga0307517, IMG submission 194515) | Populus trichocarpa ectomycorrhiza microbial communities from riparian zone in the Pacific Northwest, United States - 23_EM | ecosystem: Host-associated > Plants > Roots > Unclassified | place...
CCCTTTGTCATTGGTACCGCTTGAATATATTTATGATATTTTAGGTGAACAAGTTTTTTTTTAATAAAAGATGGTGAGGTCAACGATTCTTAATTCGTTGGGTAAGATGACTTGATTCAAATTATACTTTGATCACTAGAGATACATTGCAGCAGATTGACCCAGATCTTTGGGAGTACTATCAGTATCCCAAGCTACACTTGATGAGGTCAGGTTTCTCCAACCCCATGAGAGTTGGTAGAAATACCAGATTTACATAACAGATCACACATATGTATTGACGGGGACGATGAAATGTCAATAATTGGTTGCTTTATTATTTATTATTTATATGTAACTTTCTAGAAATTATAATTATATTATGATGATTTGATAAAAGTTTGAAAGTTTTAATTTTTTCAACACCTAATTTTCCTCCTTCTCTCCATCATCTTTCTTCTTCTTCTTTTGATATATTTTCTTTTAATTCTTAATTTTATCTTTCTTTAGATTTTGTCACGCATTAGTTTTGAATAGAGAGATTAAAGTATTAAAATAAGTATAAAGAACCCAACTATCCATTCTGGAACCCAAGACTATAATATCATTAAACCCTTTGAAATCATACATTATTTGCAAATTGAATATAAAATACTGCTATTTATATTTGTAGTATTTTACACAATAAAAAAAAAAGTTTTTTTGAAAAAACAAATAGCAGATGGCTTGGGGTTGGGGTTGGATGTACAGCGAGAGCAAAAAAATAGAAAGAAAAGAAATATCTAGCGTTGGGTTGAGGGTGATTAATCAGCCATGAAAAAAGCGCCACGTATACCATTCCTAAACCACATCCAAACTTATTTCAGTTTTTTTTTTTTTTTTTTTTAACGGCAGTCCACCAACACGTAACGGAACTCTGACTCTGACAACACACTACTTGATACTATTAGTATAACTGTGTTCTCCAATCCCTCGTTTCCTTCCGTCCTTCCTTCCTTCCTTCCTTCCTTCCTTCAAGGTATGCTTACTTCTTCACCTTTTCTAGTTCTCTTTAGGAATAAATAATTGTTTAAGACTTTGTTATTTTATATTCAATTGAATTGATTTAATTTTTGTTTTACTTTTTGCTGTAAAGAACTGATATTACTGTTATTTTATATTCAATTGAATTGATTTAATTTTTGTTTTACTTTTTGCTGTAAAGAACTGATATTACTGTTATTTTATATTCAATTGAATTGATTGGAAATTGTCAGCAATTTGAATATCGAGACATCTTTTGTATGTTGTTGGATGTTAGAATACTGACCTTTGTACGTTTTGTATTTCTGGGATTGTTATTTGCTTTCGTCTGCTACCAGATGGCAGCGTCGTCGGCATGCCTTGTAGGAAATGGTTTATCGACCAGTAATGCCAAACGGAATTTGACGAAGGAGTTCTGTGGCAGTCATCTTTTTGTTTCTACCAGTGTTCCGTTATGTAAGACTTCAAGAATTTTAACTGTTAAGGCAGTTTTGGACAAGAGACGGCATGAAGGAAGAAGGGGTTTTCTGAAGCTGTTGATTGGGAATGTTGGGATTGTTGGATCCACTTTGCTAGGAGGTGGGAAAGCATTTGCTGATGACCAAGGGGTTTCTTCCTCCAGGATGTCATATTCTAGGTTTTTGGAGTATTTGGATAAGGATAGGGTGAAAAAGGTAGACTTGTTTGAGAATGGAACCATTGCTATCGTAGAGGCTGTTTCACCTGAGTTGGGTAACCGGGTGCAGCGAGTTCGTGTTCAACTTCCAGGGCTCAGCCAAGAGCTTCTTCAGAAGTTTAGAGAGAAGAACATTGACTTTGCTGCACATAATGCTCAGGAAGAATCAGGTTCCTTGCTATTCAACTTGATTGGGAATCTGGCATTTCCTTTAATCTTAATTGGAGGCCTGTTCCTTCTTTCTCGACGTTCATCAGGAGGAATGGGTGGGCCTGGTGGGCCTGGTTTCCCCTTAGCTTTCGGTCAATCTAAGGCAAAGTTCCAAATGGAACCAAGCACTGGTGTGACATTTGATGATGTTGCTGGAGTGGATGAAGCGAAGCAGGATTTCATGGAGGTAGTGGAGTTTCTTAAGAAGCCTGAGAGATTCACTGCAGTAGGGGCTCGCATTCCAAAAGGCGTTCTTCTTGTTGGGCCTCCAGGTACTGGGAAAACTCTTCTGGCCAAGGCAATTGCTGGTGAAGCGGGTGTTCCATTTTTCTCCATTTCAGGTTCGGAGTTTGTTGAGATGTTTGTCGGTGTTGGAGCCTCTAGAGTCCGGGATCTCTTCAAGAAGGCCAAAGAGAATGCTCCTTGCATTGTATTTGTGGATGAAATTGATGCTGTGGGAAGGCAAAGAGGAACAGGAATCGGTGGAGGAAACGATGAAAGAGAGCAGACACTAAACCAGCTTCTGACAGAAATGGATGGTTTTGAGGGTAATACTGGCGTCATTGTTATTGCGGCAACTAACAGGGCGGACATTCTCGACTCTGCCTTGTTGAGGCCAGGACGGTTTGACAGACAGGTAAGAATATGCTACCATGTTCTTATTGGTTATTTATTGTTCTTTGGGGCAGTCCTCATTATAAAAATGCCAATTTGCAGGTGACTGTTGATGTCCCAGATATTCGAGGAAGAACAGAGATATTAAAAGTTCATGCCGGCAATAAGAAATTTGATGCTGATGTGTCTCTTGATGTGATATCCATGAGAACACCTGGTTTCAGTGGGGCTGATCTTGCAAATCTCTTGAATGAGGCAGCTATTCTAGCTGGTCGGCGTGGAAAGACAGCAATTTCATCTAAAGAGATTGATGATTCAATTGATAGGATTGTCGCTGGAATGGAAGGAACTGTTATGACGGATGGAAAGAGTAAAAGTCTCGTTGCATATCATGAAGTTGGGCATGCTGTTTGCGGGTAAGGGAGATATTTCCGAGTTAGATTTAGTTTTTTATCTTTATAAATTATAAATTATTGGATGGAGTAAATCAAATTAGAATTTGGAACCGAGCAGTAATGCCAGGAACTCCATTTGATGCTAAACTAAAGTTGAGAAGTAGTAATAGAGCTGGCAAATCAATTCCGTTATAAAAACTTGATCGTAGAGAACTGAAAGCAGCAATATAAACGACTCTTGAAATCTCTGAACTCACTAGCAGTAGAAATTTGAAACTCAAAAGTAATTTCATCAAGAATATGAAAGGATAGAGACCATAAAACCCTAATTTCCAAGGATAGCTCAAGAATCATGTTCAAACAAGGGAAAGAGAACCTGACTTGTTTTCAAACTTTTGACTGGCATCTACACTGAAAGTGGAAAAATAACGGTCATGTTCTTAGTAACTTACGATGCTTGGTCTCTACTATGCTACATTCTAATCTATCTCAGTTGACATAGATGAACTGCATCATCAAGAAAAGTCTCCTCCAGTATAAAGCCACAACTTCTCTTCTACATCTAACCTGTTTCCCAAAATTCCCTGTAAAACATCTGAAAATCTGAAAACTAACTAGAAGCCGATCCTTTTTCCTTGTTATTACTCCTGCACCACTTCCCTCATTTGATCACCCCTTCTTCTCCACATCCAAAATCATCTCTCTACCTAGAGTATCATCGTTTGCATCAGTTGAGATATCTACTTCTTTGGAAAATAAACTTCCATAACACTCTTTATTGTTTTATTCAGAACTTTGACTCCAGGGCATGATGCGGTTCAGAAAGTCACCCTAATTCCACGTGGCCAGGCACGGGGCCTCACCTGGTTTATTCCTACAGATGACCCCACATTGATCTCTAAGCAACAACTTTTTGCAAGAATAGTTGGAGGATTAGGTGGCAGAGCTGCTGAAGAAGTGATATTTGGTGAGCCTGAGGTGACCACAGGGGCAGCCGGTGATTTGCAGCAGATCACGGGTCTGGCTAAGCAGGTAACCAAAAATTTCAATTTTATACGCGTTGACCAGTGTTCACTTTGTTCTACAAAGATCAGTTTTACTATGTCAATTTATGTAATGTCCTTTTGGAGTAGGAAATGGGATCTGTGCATTTAATATTCCAATTTCCGTAAGATGGAAGGATTCTCTTTTAGTTAGTTGATAAGTCAACATAATCTGGATCAGCTCTTGAGTTAAAGACAGTATCTGGAGTCTAGAATTTCATCCTAATTTGAAGTCACATTTGCCATGTCTTTTCCTTTCTTCTTTTGGTGATTTGTGTGGCATATCTGTCTTGCTTTTTGTATGTATTTCTGCATGCCCTTTTGCATATTTCATCAAGAAGAATTTAATTGAAATGAGGAGTGTTTTTTGATCCTGTGGTTACAGATGGTAACCACGTTTGGAATGTCAGAAATTGGACCATGGTCACTAATGGATGCATCAGCTCAAAGCGCTGATGTCTTCATGAGAATGATGGCAAGGAATTCGATGTCAGAAAAGCTCGCAGAAGACATTGATGCTGCTGTGAAGAGGATATCAGACGGTGCATATGAAATTGCTTTGAGTCACATAAGGAGCAACCGTGAAGCCATTGATAAGATTGTGGAAGTCCTCCTTGAGAAGGAAACTATGACCGGTGATGAGTTCCGAGCAATCCTCTCTGAGTTTGTTGAGATTCCCACCGAAAATCGGGTCCCCCCTGCAGTTCTCTCCCCTGTGTCAGTGTAATTATTGCATACTATTACTCTCCATATGTTCACTGCAACTTTGACAATACATCCAAAGGCTGGTTAAATGTATAATTTGTATAATTGATTTTGTATAAGAAGGAATTAAAAAAAAATTAAGCCCTGAGGGGAAAACACTCAAGCGCTATACATTGTGCATTTCTCATAATTTAGTGGATTCAAGTAGTGAATTATTGTTTATTTTGATACTTAGAATTATTTTTTCCTTGATTGGATATTTTTTTAATGAATTTATGACAAAGTGGGAGCAGCCACCAAGAATCTGTTGTCTGGAATTAAGATGTTAATGTTGAACAACAATAAGAAAAATAACAAAAAAATATAACCAGCAGGATTTCATTTGCTCATGTATAAATTCTCAAACAATTTTAAATAGTCAGATAAATGAAGATTGACTACAAGATTATCTATAACTGTATCAAGGGGAAAGTCAGCAGCTTGGATCATGGATGCTTCACTTTTGTTTCTTACGAAATTCCAGCAAAATATACACGCGTAAGAGAGACTACTTTGAACACGCCCTGTAGATGAATGGTGAAGCTTTATATCAAGGCTAATCATTTGGCAACCCAAATTTACCATGCGCAATAGAACTCGCTTAGTCTAGTCCAAATTTCTTTACTTCCACAAATTTACATCATCGATTCCTGCAGGGGCACTACCCTTTAAGCCATTCCCGGAAATAAGATTGCATCTTATCTCGATTATCTGGATTCCCAACATTTACTGTAGGAATTATCTTGTCAGGCTTCAAAAACTGGAAATCAGAACGGAAAATGGCAGATCCATTAGCATACAATATGTGCAGAGTATGGACAATAGCTGGCGTTTCTTAAGAATGTAGAGATGGATATGATGATTAGATTTAAGAGATAGACCTCGACAAAGTCTCTCAGCTCTGTGAAACTAGAGTGCTCACTGTATGGAACTCCTGCAAAAGTGATTAAGGAAACCTTGATAATCATCATGCCTAACAGAAATTCTTACAAAGAAACTAGGATTTTTGTTTCAATTAAAACATTGAAACACTAGAGGACCAAAAATCAGCCTCTCGAACAGCTGGAAGCAAGTACACAAGGTTGGATCAGAATATAAAATATTATGTTAGTTCAAGGAACTGCAAATCCAAATTGTCTCACCATATATTGTGATGTTGCCTCTAGTGCTAGGCCTAATTAGATCAAGCTCTCTGCCTAAACCTTCTGAGTAAGTCCAGCCTGGATGAGTGAACCAAGATAAATGAAAACATATATTTCTGTTCAGCAGAATTTTCTTGCAACTGTCCAAAACAGAGGGAAAAAAATCAGAGCTAAACACATAAGAAAATCAGTATATTTTCACCTGTTGGCCGGAATGCCAAAACTGCTGCATACTGATTTACATGATTCTTCAAGTAATCCTTCAAGGTCTTAAGGAACAACAAAGTTTGATGATGGATCAACACAATGAAGATGTAGTTCTCAAGACAAAAAAGGTAAAAAGCCTGGAATCAGACCTCATATCGCAGGGAAGATATGGGCAGCACATGAAGACATGTGTCTATAGCTTTTGTACAAAGATTCGTCGAAAGATCAGGCCAACCAAAAGATTGCAGAATCCGTCTCCTTGAATTATTTGCATATATTTTAACCTGAAATGATTTGAAACAATTAACGTTCAACTGATTCCAAGATTTTTTATTTCTTGGTCCTCTTTTTTCTTAATGAAGGAAACTGAATTCATGAATTCTGTTATCATTTAGTCCTTCCTACTTTGTGGTCTAGAGCCGAGGAAAGGTGTTCTGTTTTCCAAATATCTTAATTAGGTTTTCGTGTGGGGAACCTGAAAAAAAAAAGATCGACCACATGCTACAGACAATCATGACAACTTTTCAATAACATTTATATTCCACAGAACACGCAGATGAAATTATACTTGATGTCAATGTGTATGATAATCACAGACTAGAAAAGCCATAAATGTTGTGAAGCAAGTGGCTTCCTGATTGATCCAGGAAACTGAAAATGCAAAAGATCGACCAAATGAAAATAAAAATGTTGTCTGATGAAACAAGAAGAAGCATACCCCTAATGCCTTGGAAATGGCAAGATAAACACTCTCTTTGCCAATACTATACGCTCCGACAACAACAAGGGTTTTAGGTTGCTTTTTGAGAGAACTCTTAGTAACTCTAACAACATAACTCAACACATCTTCCTTTGAAGGAAACCTGAAACAGAAATTGCAATGTAAACATATCCGAACAACATCAAAAAAAATAATCAAAGAAGCTTGTTTATCTTACTTGTACTTTGGATTGCAATAGGTTGTATCTAAGTAAAGCACGTTAACTCTGTTGTTTGCAAGAAGTGGATGGGCCTGCATAAGTTTAGAAGCCCTGAAATCTCCAGTGTGCAAATAGCAGAGTCCAGTCGGGAGACGGAAATGAAGGAGAGCAGCACCGGGACAGTGATTAGCTTCTAGTAATGTTACTTTAACTCCTTGAATAACATATTCTGTGTCAAGTTCCAATGGATGAATATATCTGCGCGGTTCAGAAGCATTAAAAGTAAAAACAACCTCAATCAATCAATCAAAGCGTAAAAAAATAAATAAATAAATATAATTTTGAGTGGAAGATTACAAGGAATTGAGGGAGAGACAGATTGTAAGGAGGCGAGCAGTGAGAGGAGTACAATAAATAGGGCCATGAGACCATCCTTTGGTAAGGCCACCGTAATGATCATAATGGAAGTGGGTCAGGAAGTACGCAGAGCATCCTGGGATCGGACCATACCGGAATGCATCAACTGAGAAACCTGTATCTGTTTGTTTGTATAATAATAATAATATTAATTTTTTAAAGCAACAAGCAAAATTAAAATAGCGAAATAAGAGCAGAGGAATTACCTGGAATCCGTTTATAGAAAGGGCAAGCGCGAGGGCGGTTATGCTTAGGAGACGAGGAAGCCGCCTTGCCTTGGCTGCAAAATTGAGTTGGCTTCAGCTTCTTCTTCGGAGGCGGAGAGGAAAGGGAAGAAGGTTTGTTTTGGCCCCACATCTGCCATAGATTCGCCTGTTTCAGATTTCTTGAATGGGAAGGTTCAACTACTTCAGCCGCCGGCGACAGGCAAGACCAATCGGTTCCACACCGATAGAATTCGGCAGAGAAACTCCCATCACCACCATCTCCATCTTCTTCTTCTTCTTGTTTAATCGATGGATGAATCTGGTAACTTTGCTCCTCAATATTCTCTATAATTGAGAGCGCATCTTCCGACCATTCAAATTCGGTCCATTCTTCTTTGGAATCATAATCTCCTCCGGCGCCGCCGATTGTGCTCATCTCCGTATCCCACGCCGGTTTTCGAATGAAACGATGCCGCGGCAAACCTTTTTAAAAAAAAACAGGAGGAGCCCGGTTTGATAGTGGTCTCGCACCCGTTTTGCATCTCGCACGTGTTTGTTGGTACGCTCGTGTTAGCCTCCCAATATTGAATATTCCCTCTCTTTTTTTTTTTACTTTTCTTCCTTTTTCCTTTTTGTCGTCACTTGGATTGCAAAATTGAATGGTCAATATTATCTCCTCTTTCTTTTCTTTTCTGACAATGAATGGTCAAATTATTGAAACAAATAATAGAATGAGGTGATTTATTAATGGTAAAATTTACCATTTTCATAAATATAAAATTTTAAATAATTATTTTAAAGTTATTTTATAATTATTATAAGATCGAAAAGTTATTTATTCGAAGTATTAAGAACATGAAATTAAAAATTTAATGTTAATAATTTATTTTATTTTATTTTTTATGAAATTATCACAATCTCAAATAAATATTTTATTATTTTTTATTTTATAAATATTTATTGGTGTTTTTTTTAATCAAAATTGTTGAAGAATATACTGGAATGAGGTTATTTACCAATGGTGAAATTTATAATTTTCATAAATATTAAATAATTATTTTTAAGTTATTTTATGATTATTATAAGATTGAAAATTTATTTATTGTAAGAACATGAAATTAAAAATTGAAGTACTCAAGACATTTCTATCTGTGTTAATTAATAATTTTTGCTCTATTTTTTTTTAATTTTACAAGTTTAAAAATTTATTACATTCAAAAGGATATATTCTTAGATCCTTTGAAAAAATTAATTTTAATAGATATATAAATTAATTCAAAAAATATTTTTTATCATAAAAAAAAAGGACATAGATGTTAAAAAAAAGAGAGGGACATATGGTAATAATGGCAGGACCACGCGTGGAAGATTATTCAGCCGACAGTTGAGTGCGGAGGTAAAAGAAAGAGCGGTCGCTGAGGCAGAGTTCTCACGATTTTGCTATTGACTCTTCATCTTCATCTTCATCTTTGCCACGACCGTACCTGAGGAGCTACACGTTGATTGATTTCTCATAATTTTTCTTATACACTAGTTAACACGTACAACAAAAGAAAGAGACGCTGTTTTCTGGATCATTGCAAGGTAAGGCTCCGCAATCTTCTTTTTTTCTGCTTTCGGTTAAAATTCCGCTCCTTACTTTTAATCGGAGGATTATACTAGAAGATGATTAATTTATTATTTGATCTGGGAATTTATTTCTCTGATCGACGGAGTAGTTTAGATCTATTCCAATTTTTCTCTTTCTCGTTTTGGTGGATCGTCCATGTAATCAGTGTTAGCTAATAAATCTCAACAACCATGCCTTTCATTTGTGTTTATTTATTTATTGATTCTTTTTATGGAAAAACATTAAAGGGTTTGGTTTAGATATGATCTTTCTGTGCTGGGTTTGAATTTTCATGCCATCATCTGCTCTTTGTATATTTTCAGGTTATTATTAATTGAAAGCACATCAATGTGGGTTCTAGGCAAATTGTTTGCTTGAACTGGGTGATGCCGGATCAGTTACGAACCTGAGAGAGTTTTGTCATGTTTCCTTGCATCTGAATAGTTAATAATCAATCTCACAGCATTGCATTGCTTGGCATTTCAACTGCATGTGGGCTGCCTGCTTCACTGCTTTAGATTTTGTAAGCCATGGGGGAGTGGGTCATCGGAGCTTTTATCAATCTTTTTGGCAGCATTGCTATCAACTTTGGGACTAACCTTCTTAAATTGGGTCATAATGAGGTATGTCGACTTCATTTTGTTACAATTCATCTCCGTTCTTTGACTTGACATTTTTTCCATCACTGAAAAGTTTATGGGGTTCAATGCTGCTCAAGCATGCTATGACATATACATAATACAATCTACTGTCTTTGTGGCCAGCTCCATCATAATATGCATTTCACTTTGGTACGAGTTTACTGTGGAGATGAGCTGAACTGATTTTAGGTTCACTTGATGTAAAGTTCTAGGCTGCCATCAACCTTTAATTTTAGCATGGAGATTAATAGACTTAGCTTTCTTGTGATACACGCCACTTGGAGACATGAACTCAAGGAAATCACAATTTTATGTTTCCTTGAATGCACTGCGAATTGGCTCTGATGCCAATTGCAGAGAAGTAAAAAGTGTTAACACACAAACACTGATTTATCGAGTAGAAATGAATGCTGGCATTGTAATTTTAATTCTCGGAACTGAGCTGCCACACTCAACACACACAAATTGTGGCCCACACAGCTTGCACCATGGTTGCCACACAACCTAGACAACCCACACAGACAAGTTGCCGCACACAGCTTAACTTACGGTGGCACTTCCCTGGATCCTTAATTTTACTCTACGTAGTTTCTATTTCTTTTTCCATACCACAACTACACGCATGGTTTTCTTTTGTTTTACACAGATTGGACACAAATAAATGAGGACCAACCCATATTTTTATACTAGAGTTATTGACCCTTAAAAGTCCTAAACCAACTAGTATGGAACTCCTATTCAGACAATTACATTGTACAAGTCCTACTTACATATTGACTTGGATTCCAAATATCCTAGAACTGCTGGGTTCAATTTCCAACATCAACTACTGATTTAATAGCTTCACTTTACATCTTCACATAGCTTAGAAAGCTTTAAAGAATCTGGCTAAATTATTCACAGAGAGAGAGGCATTCCACGCAAGACAATGTGGGAACAAGTGGGAAGGTTCCTGTGAAGCCTATCATATATTTCCAGACATGGAGAGTTGGTATGGACTTGTCTCATTGTTTTTTAGTTATGCATGGGAGTTTTCTCTAAGAAGTACAAGGGAATGACTTGTATGCGATCTTTAGCTTAAATATGTGTGCTTTGTGTTATGCAGGTATTCTATTTTTCTTTCTTGGGAATTGTCTTAATTTCATTTCCTTTGGATATGCTGCTCAGGTCAGTTACAGATCATGTATTCCCACAGTCCTTCTGATATGCAATGATGGAGTTTCATTTTCTAGAACTTTGTGAAAAAGTTTTTTTCCCCTCCTTTCTATTAGTTGTTCGTTTCATTTTTCTTTACCTTCTCTTCTTTCTGTGCAGTCGCTTCTTGCAGCCTTGGGATCTATTCAATTTGTATCAAACATTGCATTTGCTTACTTCGTGTTGAACAAAATGGTCACTGTCAAGTATGTGAAATGAGAAGTGACACAAATTTTGAAGATTATAGCACAATTTAACATTTCACTCACCACATTGCTGTTACTAAGTTGATTCCAATTGATTGATATTCTCTTTCTTTTTTCAGAGTCCTGGTAGCCACAGCCTTTATTGTTCTTGGAAATATATTTCTTGTTGCTTTTGGCAACCATCAGTCTCCTGGTACTTGACTGGCTCTTGAAACATGTTACGTTTAATGTCCTTACTGTCTCTTGCGTTTGGTATCGGGTGAAAAGGTTGGATGGGAAATGTAAAGGGAGTAAGATTCAATGGTGAAATGTTAAAGTGTGTAAAAAGTGTTAAGGGGTTAAGTGTTAAGGACTTTGGTAGGAGTTGAAAAAATTATGCGGGTAATAGTGGGTCTCAAATCCCAATATAAGTGAAAACAAAATTTAAATTAAATGCAATTGTTAAATAAATAATATAATTGATTGTCCTAGATGTGAGGTTGAAAGAAAAAGAAGAGAAGGTAGAATTAAATTCAAAAAAGAGAGAAAAGGCATAAAAACCAAAAAAAAAAAATCCCCTTGAAAAATCTTTTATTCTTCCCTAACCTTCTTAAAATTTTCCCTGTCCCCATAATTGTACCAAAAATATCTAAAGAAGGTGAAAGTTGCTATGGTAACTATTCACCCCTTCTACCCCCACAACGAACACACCTTTAGTTTTCTAGAATGGCATAATTAAGTACATGCATGTATTATAATGCCCTTTATTTTCCTTTAGTTTTTTTCGTAAAAGTATGAGAATTAATTAATTGAGTTTTTTAGAAAATGGATATCCCATCTTAGATAAAGAGCAATGCTTCTAATTGTGTATTTTTCATTTCCAGCATTCTTTATATTCTTCCACCACACTTGATCCATAAGTATAAATCATTCGCATTATTCTGCTTTATCCACATGGCTGTACCTACAAGCCACAGCTATAAGACTTGGTTAGTGCTTATTTTATGGTTAGAAAACTAAATTTCTTGCCATTTGTTTCTTATCAGTGTACACACCAGAGCAGTTGGCAGAGAAATACAGCAATATGACATTCCTCTTTTACTGTCTGGTATTAATACTTCTTGTTGCCTTGCACCACTACATTTACAGGTGAGATTTGGAGATTGGTTATCATTTTCGCATTTGTTTGGGGGATGAATTTTCAAGTCACAATCTTTCTGCTTTTCACATTTAACCTTGGCAATAATATGCAGGAGAGGAGAAATTATACTTGCCATTTCAGGACAAGATCTTAGACCTTATTGGCAAATGTTGCTTCCTTTCTCCTATGCTGTAGTTTCAGGTGCGGTAGGATCGTGCTCAGTATTGTTTGCCAAATCTCTGTAAGTTTTTGCGTAAAATATCCCTGTCTCTTTCTGAGATGAGAGCACTATACTTGGGCATTCACGTTTTATTCTGATGGCAAGTGTTTTGCTTACAGCTCCAATCTGTTAAGATTGGCCATGTCTAGTGATTATCAGCTGCACAGCTGGTTTACTTACTCCATACTTCTTCTATTTCTTAGTACAGCTGGATTTTGGGTAAGATAATATAAGTCAATTTGTTTCTTCTTATTTGCAATATGGTGGAGATAGCAATGTACCAATCATCTAATTCTGTCCCACTTCCTTCTTGCGCAGATGACAAGGTTGAATGAAGGATTGGCACTCTTTGATGCAATTCTCATTGTGCCGATGTTTCAGATTGTTTGGACTTTCTTTTCCATTTGTACAGGATTTGTATATTTTCAGGAATACCAGGTTCTCCCTCTCTCACTCTCTGTTGAGTTAATGTAGTTTGGTCATTGATGCTTGTATTGAAGGTGAACCTCAAAGAGAGTTTGGCAACCAGTGGAAAAGCTTATACTTTGTAATTTATTTTAAAAAAATTATCTGTTCTATGAATTCTAGTGATGAATTGAGTGATAATTTTCTTCCCCTTCCTCTTTCCATTAATCAAAGTTAGCCGAGCACATCTCTGCATGGAACACTGAGCAACCTGTTTATCTCGGTTTTATTTCATTTGAGTACCTGTCAATTGGTACAATTCCCATGTTAGAGCACTGATCTGACACAGAATGTGTCCGCCCTCATGTCCTAATATGTAGAATTCCTGGATGAGTGTGATCTGCATGCAGATGGCTAGTCCATGTACATTGTGTTGTATTTAATGCATGTATAATGCTGGTATCTCCTTCATTGGAAGGTTATTTATTTAACTGGTTTCGTGTAGCCTAAAAAGTAGGATATAGTTCACCTGGCAAACTTATTGCTACTTGGAACAGGTATTTGATGCGCTAAGGACAACAATGTTCATACTAGGGATGACATCCGTATTCGTTGGAATTTCTCTGCTTGCACCAGATGAGTCCAGAGGTAGTTTTGATAAAGTTTCTGACAGTTTCTGTCTACAGAGAACAAAATTTTAAACTTAATTGCATATTGTCAGGTGGAGAGGTCAAAGATAATGCATCTTTGGTTCCAGTTGTGTCTACAAGCATTTCAATTGAAACAGACAGGTACTGTACATATATATTCTATAGAAATGATATTTTCAGATATTGATGAAGATTCTATTCTGAACCACCCATATTCTGTTCAGTTCATAATATGGGAAGGGAAATTTAGTTAAATGAATAATGGGAATCCTCTTCGATACTTCTACGCTTATAACTTAAAATCTTTTTAAAATTTCTTTGAAACTTCTTTCAGTTTCTGTTTATGTACTGTGCAATGTGAACAAATTAGAGTAGAAGTTTTATGTTTTGGCATGGTTTCAACTTGTATACCGCCGGATGGAATTAGTTTTTGGTGTGTTGCATTGTTGGCTGTCATATATATATATATAGGCCACACTATATTAGTCTATATATGGTTTTCACTGGTTTTTGTTGCATATTTTATCTTTTACAGGCTGGTCATCTCATCCGAAGATGCACAAAATAAAGATCCGAGATCATTCGCGCAAGCAATGGTGATAAAAATTAAAGAGGTGTTAGCCAAGGCAAAGGTGCCACCATTTGAAACGCTCTCTCTTCTTCTGAAACTTTATGCGGATAAATATGAATTAATTATTCACGAAAGCTAACCCTGCTTTTCTTGCAGACTGCTTGTTCATTATCACTAGGTTTCGGAGAGGATTCCATCAATGCATCTGCTGTTCTTGTGATGCCCATGGTGTCTTCAAAAATAACTGGCTTCAGAGGAACCGTCTTTGACCGACCTAAGTTTTTTTCCCTGAGAAATTCTGGTTGGAGTAAGATTTCAATGGATGATGATGGTGTAAATGTATTAGAAACAAACCCAGTGCTTCCTCAAACCCTTTGATTGTAGTAGTACAAATAGCAAACAACATTGCAAGTTCACCAGGAAGGAATCGTTTTTTTATTATTGTTATTATTTTTTGGAAAAAAAAAATGCCATTGCTGCAAGGAGCACGCATTGTTTAGAGGTTTAGGATCAACTGATTTTATGTCAAGGATGAAGCATTCTTGTTAGCTTTGGAAAGGTGTGGGTGGCATTATTGTTGTATATACTTGCTCTCATTTGATTCAATGAAAGAGCATAGTTCTTTTTATGTTTGTATCGAAAAAAGGAAGTAAAGCATGGGCATATTCATTGCTCAAATCCTTTTCATGTCAATCACTTGCCTTTAATTTGTTCAGACACGCTTGAGCTGGCTAAATTGGTTGTGATTTGGAAATGCTGTCGTTGGATGTTCTTGGCTTCGTGATTAAGCTGTTTCGTTGCATTTAAAGTAGAAAGGAAAATGCCCAACAGAATCATATTACAGAACTAAGTATATGATGATTCATCGTACAGGTTTGTTCGTAAGCTAAGAAGATTTCCCTCCCTCCCTCAATAGCGCAAGCCATTGGTTTCTGCAGTGTCTGTAGCAAAAACACCATGTGCATATATCACTAATCAAGCAATACGGCACCTCTCTCCATTCCATCTAAACAGTCCATGCCTCCATGCTCAAATACCACCTCCCCCACAACCTTGACTTTCTTACCACCAACTTCATTGCCCAATACGCCTCTTTGGGCTCCATTTCTTACGCCCGCTCCATCTTCTCTTCTACCCCATCCACCGGTCTCTTCCTCTGGAATGTCATGACCCGCGGCTTTGTTCATTATTCCTATTACTATCATGCCCTTCTTTTGTACCAACAAATGCTAAAACTGGGCATTCAAACCCGACCATATCACCTTCCCTTTTGTTATCAGGGCCTGCGGCTGTCTTCGGCACTTTGAATTCGGCCTTCGTGTTCATCAAGATGTTGTTAAGTTTGGGTACCAGTCTTATGTTTTTATTTCCAATTCTCTCATTTCCATGTATGGTAAATGTGAGCAGTATGATCTTTTTCGCCACGTGTTTGATGAAATGCCTGACAGAAATGTTGTTTCGTGGAGTGCCGTTATTGGCGCTTGCTCGGAGAATGACCGCTGTGAATAAGGGTTTTCATTGCTTTGGCAGATGTTAGGTAAGGGATATAGACTCATCAGTGATGCTGTTTTGAATGTGTCTATTCTAGC
>Ga0307517_10007579_pt1 | contig 15781 bp, 15 predicted proteins | sample 23_EM_MG_FD_194515 | JGI IMG/M metagenome (GOLD analysis project Ga0307517, IMG submission 194515) | Populus trichocarpa ectomycorrhiza microbial communities from riparian zone in the Pacific Northwest, United States - 23_EM | ecosystem: Host-associated > Plants > Roots > Unclassified | place...
TTGTATAAAATCAGTAAACTGGCGTAGAAAGATATGGCCCCACGATTGACAAATTGCTAGGGGTGTTTTAACCATTCTTACCATCACCCAGCCAATTCTTCTTTGTAATTAACTTTTCTTCTCATGCTGCTTTTCTTCTTACATCTTCAACTTTGCTTTTTGAACTTCTTTTGCTTAACTTAATTATGTCTAACATTTGAAAGTAAAAGGAAAGATACTACCTTAATCTTTTGTCTGGAAATGTTTTTTCAAGTAAATGTCTCTCTCTCTTTCTTGCGCCTTGCCTGCTTGCCCAGTTTCTCTTTTTGATCATTTGGATTATGCTTGCAAAATGACTACTTTTTGAATGCTTTTCTGGTACTGATCGGCTATGCCTGGTACTCAGGCTATCAGTATAGCACATGCTAGAGTGTGCCGAATATCTCAATCTTTCATTTTTGTATAGCTCAATAAATATCCTTTGCAAAAATTGTAAGTTTTGTGTTTATGATTTATTCTAAGATGCTTATTTACCATTTAATTCTTATTAAATTACCACTTACATACTCTCAAGGTACTTTTGTGATAAGTAAGGTATCGTGAAATTTGTCCCTTGTTGACATCTGTTCTCAATAGGGTTGAATGCTATATGAACTCCCTTTTGATTTCTTGTAATATTAAAAAAATACCTTGTTATGACTCCCGTAGCTTTAAAGCTGCTGACAGGTACAAGCTGTGCTACTCTATGAGGGGTAGGATATGATGTGGGTCCTAGCTGCTTGCACTACCTACTTTATAGCTTGAATGTTAGTAATTCCTGTCATTTGTGTTATTTACAGATCGTTATGGATTTATGTGTAAAATTGTTGTTTTACTTGGTTAGTATGACCAACCACAAAACAAACATCCTTACTAGGCCTTAAATGTCTGACCAATATCCTGAGCTCCATACTAGGCTTAAATGTCTGTCTGATATCCTGAGCCCCCAGAACAAATTCAGTATCACTTTAATTTCACGAAATTGAATGCTAAAGAAGGAAATCCTGATTGTTTTTTCTTGGATTACTTGCACATGGCTACTTTATATGATGGGTTTTACACTTTCTGGAGTGTTATGATACTGTTGGTTCCCAGTTTTTTTAATTCCTTATTAGTTTTTGTGTTTATGTTCGTTGTTCATAAAAAAAAGCATGTTGGTGAAGTTGGATATAGCTTAGTGAAAATAATGCATTTTGTTGAAAAATGACTAATTGAAAGCGAGCTTGAAGCTTGGGTACCACTGAAAGTACTTATCCTCCATGCTGTTTCTCCCTTTTTGGGAAATGGGAGTTGATCTCGTAATCTGTTTGCAATGTCCTTGTCCAGTTAAACTATTCTTGTCCAGTTAAACTATTCAATTGTTTGGAATTGATGCATAAGAAGCCACTAACTTTCAGAATTTTTTTTTGCTTTTGTTGAAAGTTGTCAATTTTTGTTTTTATATATAAGAATTGTCAAATTCTGTCATTCATGTTTTCTGACTAAATTAAAGCAAATTTAAATTTTCTCTAGGACTAAGCTGTTTTTTTTTTTTTTAAAAAAAGTTTTCTTCAAGTTCTTCATCTATTTATCTTTGCAAAGTTGCTGTTATCAGATAATGCTTCTCTTTATTCATTGATTCATTTATTTTGCCAACATAGAGGGCAGATGCATCAACTGACTGGAAGGAATTCACAAGTCCTGATGGACGAAAGTGTGTAATTCAGTCTACTTTCCCTGGAGCTATTTATTCATTTTGTTTATTCGAAGATTCCTTTTCTCTCCCTCTTTCTAGCAAAGCAAATATATTTGTGATGTTTTGGGTGCTGTTCTGTCTATGAATCCTCTAGATATTACTACAACAAAGTTACAAAGCAGTCAAAATGGGAAATCCCAGAAGAATTGAAGGTTTCTCCTGAACTGACATATTTCCTTTTTGTTAAACATATTTTCATCTTTTTGTTAAAAAGACAAACTTGTTTATCTCACTATTGTTTTAAAATGCTTGCTTCAAGTTGGCCCGTGCACGAGTAGAAAAGCCATCTATCATGGAAACACAATCGGAAGTCTCTGCTAATTCTCATGCCCCTACTTCTGTTCTTCCATCTATGGGTAAGGCACCATCTAGTGCCGATGCTTTGTCTTCTACAGCTCAAGGGGCACCATCAAGTCCAGTTCCTGTTAAACCTGTTGCTGTTGCTGGTAACTCGCAATCTCAGTTAGCTTCTGAATCATCAGCCCTACATGTTATGTCCTCTTCCATGACGACCAATGCAGATGAAGTTCAGACAACCGAGAGTCCTGTTGCTGGTGTTCCAAAAAATGCTGAAATCAATGCTACAGCAGTTAACACAATAACTGCACCAATGTATAGTATTCTTTACCTATTTCATAAGAAACAAAAGTAGCATGTATCTTTGGTTCACTTATTTTTTTAATTTTTTAGGAGCGACAGCTTTTCTGCTCATGATAAACCTAGTTCAGAAGATGATGCTCCTGCACAAGATAAACAGGTAGTTGTCAACATTAGAATTTCTCTCAGTCTGGAAACATACTGGACTTGCTTTTCTAGCAACTTGATGTGGTTTATGCCTTCCAGGAAGCTGAAAAAGATGTTGTCATAGATGAAAAGGTTAACAATGTTACATTGGAAGAGAAATCAATTAATCAGGATCCCTTACTTTATGCTGATAAGCTGGTATGTATTTTACAGATTGAAGTTTCTCATAGCATGCCTTTCTGGTATTGACATTTTGACTGTACATTTTTCCTTCCCCCTTTTGAGGAGGCAAAAAATGCATTTAAAGCACTTTTGGAGTCTGCAAATGTTGGGTCTGAGTGGACCTGGGACCAGGTAATTTAACACATTGTATGTGTAATTCTGTCTCCCGCATTTGGAAGTTCCTGACTTTGCTGCTGATTATATCAGGCCATGAGAGTAATAATTAATGATAAAAGATATGGTGCATTAAAAACACTTGGAGAGCGGAAGCAAGCATTTAATGAGGTAAATATTCACAGTTGGTGTTCTCTTAAGTTTTAACCTCTCTGTTCTCTCTTGCCAAAAAATAAAAAAAAAATCGCACTTTGTAGAATTTCCTGTGCATTCAAAATGTCATTTATCATGACACTAACTTTTTGTTTCAGTTCTTGGGTCAGAAGAGAAAACAGGAAGCTGAGGAAAGGAGGGTTAAACAGAAAAAAACACGGGAAGAATTCAAGAAAATGCTAGAAGTAAGTTTTTTGAGTTTCATTCTTCTGTTTTGTGTATGAAGATATGTGTGCGCGTGTGATTTTTCTATAAGAGTCTGATTTTCTTTTTGGTTCTAACATGAAATCCTTTCAGGGGTCCAAAGAGCTGACAGCATCCATGAGATGGAGGTTTGTATTTCTGATGTAATTTTTCATTGCAATTCTTTTCCTCTTGCTCCTTGTAAAATGGCTGTTTTCTTAATAAGTTCTTTTTTGTACTTGAATGCTCAAAATATTGTTCAGTAAAGTAGCGACTCTGTTTGAAAACGATGAGCGGTTTAAAGCTGTTGAACGAGAAAGAGACCGTAGAGATCTGATTGAAACCTACTTGCAGGAACTTGAAGAAAAGGTATACTTTGCTAGCTCCATTGTTTTATCATCTATTCCTAACATCCATCCAGATAATTTAGCCTGTGTGTTTTACTGTATTTTTGTTTATTTTCTGAAGTCTAATAACTGATGGTAGCAATATATGAAGTTGTTATTTGAATCTTAAATTGGGATTTTTACTAGGAACGAGCGAAGGCACATGAGGAGCGCAAGAGGAACATCATGGAATACAGGCAGTTTTTGGAATCGTGCGAATTTATAAAGGCAATCTTTTGGCAAAGCTGATTTCACATTTTCAGGTTTCCTTAAGCAGTGCAACTTACCACTTATCTATCATTTTCCCTCTGTAGGCAAGCACCCAGTGGCGAAAAGTACAGGATCGGTTAGAAGCTGATGAAAGATGTTCACGCCTTGAAAAAATTGATCGCTTAGAAATTTTTCAGGTAATCATCTTCATTTAGCTAGTAACATTTGTACAAGTATTTGGATCTAATTTCACAATGATGTCTCAGGATTATTTACATGATTTGGTGAAGGAAGAAGAGGAGCAAAGGAAGATACAGAAGGTGACATTATTAGTTAGCCTTTGTGAAACGATGTATTTTGTTTTTTTTAAACTATGCTCTTATTCCGTTGTTGATGAAAATAGGAAGAACAAAGAAAGGCAGAGCGTAAAAATCGTGACGAGTTCCGCAAGCTGCTTGAAGAACATGTTGCTTCAGGAACTCTTACAGCCAAAACTATCTGGCGTGATTATCACCTAAAGGTTAATAAAACCACCTTGGTTTTGTTTTGATAAGCATCTTTGTGTATGTGTGTCTGTCTCACAAGCAACTTTGATTTTGTGACTGAGCATTGTTAATTGGTTTCTGTAAAGAAGAGCTGTTGTCTCATATTATGGGATGCATTTTCTCATAGATTCTTACTTTAATTTGTTATTCAGGTTAAAGATTTGCATGCATATGTGGCTGTCGCTTCAAATGCCTCAGGTTCAACTCCAAAAGATTTGTTTGAAGATGTCTCTGAGGAGCTACAGAAACAAGTAATTATACTGTGTGTTTAGTTTCATGATAATTGACATTTTCATCAAGAAAAGCATGTGGAGTTGAGAAAAATAGGCTATTATGAACTTTAGAGTTTGTAGGGACATGTTTTATTCTTGATGTTTCAGCATTTTCTTTTTATACCCACTATATTAGTTTTTCAGTTTTTTTCCCTTTATACAAGCTGTGACAAACTTGTGGCATTTAATTACACCTTCAAAATTCTGAGCAGCATTTGCCTGCAAACTCTGGTCATTGCAATGGTAGTTAATTAGTTTAAATAGCCAATTATTTTTTTGATACTAATTAAAGACGTAATATTGAAATATTTTTCCTTTGATGAAGTTGGGCCCAAAGAATTTGGGCTTAAATGCAAGACACAAGCAGCAACTTCTCTGCAGTGAAAATCCAGATTGTCTAGCTACCTGTTCTTCATGATTAATAATTTGTTTATGGGAATGTTACAGATTGATTTAATTTTCTTAACATTTGTTGGTTTGAAAGTGTGCTTTCTTTGACCTGATATTCTGGCACTTACACGTTTGCAATGTGTCTGCTTGTTTTTACAGTATCATGAGGACAAAACTTGGATAAAGGATGTTGTAAAGTTGAAAAAGGTATAATCTGAAAATGTTTTCTTTTCACATATCCTGTTCTCTTAGATGTCTAATATGCTTGAACTTTCAGGTTCCTTTGGCATCAAACTGGACACTTCAGGATATGAAGGTTGCTATTATCGAGGATGTTAACTCTCCACCTATATCAGATGTGAACCTAAAGGTGTTGTAAGCTCAAATTTTAGTTGATTCTTCCTTCTTTAAATTGTCAAGTTCTTCATTCTTAAGGTTAATTGGCAATCTTGTCTTTACAATGTCATTTTCTCCACATTTCATTGGGTTACATGTTCCTTTTGAGTTTTTTCTATTATGTATAGTTGGAATTCTTGGCATCTGATTGAAAAGATCAAAAAGAAAAAAAAGAAAAAAAGATATTGATTGTAATTGGAATTTCCCTTGGTTGCATGTTCACATTGCACTAGAATATACTCACCGTTGCTTGGCAATTGTTTGAATATGATCTCTTGGACCAACAATAAGTGTCCTTTCCTAAAAAATGTTGACTTGATTGTGGATAACCTAATTCAAATCTTGGAAGCCTGAGCTTGCACAGAAATAGCTCAAAAGCTAGCACTGCCCTAATTTGAAGGTAAATGGTATCTAGAATTGGAAATAGGCAACTACACTATTGTATACATGGTTTTATTTTCAAAGGATTTTTTTTCCCTTGATTGTTTTTTTTTTTAAACATATGTGCCACAGTGATCTGATGTGGTGCTTTACCTCTCTGCAGATGGTATTTGATGAGTTGCTGGAAAGAGCAAGGGAAAAGGAGGAGAAAGAAGCCAAGAAGCGTAAACGTCTTGCAGATGATTTTCTCAATCTACTACAGTCTATCAAGGTATAATGTCCTTTTATTGGATGGATAATTAAGGGCATTTTCTTTCAATCATCCATCTGAGTCTCTGCTTTGTTGCAGGATATAACTGCATCTTCAAAGTGGGAGAGCTTCAAGGAAATCTTCGAAGGAAGCCAAGAGTACAGGTATTACTTGCCAATGTTTGAAACTGTGTTTATTCATAGATCTATGATATATGCATCTGCAAAAAGTTTTGGACACTTCCAATCATGTCAAGATATCTCTTTTTATTTATGAAAATGCAATTTTCTTTCTTTTTTTTTTTTTTTGGTATTTGCTAGAAGAACATGCAGTTTTCTTTCCACTTCAAATTAATTGTGTTTTACGAGTCACAAATTGATTTCCATGCTAAATGCTATATTTTATCATTTGTCCTGTAATTGTCTTATTTGTGGAACTTTCATGAATAACCATATCCATTATCTGAGCTGTACTTTATTTGTAATATCATTTTGCTTGATGTTTTGTTGTAGTTCCATTGGTGAAGAAGCCTTCTGCAGGGAGATGTTTGAGGAATATATATCCCAACTGAAAGAACAGGAGAAGGAGAATGAGCGGAAACGAAAGGAGGAAAAGGTATGAACTGGTTTCGTGTGAATTTAAGCAACGTTCAAAACTCAAAACCATGGTCCTGTCTGTTAGTTATGAAATAATATTTGAACCATGATTATTACATATGTGAGCTTTGGTCACTTCCCATCAGGTACTTGCAAAACAAATAAACTTGGATAGTTAAACTTAAATTTCTGGTTTTGATATTCTGCAGGCAAAAAAGGAAAAAGAGAGAGAGGAAAGAGATTGGAGGAAAGCTAAGCATAGAAGCGAAAAGGAGAGGGGACATGAAAGAGACAAGGAGCACACAAGGAAGGAAGAAGCTGATGTTGAAATCTCTGATACAACAGAAACTCAAGTTTGTAGTGATAAGAAAAGATCTGGGAGTGACAATAGCAGCAGGAAACAGAGGAAGAGGCATCAAAATGCTGTGGATGATCTGGATGAAAGTGAGAAGGATCGGTCCAAGAGTTCCCATAGACATGGCAGCAATGACCACAAAAAATCAAGAAGGGTATGCAATTTTTTCTTTCTCATGCATGTAATACTTGGCTTCACGTGTAATAAAGCATTAATGGAACATGCTTTCCTCTCTGTTTTTTGCCCCAATAATTGGTGCAGCATGGTTCCACCCCTGAGTCAGACAGTGAAAGCAGGCACAAGAGACACAAGAGAGACCACCGTAATGGTTCTCGTAGGGCTGGTGATAATGAGGATCTCGAAGATGGGGAATTTGGTGAGGATAGGGAAACTCGGTAGTTATCTCTTCCTACAAATTGTTTATTTTTTCCAAATTTTCTTCAATGTTTTATCTGTATTACAAACATGAACTGTTTTCTAAAGCATTACCTTAATAGAATAGAGTTTAAGCAGTATTTCTTACATCTTTCTGTGATCTGTATGTGCATTGGTTTTTCGTTTAATCAGCCATACATCCATGGATAATATTTTGAGAGAAGTCACATTGCATGGACACTGTTATAACATTGCAAAACAAAATCAAGAAAATGAAAAATCTAAAATATACCAAAGAATTCAAAATTAAATTATGAACTAGAGTTAATAGCCAAAGTGGAATTTGTTTGATATTGCAGGTAGTCCAATCACTTTTGACCTGTTAGATTACTGTTCCTGTCTTTGGTTGGATGATAGGCTGGTTTACTAGTCTCTGTTTATTTGTGCGGCCTCGTCAAATACACATTGGCCAACTTGTTCCAATAACTTTATGATGCCAGTGGTTGCTGCGGTGAACTGGTACTTTTCTGCTTTTATATGAATGAGATACTGTATTGTATTATGCTGTAAGAACTACCATTCCTGCTTTCAAACTCGTTCTCCTTCAGCCATAGGTAAAATAGAGGTGATTTTGGTAAATAAATGATGAATTAAAAGGAGAAAAGGAGTTTATGGAAATTGGAGAATTATCCATAAGACGCTAACAAAGAAACCAGCTATAATGGTGCCACAGTGGGCATATTTTTACATGGAAATTGTGATGTTGCAGTCTGGCTGATAATCCAAAAAGTTGACCCTTTGAATAACACGCCCACCAATAGAAAGTGATGAATTTCCATGAATCTTTATGATCTGTGTATTGTTTCTATCATTAGTGCTTGCTCATCGTTCATGGATCATGATACTTTGTGCTTTATCCGGCTGCCTGGTTCTGCATGCTCGATATATAAACTACTTGTTTTTGTAGCTCAAGTACTCTCACGTTGTTTTCCACTCTACATTGCTTGATAATCATGACGGTATTGCTTTATTTTCTTAATGGTCACCGTACTCTTAAAAGTCCGCGTTAACACAAATGAGGAAGAATATATAAAAGTTTTCCATTAGTTATTGATGTTGTGAAACCAAATTTAAAGTTTATGATGCCATGGGAACTCCTGAGGCCCTGCCTGTTGAGCAAGCCAACACTGATTTCGTCGTAATTTTTTACAGGAGGTTCTGTTGCTATTTTTTGGTCTCTGTTTTGCCAAGTAATTAACACGATTGTTTACTGCAAAAATAAATCAAGCACTTCCTGAATTATTTCATTCAATATAGCGTCTCCTATCTCAGTCCCTATCCTCTGCTGCGAATAACGGCCATATTCTACTGTGCTAGATACATTAATATTTATTTGTTCGGTTGCTTCTTGTTTTCCCCATGAGCAAATTTGCTCGCAGATGATTTTCCCAAGCTCTTGTAGACTTTTGAATTCTTGAGCGTGCTGCTTTCTTCTGTGCATCCTTCTATGTACTTCTATGGCTTCGTTTACACAATCAAAAAGTAGCTGCATGTTTTGCCGTAAGACCCTATTGTTTTTCAGGTGCTGAGAAAAAGCAGGCCCAACAACCTCCTGTAAATCTGCGAAACCAGCAAGGCTATGCTTTTCAATCAATGATTTAACTAGTAAGTCGCACAAGAAAGCTGAGAGCATGTTGTCTTCCTCAGCATTTCTACTCAAAACGGTGCTTGAAGCTGATGCAGCTTTTCCTTCTTGTTTTGGCAGGAAGCGAGACACTGTTCATTGTAAGGATGGGTTACTACTAATCTAAAATTATAAATCAAGAAAGTTGCCATGTTATTCATAAATGAAATAAATGATTCTTTGTACCTTTGTTTATTGATGGTAGTTCATTTAGCACTGACACTGGGCTGAGTTGCTCATTCTCTTCCATGCATTCCCACTGAAAATTTATATCTGCAGCAGCCTGCTTAACTTTTGTCAGTAAATCTGTTTGAAACAAGAAACATCAACAAGTAAAATTCTCTCGTGACCACATTATATGAAGGGAATAAAGTTTAGATAATGTTTTCTTGATAATATCTTTATATGCACCTTTTGTTTCAAACTGCTATGTGTCAAGGGTTGAGAAGTTTTTGGACGATGAGAGGCATGATTTTCATAAAAATGTGAATCTTTAACGTTGCATCTGAAAGATTCACGAACTGCAACTGAACTGCTCCCTGTAGGAAGCCACTCTATTTCTCCAAACTGCCGGGGCTTTTCAATTGTTTTCGAAACAGGTTCGTGTTTCTGAGCTTTATGGCAGCTTGAAACTGGCTGGTTTTGACTAGTGCGAGTGAACTTAAGCAGCAACAACTTCAGGATCTTCCTAGTCTGCTCAATCCTTCTTTTGTTCAAATCATAACTGCGTGGTCCCTTTTGCTTCTTGTTCAACATGATCTTTCGTTCTGAAAGGTAAGCGTCTAGCACAAAAGGCTTCTGTTGCTCTTGGAGATACTCCCATAGCTGTTTTGATGAAGAAGAAGCCATTCAAGTCCTGCAGACTTGTGTGTTTGATTTTGCAAGTGTGATCAGAGAGAAGGGGTGATGAGGTATGAAGTGCAGCAGGCGTATTTGTAGTTGGAACTGAAAAGGAGCATGTATGTCACATTGAAGGATAAAAAAATATAAAGAAAAGACGATAAAAGGGTGTAGATTTAAATATGTGGAAGACAGAATTTTGACATCTTTCTTCTTCTTCATGCTCTGTTGTCTGAAAATTTTGGCATCATCAATCAATTACAAGACTGCCTAGTTTTTACTTTTGGCTGTCCGCAATCTGTGGCTAGATTGCTTGGGACTATAATAAGATACGCCTGCAGGATGATATCTAAACTTTTGTATGGTCTCCTCAAGTTTTGTCTTTTATAGAGAAACATCCATGACAACACTTGATGAATCAGAGGCAAATCGGATGTTGTACATGTTGCACGGTGGCAGTTTGGCTTCCATTCAGACAAAATTCTACTTCTCTTTGTATTTGTTTATGCATGCAAATAATTCTTTAGATAATTTAATATTATCACACCATCATTCATTTAAACCCCAAATCACTCTTACATGTCCCTTCTTTTCCTGACTAAAAACTGTTTAAAAGTTGCTTTTGATAAAACAAAGTGTTCCACTTCAAATTAATTTTTTAATTTTTAAGTGTTTTTAGATAATTTTAATAAATTAATGTTCAAAATATATATATTTTTAAATATATATTATTTTAATATTTTTTAAAAAATATTTTAAAAAACAACAATATATATTCCGTATCAACGTACGAAAGACAATTGGCCACCTGATGTTTAAGTGTTTGGTTGATCATAAATTCATCATGTGGGTAGGGCCCTTTATGGGCATTTTAGTACCTCTTTAGCAAGATGGTCTGGACAACGAGGGAAATGATTGTGTCATGTCATCCATATCTACGTACGAAAGACTGTTTGTTGTTCCAATCATACAACATCTCTAGTAGATTCTTGTGTCATATAAAAATAAATTGTATTTAATGATAAATAAATATATATATTAATATTTGATGGAAACATGATGGGTATTTAAAGAATTTTTATATATCTAAAAAGTATAAAGCGATTAAAATCCAAATATTAAACGTAGCTGAGCCATAAAAATTAAACTTTTCTTTTAGACTAGACTCAGGAAGAGGTGGGTTATTGTTTTTAGCCAAGTCCAAAGAAAGATAGATCGGTCTAGCTTGCTCAGAGAAGAAATGTCATTTTCCCGAGCATATTCAAAGGAGAACGTGTCATTCAGTTTGGTGTTCCCAAAAAGAGATATTTATTTCCTTAACTGAGTTCAAGAGAGGATGCTTATTTTTTTAGTTGAGTCTAAAGAATGATGGTCTGTTATTTGGCTTAGCTCAGGGGAGGATGGCACTCAAGGTTTTTCAGACTCTTAAATTTAGATTTATAAAAAAAAACACATAATTAACTCAGGGACAAAGTTGAGCCTAAAGAAAAAACAACTCAAAACAAAAAATGCCCGGATGGACAGAAGGTTTTGGGCCACAATTTTCGCCAGGCCTGAAATCTGCTATTTTGTTCAATGCATTAGGCAATCCAACTGGACGTCTTAAGCCTGTGTCTAAGACCACATCCATGCATATATGAAAAGCCCAATAGAAAGTCAGCAGAAGAACTGCTATAATGGCGAGTTAAAGAGCGATGGCAATGGGTATTCATGACTTATACCTGAATCTGAATTTAAAATTATTATTTATACTCAATCCAAAATCTTAATTTGCTGCTGTTGCTGTTGGAGCTGCTGCAGCTGCTGCGCTGTTGGAGATGCTTCTGCAGTGCTGCTATGCCAATGAGAAATGTCGGGTTCTACTCATCCGAACTACAAGAAAGGTGACTTTAAGGTATAATTATAAATTATATGTCTAAACTTCACTGATTTAGCACTACCCGGTCCAAAACTCAACTTTTATTTTTGAATTTTACTCAATAATCTGAATTTCATTTTTTCAAAAAAAAAAAAAATCAACTTCTATCAGATAGGCTGAGAACAATCAGTTTCGGGTTAAATTGACATCCTCAAAAATAATGCTTTAAGGATTTGTTTTTTAAAAGGTGGCGAATTAGTCAAACGTATGTATAAACGAGGTGAAAATGCTATACTTGGTGGCCGCCGAAGGCCATACATGCTTTGATTGTAGCTTTCAGTGGTTGGTGGATGATAAAGGAAGATCTCTTTTTGTCAAACCTGTCATGGCATCATTGAAGGCTCTAGTGGGAAGAAAACGTGGCTCCAAGAAATTATCCTCGAGTCCCTCAGTAAAAGAAAAAAGAAGAAGAAGAAAGAAAAGCACCATCCTTAATATATTGAAACTTTAGATGGTGATTCTAGCCACGAATCAAAACTTAAAAGGCGTCAGCTCCAGCAATTGCAAATTTGCAACTTGCCATGAGACCACTTTTGAATCCTATTGCTAGTGGGCCTGAATTAAATATGTCTATTGATCGTAACACCAAGCTCTGGTGACAGTGAAATAAAGGGTGAGTGAAAAAAGGTGTCTTATGTCTGTCTTTAATTGTTTAACATAGCAGGATTTGATGCATAATTAGCGTTTTGTTCCTAAAAAGTCAATTTTACCTCAAGCATTTTCTGCAGTTTCTTCTGCAGTAATTCGCTAAAGAAAGCCAATAACATTCCTGAAGTTAAAGCTAGCAAGCAATGGCCTGGCCTTACACGAGAAGGCTATCTTTGATATTGTAATGGTCTTTTCTGTGGTCATTCTCAACTTTTGGCCTCCACTTGGTCTGAACTTTTGGTTAGTTTGTAGCTAAAACTGCCAGCGCTTGTAAGGTAAGATCACAAAATGGAGAAGGACCTAAATGAAAAGAAGAAAAAGACGGCCTTATGGTCCAACCTATTCATCTTTTCTGGTCTACCAGAATTTGAGTCTTGGAATCAACTCCGGCCTCTGGGGCTATCCCACTTTGAGTTATTGTAAATGACAACTTGGTAGCAAAAATTTAGTGCTCGTTAGACGTTATATATAGTCCTTGATTATGGTCCAATATTTGTCATGGAGTAACCTTCTCTCTCATGTCTTTTTTTTCTTATCAAGATTTTCATGACTTGGTATTCATGGCCGGCCTGCGTTTTAAAATGTTTAGATTCTGGAATTAGTGATCAACTTTTATAAAAATAAAATTATATATATATATGACTCATTTTTAGACTGAAGGTGATGTTCATCTTTGTATATAATCTCTTGTTTGCCTAAGGTAAACACAAATGCCAAGCTCATGCATCTCCTCAAACACGGACACGAAGGCTCATGGCATGGATCTTCTCAAACACATAAAACTTGTTGATAATTTATTGTGATGTGACATGAATTATAATCCTTCTTGGAATTTTTATAATTAGTTTTGACTGTCATTGAAAACTTTATAGGATCAAGATCATGACTGGTGCTCTATCTAGTTAAAACTAGGATTTATTCCTTACAAATATGACTTATTTTTCTAGCGCGTGTTGTGAGGATTTTAACTATGGCGAGATTCTCTTCTTCTTTTGTGGATACAAGTGTAGTTGGATCATATAAAATCCTTGTATCGTATGGTTCTGCTTTACGGATATTTATCAGCAGAGAGTTCAAGATACAAACCCCAAGAACCCTAGGCAGGAACGAAAAGGCAAACCACCAGTCTTGTGAACAACTCCCCTCCCCAACTGCATTTGCGACTGCAAATTGACATGAGCACAGACAGTTGTTCTCTGTATAAAAATCTCGTGAATGAATAAGATAGTATCTGTCGAGCTGACCAAATTAAAGAAGCTACTTTCATTACCATACTCATGCTTTTCTCTCCCAACTTTCAGCAACCCAACCCCACCAACAAAACATTTATTAACTCGAGAAAAACAGAATGGTCCTCTCTCTGTTCCCTTTCATTGCTTGAAGCTGCTCTTGAATCTTAATAATGGTGATGGAATTATGGAATTATTAGTGGGAATTTTCATCATTCAGAATCCTAGAACACAACCATGCTTCTGACCCACTAACGTAAAAACATTTGAACGGCCAAATGAGCATTCCAAATTCATCATAACATTTGCACTATGAGTTTGTTCCTTCAATTTGATGCACCTCATCATGACTCTCTTGTAATGAAGTTTTTTGGGTACATATCAATATTGGAAGTATTGCTTGCTTTGCTAATACAATCTCATAAATACCATGGTATATTAAATTTGTCAGAACTGTCGAAATTAACGCAGTTTTTTTATCTGGGGGGTTTTCGTGCCTTAAAATCTTGATAGTACCTTGGTTTGACCGAAAGCATTTCCGTTTTTCTCTGCGCATGAATACTGATAAGTACGGCTGGTGTTTGGTCACAAAGCTGTTCAGTTACCATTCACAAAGCCAACAACACGTAATTTCCAGGCAGCTTCCTCAGCGGTCAAACGCTTTAATGAGGTTTATCTGACGACTAAATTATCTGTCATCTAATCTGCATTTTATGAATTATATTGTTAAAATTTTTAGATTTTAGCTTTATTAATTTTTTTTCTAATTAGTTTTTTTTTAGTTATTTACGAATATGAATATTTAAGGTATTTAAACTGATCCTGTCAGGTTTTATCAGATTTTAACTATATAAAACTACATATTCTTACAATTTTAGTTTTGTTTATATCTGATCTTAAGATTTAAATGCGTGTTAAACTCAGATTCACAGCTTTCTTTACATAAACAAGGCTACGAACCCCTCTTTTATCTAGTCAAAGCAAGTAAAGTAAGGTTTGATTTTATCATGATTAAATGTATTTAATAATAAATATTACTCATTTTTTTATGTATATTTCTAGTAGAAAGGATAGATTTGAGATTAGATTAAAAATAATAATTCAACAAAGAAAAAATGAGGCCAACAATTATAAAACTTAACAATTGCCTCCTTAACACCCCAATTCCCTCGCAAACCCTCTCATTCTCTGCCATTCTTCTTAAAAAAATATTTTCCAAACAAATATTTATCGATCATGGTTCTAGAACTTAAAAAGTCTTGATTTCCAGTATTTATAATCTTGTCAAAAAAAATAATTATTTTTTTCTGCAAGGAAACTACGTGCAAGTCTGGTCATGGTTCTAGAACTCATTTACTTTTCAACGATGATGCTAATCACCAAATCATCTAACTCATACCCGTACATTTTTCTCTAATTGTTTTTTTATCCCCTTGAAATCAGTAGGGAAATAACGAATTTATCTTCAAAAAACATAATTCCATGTTTACCCTTCCATGACGTCTATAAATTAACCCTAAAAAATCTCTTCTCTCCATATTTCATGCTCCTTTGATGTTTTATAGAAAGCAAGAAATCAAAGGAGAAGCAGAGGAATGGCTTACAGGACCAGCACCGTTTGCATCATGGCCATTCTTCTCTTTTCCTTCACTTTGACCTATGCTGCCCGGCCGGAGCCAGCCTTCGCTGATGTAACTCCGATGGAGACTCTATACGGGGTATATATGTTAGTTTTTCATCAACTTGCTTGAGGTTTATTGGCTTTTTCTTAATCCCTTTTTGTTCTTGATTTATTGAAGGATAATGCCGAAGCAGAGACTGTAGAGGTGGAGAAGAGTTGTGAAGGAGTTGGAGAAGACGAGTGTTTGACGAGACGAACACTTGCAGCTCAAATTGATTATATATACACTCAGAAACACAAGCCATGAAATCTTACGTTTTCTTGGCTAGTATTGCATCTTTAAATGGGAGACTTCCTTGTATCATTTCCCCAAATCTCTCGTAGTCAATATTGTATATGTACTTGGTTTGAATGTTGTCTTAATAAAAGCGGCCGCAGATGTTGTAGTGGGTTGTT
>Ga0307517_10007580_pt1 | contig 15779 bp, 15 predicted proteins | sample 23_EM_MG_FD_194515 | JGI IMG/M metagenome (GOLD analysis project Ga0307517, IMG submission 194515) | Populus trichocarpa ectomycorrhiza microbial communities from riparian zone in the Pacific Northwest, United States - 23_EM | ecosystem: Host-associated > Plants > Roots > Unclassified | place...
TCCTATGACGAGGTGAAGCGGGCGGGATGACGTTTGCTTATAGGTTTTTTATCTCCATAGCTAGCGCTGCATGAGTCTTTTGTACCTTTAAACATAATAACGATTTGATTACAAAAAAAAAAAAAAACAAAAAAAACCACCAAGGGATAGGATCTTCACGCAACCATCTAAGTACTTTTCTATACTTCAAGATATTGCAATACGATTATACTCTACTCTCTTTACCTACAAATCCTCCTCTACGAACGCCTACGATATAAGAACCCGGAGACTATTGTGATAGTCTCGATGGGCTACTCGAACATAGAACTATTGTGATAGTTCTATCAAGCACGACAATCCATCCACCTTACTATCTGATATGATAGTATCCTTCGACGGATCGCTCAGACAAGCAAGCCAGTTCCGTACTATCTGCAGAGATAGTATTTCCCTACGCCCTATCGTAGAACAGAAGACTTGCTCACTCTAGGAAATAACTGTCGTTGCCTGTTGCCTAACTACCTAACAATAGGATTGTTACAGATTTTTGGCATGACTGCGAACAATAGGAGGCATAGTTTATTGAAAAAAATAATTAGATAAGATAGTTTAGTTTTGTTTAATTTAGAGGGGTTTTTTTCGGTTGTATAGGAAGTGCAGGATGATGAGGAGGGCTGCATTGCCATCAACTGTTGATATTATGGGGTAGCTAACATGGTAGGATTCTGAGCTAACTAGTCCAAGGATATTTGAAATAACAGATTTATAGTCAGGAAGGCTCGTAGGTAATTGTTTGGTAAAGGTAAAATAATAAAGTGTAGTCAAATATCAACGAGTTAAAGTGTAACTCAATTAACTTGATATATTATTAAGATCTCTTCTCTGTTGCTTGATGATTCTTCAACCACTGAGGGAGAGGCCTCTATTTATACTAATGTTCATGCTACTTTGACTTCACTAGTTAAGAAGTATCTTCTTAACAATTCAGTTTGTCAGAACAAAGTGCGAACACCGTTTGACCCTGAGAACTTGCCCAGCTCAACTCACAGAATCTCCTGAACTCCTATTTCATCTGAGGGTGTCCCCACTCCACCAGTAGACAGTCTTCGATCTCTTCGTCATGATAGACTATAAATGAATATGTGGCCCAAATGCCTACATACCAATAGTAATATGGAATATGGAGTGATCAGTTCCAATATTCAGCTATCAAAGCCTTATGCAGCTAATGCATATACAACTAGAAAATGAGAGGCGTAGTATTCTCTAAACATCGTTCCAAACTGTTAAACATATCTTGAAACGTGCTCTCATCCAGTATTCCAAGTCATCTCCCAGATGCCTCTGAGAAGCTCATACCTTCAGAAGCATGGGTTCGGTTATATGGTCATTCTATCAAGCCATATACCTTACTCTTAAATATTAGGTAAGCTATTCCCGCTAGGGTAATATTTGAACCGCTGTTATTTTTGTCCCCCGACAATACTGCTGCAAATTTTCTGTAAGAGACATCTAGTGTTCGTTACGGGGCGGGGCGGGTTATCACTCGCCAGGCCCCACCCTTAGACGGAGCCGGGGGGGGTATTTTTCGGGTAATCCCGCCCCGCCCCCGTCCCGGGCCCACCCACACTCATTCCCTGGACGGGGCCCTGTTGGTTACCACCTATTTTTAACGGGGCCCCGTCTGGGGTATGAGTGGGGTGGGGGCCTGAGCGGGGACAGGGGCAGGGAATGCCGAAAAAGCCACCCCACCCCAGGCCGTTGAGCGGGGTGGGGCGGGGAAAAGGGTCGGGGGCCCGCGTTTTTCGGGGCCCCGTCCGCCCCGTAACGAACTCTAGAGACATCTTGGCAACTGGATTATTTTGCTCACCCCAAGGATGGTTCCGGCAGTTAATCTACTCGTACTCATACGAATAAGTGGCCGGCGGCTAAATGACCTAAACAAACCATCCTACCGTATTGGCCTTTTAATGAATGTGACCGGAAGATCTTTGGACGACAAAATGAAAATCACCTGGCATGCCTCCCCTAGCATCCCTTGGGACGTCCCCCTCTTCCAGACCACGATTACAACAGCACCTACTGTATGATATAATTACTATTAATTAAATCTCCATGATAGCCACGCAACAAATTTGTCCGGTATAGGCTTGCTATTTTTTCAGTTCCTGTATCAGTATAATTTTTTTCTTTTTCCGAGCGATACAGTTGCAGATGAAATTTGGCTTTCCTAACTTGAGGTTCTTTTGCTTATCTGCGAATAGCTTAGACAGAATAGATAGCGGTTCATGATCTTGGCTTGGGGAGGTGTCACGTTTCTGCAAGGGTGGCTGTTGCCTACCGTAGTCTTGGAGAACAAGGGGCTCGTTTGTAAGTTACAAGCTTTGACTTCTCTCGCACTCCCCCTCCACCATTGCGATGAAGAGAACACAGCACAACGAAAGAACCGCTTAGACTGTAGATCAAGGAAGGAAAATCTGTCTTGTATCATACCTAGTGGGTCGGACAACCTGTAAAGTTGGGCTTTCTTGCGGCGGGATTTTTCTCTCAGTTGTGCGGTTCTCTGGATTGGCTTTAGATAAGAGGGTTTGTTGTAGCTTAGCCGATTTGAATTGATCGTCACTGGTGTGGTTTTCCTTTCTAGTTGAGATTTTTTGGTAGTGACAGTTGTTTGCCCGCACCTATTTCGTTCGGGAGAGTAGATACGGTACACTGCCCGAGATACTTTGTTTTCAATACCTTCCGAATCTCTCAGTTGCTCCGGACGCCCCATTATCATGTGCAATGCGTGAAATTTAGCCGTTCAGGATACCGGTGTGCGGCTCTAATATATCTCTCACGAAGTCCTACTCGCTTCCAAAGCCTAAATCAGTTCCTTTTCGCTCATATCCTACAATAGCAGAGATAATTTTATCCTTCAATCTTGTATACAGGCCCCCATCGCGAAACCGAGACACTGACCCTAGTCGCAGCTCTAGTGATCCAGAGATAGGAGATGTTTTTCCATACCGGTATGATACAGTACTCAAGAAGTGGGCCCTAACCCTGCGAGCCGCACGACAACACCCCCGATAATTCCAACGGCCGCCACGACACAGATGAAAACCACCACTGATCCCACTCCACGCCCCCCCTCCCCCCACGCAATTCGCTACTAGGTGGAGAAGTACGGTGCTGCGGGTTCTTCGACACTTTCTTGTCCAGGGGCGACCAGGAACGAGCTCTGTACTGTGGAGTAGCCTTTCAGCAAGCGGCTCCAGGATACCTTTTCCAGCTGGCCCCGCGGCGAGTACGATCTAGGGGGTGAGCAGTCGGCTCTCCTAGCGTGGTATCTACCGGGAGAGAACGGGATCCTCTGAGCACAGTACCCGCTACCCTGTATCTGCTGGTGATTTCTCAACTGGTAAGTTTTACGCTGTTGGGTTGATCGCTTGACAAGCGGGGCTGATGAGCGATGTGGGCAGCCTAGCTACTAGGCTCTCGGACTACCTACTGACACTTATGGCGGGGGTAGCTAGGGGGCATCGGCCAAGCGCAGTACCGTACTAGTATCACTTCTTAAGCCGTATTGTTTGTGGTAACCAGCGCTTTATGATATGTGTGGTCTTATATAGTTCACAATCGACTTAAGAATGCTTGCCTTATCATACACCGTTTTCCCTCTATCAAAAAAACCAAAAAAAAAACACCTAATAACGTCCGATTTATGTACCATGCAGGGAAGGGGGGTTTCGGAGAGAAAGAAATAAATGAAGTTCTAGAGAAAAAAAAGAGGCGGAGGGAAGAATGCACAGTTAGGTGAAAATTCAAGACGCTAGGAAGAAAACTAAAGTCCATAAACTGAACATTCTCACAACCACAAAACTATTTCACCCCACAGACCAAACACTACTGTACTTCGTAATAGAAATACATAAATCCCCGCTCGAATAAGTTAGGTAGAGAGTTTCGTAAGGGTGACAATAGATATATGGCTTCCGATCCCATGCGATTTCCTTTGGCTGCGAGGGGTGACGTTCGAGGACAACTCCGATGAGCCACATCCTGCGAAAGGGAGGGAATAGTGGCGGCTTTCACAGGGCGAGGCCTGAGGTATCATGTGGGGCTGTAGGTTACTGTTCGTAAGGCTGTAGCAGCGCTACCACTTTATCGTGGCCATGCTTAGCTGCGAACATGACCGGTGTTTGGCCGCCATTGTCAGGCTTGTCGGGGGCGACATCTTCCCGGTTGAGGAGTATTCCCGCCACTCCCTCACGTCCATACTGTGCGGCATACGAGAGCGGCGTTCGACCGCCATTATCTGGTTTGTTGGGGTTGACCTCTTCTCTCCAGAGGAGTATTTCCACCACTCCCTCATGTCCATGCTGAGAAGCATAGGACAGCGGTGTTTGGCCGCGATTATCTGGCTTGTCGGGGTTGACCTCTTTCCGCCCAAGTAGCATTTTCACCACCCCCTTATGCCCACGCCAAGCAGCATAGGAGAGCGGCGTCACACCATAACGGTCTGGCCTGTCGGGGTTGACCTCATCTCGCCCGAGTAGTATTTTCACCACCTCTTCACGTCCATCCCAGGCGGCGTACGAGAGCGGTGTTTTGCCGTAATTATTTGGCTTGTCAGGATGGACTCCTGCTTGGTCTAGAAGTGTCTTCACCACTCCCTCATGTCCGCCCCAAGCGGCATATGAGAACGGTGTTTGGGCGTAATTATCTGGCTTGTCGGGATCGATCTCTCCCCGCCCGAGTAGTATTTTCACCACTCCCTCATGTCCATACTGAGCAGCATGCAAGAATGGTGTTCGACCGCAATTGTCTGGCTTTTCGGGGTTGGCTGCTTCCTGCCCGAGTAGTATGCTCACCACTTCCTCATGTCCATTCCGAGCGGCCCATACAAGTGGGGTATACCCCAAAAAATCTCTTTCATTGATATCGTAACCTTCCATCTGTGTCAGAGCAGCAACGACGTCAACAATTCCAAAGAACGATGCGCAGTGTAGCCCACTGAATTGGAAACTGGGACAGGAATCGTCGCGATGTAGATGACCTGCTCGCTCCAAAAGCAACCTGGCGGATATGTGGCTATCGTATCCCTGTAGTAGCTGTAGCGCGAGTGACATTCCGCAATCCGAGAGTTCTCTTTCGCGTGGACTCCCCAGTATAGGGAACAATATTCCAGGAAGGGTGAGTCAAGCATGTTAGGAGAGAGATCGGTTGAAATAGCCTTGACCTGTTCGGAATTCAGATAGGTCAAACAGACCTCTGCCATTGCCGAGTCAGGACGACTAAAAATGTCGGGGCGGCTAGAAAGATATTCTTTAAGAGTAAAATGGATCAGTCGCACAGTTGATCCCTCCTTATCAACAGCTATAAGCCCTTGACAGCAGCCCACTAATGTCGAAATCGAAGGGACGTTGTCGGCATTGAAATTCGTGGACCCTAGCTCGACGGCTAGGGCATGGCAGAGCTCATCCGCCCTCAGCGATCGCTCCGCATGACTGATCCACATCAAAGCTCCCATTCCTAGTACTGATGTGTACTCTCCCCGCGCCTTGATCCCTTCAATCGTCGCACCATAGGCATCTCTCAACCCCAACCCATCCGTGATTCGGCCAAGCCTTTCCCACCTCCGATAGATCGTTGACTCTTGCAAGATTGCCTCGACATTCAAGGAAACGAGTAGAAACCTAAATATATTTATTAGCAGTTAATTTGGGGTTGGATTCTTAAGGGCGTTGCTCGTACGCACATTTCTGGTATCTTTTCGGGAATCTTCTGCACAATTTCTGCTTCCAGCGTCTTGTTCATGGTGTCTGGCAAGTGGTCCTGGCTTAGCCTAGCACGAATGTATGCGACGATATCGTCTTTTCTGGGAATTATGGATACACTCGTCACATGCCCGGCAAGACGCTGTTCGATCTCGGCGCGAATATGGGGTCTTCCAGTCACAAAGACTCGAGTGCCTGGGGACTTCTTAAGGATTTGTTTCAACGAATCGAAAAGCTTAAACCGCTCCACTTCCGCACTCTCGTCAAGAGCATCAATAACCATAAATGTGCGCTGTGAAGACGTGATGAGCTGCAGCATCTTGACAATATCAACGAGTTGCGGTCCGGATCCACCAATGGCGTTTCTCCGCTCTTGAAAGGCCCACGAGATTTCCTCCGGAATCCTTTCAATCCCGCTAATCATCTGCTTCAGCAATGAGCCCAGCATACTGGTCGCAGACTGCTCCTTTCGTGCAGCATAATCGAAGTAGAAGCATGTTACGGCCATGTTTTCTTCTCTTGCCCGATCACACAGCCAGTCTACTACTAGCGAACTGTCACCAAAACTTGTTAGCCGGGGTTTACTTTCTTCCCCCCCTTAAAGACACTACGTGTTACCTGATAAATGTTTTGCCGACCCCCGAACCTCCATCGCAAAACAAAACTGCATTATCGCCTTCATCTTCCCCGCCCAAGTTGTACCATCTTCTAAATTCCTCAGTCTGCATGAACCATTCCCCCACATTGTCGACACGGCGCACTTGAACATCTTGGTGCTGTAATTTGGGCTCCAGTGGTGATAGCCAGGCTAGGAATTGTGACCGATCATCAGTAACAGTATTCCACGCATTGTTAAAGGAGTTTGTAGCATCGAAGCAGTTGTTACTATCGTTAATAGTATATTGAGACATCGTCGGCTTTTTATCGCTTGCTCTATTGAAGTGGAGGAGGTACTGAGTATGCACGGTTGGTGGTATGACCAGGAGGTGAAGAAAGAGGGGGTTGGTAAGTGTTATAGCAGCATCATGGACACCCGAAAGGTGTCATTCTTGTGACACTCGTATCGGTATTATTGGTCAACTGATTAATCCAGCACAGAAGATAGGCAACCAAACGCCCCTCTTCACCGGGCACTTGCAACCATACAGCAGAGTACTCGAGTACCGTATTTACTCGTTCGATTCGCTATCTCCGTTATCTCCCCTCCCTCGCTAATCTTGGGATTCAGAGACAAAAGTTCTTAAGAAGGATTAGTGCTTTCCTGACACGGTATGGCATGAGTCATTCGGCGGAGTTGGATCTCATTAACTGGTTTTCGCAATTCTAATAACTTGTTCAGCCAAACCCATCTGGGCCGATGTCGCAATATTCAGGGAGATTCGGCGCTAGCGAATCGACCGAGTAAATACGGTACTCGAGTACAGCAGCTCAGTTCGGTAGATTTGACTAGCCATGGTGTTAGGCGAGCACCACTAAAAGCAGCGAATTGGGTATAGCTAATGGTAACCCGCTGGACATGGTAACTACTAAACTCACCGAATCACCCCGTGCTAGCCTGACACCCCCTGCGAGTAAAATCTACAAAATTTAGGAGCCGTACCTCCTGGAAGAACTGCTCTAGCTCAACCAAAACGAAACCATTCTACCTACGTCTTCTCGTTCAAGATACAGACCATGCCAAGGTTCCTGTTGAAATTGGGTAACGTAAATACCGGTACGAGGGGTGTAAAATTTCACACCAGGTCGACAACGGGCAGCAGAGCTCCGCTTCAGATTTGGCTCAACATCAAATTGTAAAAAACTAATCATCTAAAATGACGTTTTCTCAACCACACCTGCTGATCAACCCGGAATACCTGTATTCTCTTAGCCATAGGTGAGATGACTAGGGCTCTGGGGATATGTGTCTCCATAATTTTTTCCGCGATGGAACAGCATCCTTTTTCATCTCGCCAAGTCCCTTCTCTGCTTTCTCAAATGTCTTTGGGCCATAGCATAACAGGCATAGTACTTCACCTGTGCGAAGCGAGATATCAAACACAACTACCGGTACACAAGAGCAGGGGTATATATTATGAAGAGGGGAAGAGGGAAGGAAAAGGTCATGAATGTCAGTAAAAACTGACATTGCATGGGCAATGCACTATATGTTTCTTGAAGGCAAAAGGAGGAGATAATATGATACGCGAGATTTGGTAGATAAATAGCCAGGATACGAAGGAGTAATACACACATGGAAGACAGGAAGAGAACTCGAGGAGGTGAATTGAGAGCGAATTTTCGAAGTGCGATAGTGTGAGACTGCAAGGGAGGGGGTTCATCTGGTGAGGAACTTTTGTAGTGAATGTCAAAATCTCCGGATTCTTTTGGAAGGGTGCAGGGATGGTTCGGAGGGCTTAGCTGGGGCAAGGTCTACTGAGCTATTGCTATCCGCCGACTGAGGAATAGAACCCTGATCTCCAAATCGCCGTTTTATGACTCCACCGGGCTGCTTCCCGGAAGTCTGTGTAAGTGCTGTTTGGCTAGCGGGGTCTGTCGACAGCGTGTCATGGCTAACGCTACACCGCTCTAGAAGCATTTCCACTACGCGAATGTGTCCGCGCTCAGCAGCCCACGACAGAGGTGTTTGACCACTTTGATGCGGGGTATCGGGAGCAACACCCCCCCGCTCTAAAAGCATCCTCACGATGTCCTCGTTCCCCGACCCAGCTGCCCAGGAGAGCGGCGTTGGACCGTCTTTATCTGGAGCATCCGGGAGGACATCCTCCCGTTCTAAAAGCATCTTCACAATGGCGTTCCGCCCATTCATAGCCGCCCATGATAGTGGTGTCCGGCCGTCTCCATCCGCAGCGTCCGGGATGATATCCTTCCGCTCCAAAAGCATCTTCACAATGTTGACACGCCCAAACCGAGCTGCCCACAAGAGAGCTGAGCTACCGGATATATCTGTCGTGTTGGGAGTGAGATCCTCCCGTTCCAAAAGTATCTTGACAACATCACCATTCCCATTTCCAGCTGCCCAGATGAGAGATGTTCGACCGTTTTTATCCGGGCTGTCGAGAGTGACATCCCGCCGTGCCAAAAGTAACTCCACAATGCCCCCATGCCCATTCCCAGCTGCCCACGAGAGAGCCGTTCGACCGCCTTTATCCTCAGTGTCGGGAGTGACATCCCCCCGTTCCAAAAGCATCCTCACGGCACCGCCATCCCCAATTCGAGCTGCCCACGAGGGAGGCGTTTGGCCGTATCTATCCGGGGTGTTGGGAGAGAGATCTCCCCGCTCCAAAAGCATTTTCATAATGTCTGCACAGTTCCCTATAACTGCACGGTGGAGAGGTGTTTGGCCGTCTTTATCCGCAGTGTCGGGAGTGAGATCCTTTCGCTCCAAAAGGATCTCCACAATGCCCGCACGCTTATCCATAACTGCACGGTGGAGAGGCGTTTGGCCATCTTTATCCGCGGTGTTGGGCGAGACATCTTCCCGCTCCAAAACCATCTCCACAATGCCCGCACGCTCATCTATAACTGCACGGTGGAGAGGTGTTTGGCCATCTTTATCCGCGGTGTTGGGCGAGACATCTTCCCGCTCCAAAAGCATCTTCACAATGTCCGCACGCCCATCGATAACTGCCCGATGGAGAGGTGTTACCCCGTGTTTATCCGCGGCATTTGGAGAAACATCTCTCCGTTCCAAAAGCGTCTTCACCATGACCTCATGCCCTTGTCTAACAGCCCACATGATTGCTGTATTACCCTCCGCATCAGTTACACCGAGATCCCATTTCTTCATCTTTAATAAACCAAGCGCTGCCTCCACCAACCCAAGATATGCAACGCAGTGGAGTCCTGTAAACCCCGTAGGGTTAGTCCAACCGGGGCTCCCGCTCCGATTATCACGGCCGTGGGATAAGAGTATCCCAGAGGATACATGCTCATCGAATCTATCGAGAAGTCTCACTGCGAGGTCGTTCACACTTTCCGTAATTTCCTTTCTGGCATGTATTCCCCAGTAGCGAGAAGCATATTCAAGCAACGAGGTTTCTACCCGGCGCCGATAAGGGATAGGCGGGAGGGCCCTAATGCACCGAAAGTCGAGGTATGTTAAACAAACCTCGGCAATTTCCGCGTGAGGGTTATGAAACGGGCCGGTGCTACCGCGTAGGTACTCTTGAAGGGTGCGGTGGACAAGACGGACAGTGTATGTGGACGCTTCAACCACTACAAGCCCTAAAGAGCATCCCAGCAGGATTTCTATCGCAGGAATGCCCTCAGATGTTCGGTCCGCAGAGCCGATTTTTACCCCCAGGGCTTCGCATAACTCGCTGGTTTTTAAAGGCCTCTCGGAATGCGATAACCACATTAGCGTGTTCATGACGAGACTCGGCTTGCCTCCCCGTTGCGCCTGGATCCGTTTCAGGGTTGTCGAGTAGGCCCCTTGAAGGCCATTCCCATGGGTCATCTCGTTAAGCTTTTCCTTTCTCTCGCGGATCGTAGGCTCCTCCAGGACCGCGTTGACGTTAAGGGAAACAAGAAGGAATCTATTTTCTATTAGCAAATACCTAGCTAGGAGTGGATTGATTTTAAGTGGTTGTATCAACTCACATCTGGGAAATCTTCCGTGTAATCACCCACATAATCTCATCCCTCAATTTTTGGTCCATTGCGGCGGGTATGGGATCTTCGTCTAATCTCATCTTCAGAAAGGTCTCAATATCCCCGAGGGTAGGAGTGATAGGTATCATGATGGCCTCGGGGAAATATCTCTCAATCTCGTCCCGAACGTGAGGCCTTCCGGTAAGGAACACGCGTGTAGTCGGAGAAGCCCTTGCAATTTCCTGCAGTGACTGAAGGAGCTTGAGTCGGATTTCCGGGGGACACTCATCTAATGCATCGATACAGATGAACACTCGCTGCAGGAGTGCGATAGTCGCCTTCAGCATTTCCATCAAGTCCGAAAGTTTCGCAGCCCGCCCCCCAAGTTTCGCCCTACGAAAAGCCTGCTGCACGGGTTCCCGGATTCCATCACTCGCGAAAAGTTGTGTGAGGATGGCGCCCAATATGTTCGTCATGGACTGCTTCTCCTGATCCAGGTAATCGCAGTATAGGCCTGCCACAGCGATATTCAGATCACAAACTTGTTCATCCAGATGGTCAATAACTAAGGAGCTAATATTGCTAGCCATCAGTAATACCCAGTTGTTCGGGGGGCTTTCTCACTGACTTCATATTTGTCTTCCCCACACCTGGATCGCCGTAGCAGAATAAAATAGCTTGCTTTGGTACCCCCTGACTACTGCTCCACCCCCGGAACTCGTTCTTCTCTAGAATCCAACCTCCCACACCCTCCACCCGCTCGGATTGCACACTTTGGTGTCTGGCCTGAGGAGTTAGCTGTGAGAGCCACTCTTTAATCCGGCTGTCTTCGTCTGTTTTGTTCACAATGGTATTGTTGCTATTCGTTACGTTCCCACAGTTTTTATTATAGTTGCCGTATGATGACATGTTTGGTATTCGTTCCGTGACGCCTTTGTGGATGGTGTGTTCTGCCGTGGGCGCGGTTCCGCTGTGGTTGAGCGGGCCAAACTGGCTTATGAGCTTTCTAGTGCGCGAGAAAAAGGAGGGGTGATTTAACTCCTGAATTATTTGTACGCGAGGGAGACACCGATAGGGAGAAGGTCGGCGCGGCCAAACTCGCTATGCACCACAAATCATAGGGCAACATTGCACCCCGAGTCTGAGTGCCATACAGTCTTCTATTGGTATGTAGGCACATGAGCACTGCATGAGATTTAGCCCGAGGGACCAAATCCAGTCGTAACCTCGTTTCCAGGTACGGCGTTTCTATGGCGCCAAGGGTCGCTTGCCGACTAGCCTAAATAGCTCGAATACTGCTATTTTTATTTTTTTTAAAATCCTATGAGTTTATTTCGTATTTAACTACAGGAAAACTCCGGCATGCACCCTAAGGTATGGCCTAGAAAAACCATTAATATAACAAAAGGAACTTCATCACCGCCTTAATTGATAAAAATAAAATGTAGAACCAAAGTCTACGCAATAACCATAACATAAATCATAGTCATCAAGTGGTCATCTCCTCCTCGCCTTCATCCGGCCCATCATCCAGGGCACTCTTAGGGCGGGAGGGGCATCGTATAGTGAGGGCGTCGTGTGGGCCTTTGCAGTTCACACACCTAAGCACGGTGTGGTTGCATGGTCGGCCGCGTATTCGACAGGTAGCGGTGGGACAGGTGTGATTACCTGTGGGGTGTGGGGAGGCGCACCACCGGCACGTGGCTGGATTGGTGCATTTGTTATTGTGGTGTCCGTAGCCGTGGCAGTTGGAACATTGGGTGTGAGAGTTGAAACGCAGTCGGCGCTCGGTTCTATAGGTGGACAAGAAGGCAGCCAGGCGTTTCCCAACATAGTCAGAGGCCCTGGGACCAGTAATGGTGATCACGACTGTGGAGGCGGATTTTCCAGCTCTAGCGTCGTCGGTAGTAAGCCATCTGGGCTGACCGGTGAGAGACAATCCAGTGTTGAAAGTGGTGAGCTCCGTAGCTATTTCTACTAGAGACTTCTAGGTGGGGATGCCGTGCACCAGGACATATGATACAGGGGTATCCAGAAGGACGCTAACCGTCCCTGGTATCAGGTGAAGGAACCACCCCACCTTGCTGTTAAGCGAGGTGGCCTTGATCGATTCCATGGTGGTGAGAGTGACCGTGTTTCCCCGGATAGAGACAGTCTGCACGTAGGTAGCAGCTAGCGCTAAGTTGATGTCGTCTCTTAGGTCTAGTGCAGAGGTGGGGAGTGGCTCGCCTTCTCGTTTGATGATAAGGCGGCGTTCTCTGGCGGTGAGGCCCTTTTTGAGTTGGGGTCTGTTGTTGGCATTCGGTTTCGCTAGGGCTTGGGCAGCCCTAGCAGCCATGGTGGTTTTCTCTTTCCTACCTTTCCTAGCCACCATTGCCCACGATTTGGGCGGGGCAGCCGCGGGGAGGGTCAAAGAGTTGGCGTCGGGGGCAGATGGTCATGAAGGGGCCGTTGCCGGGAGTGTGAAGGGTATCGGGGTGCGGGTGTCAGGCTGGGGTGTAGCATCTTTGAGTGTGCTAACTTCCTCGGTAAGGGCTTCGATCTGTTCGCTTAGCGCATCGATGGCCGTCCTGTAGTCTTTATGGATCTGATAGATCATCGCTATCATGACCACATTCTCTTTGCTGGCTGTGGTAGCCCCGATTTCCTGGTCCTGATTTATCTTGTGGAAAAGGTTCAGGAAGTAGGCGCTTGGAGGGGCGTTTCTCAAGTATCTCTCATCGATATGTGGGAGGCTTGTTATCGTGTTGCTTCTGGGTCGCTTGAGCGAGGGGGGGCCTGCTGGCATGAAGATCGGGGACAGGGTGGGGGCACCCTCCTGAGTGGAGGAGCTCCTAGCACCTGCCGGTGTTGGGGGGGGGTTGGTCTTTTTGCCTTTCCCTTTGTTTCGACGACTCGAACCAAAAGGCGGGACAGAGGGATCAATATGGTATTCGTGTAACCTGACAGGTCACGTTATGCGGAAATCTCGAGATAGTGTACGTGGTGTTTCTGAAAGTGCAAATTGCACTTGGAGGGAAAATAGGGGGGTTCAATATCTTTTATTTATAACTAAACTAGCTAATGGAGCGACTACCTATCTGGGCTTGCCCAACCATACGGCAGTACGTTCCAAGGAGTACGCCAGTCCCAACCCTGCCTAGCCCGCAGTACATCTGGAAAAGTACCACCCGCGCGATTCGTAGACCGAAGTCCGAGTATCCGGCCAGCACACGGGAATCACAAAATATCAACCACCCAACTAGGGTACGAACAAAGCAAATCCTCCTCCCATAGCCATTCATCAAACACTACCGTAAGCGAGGTCATAGCCACAACCAAGCCCACATTCCGGCAAACCGGTCACGCATCCCTCCAACCAAACATAAATCCAACAAAAAATCACAACACATGGACCGCCATCCATCTCGCATCCCAACATACTATCCGGGTTTCCACACCACATCCAACCCCAAATGCAAGGCAGGGCGGCCACCATCACCCGTCCACTCCTCAAACATGGCAGTGATACGTTCCAAACACGGCTGGCCGGCACGCAACCTCAAATGCTTCACAACAACATCAGGGGAAGACCAGTTGCAAACGCACAGGTCATGCTGGCTCGTCCACCATTGTAAGGCAGTCGTATTCCGGTCGATCATATGCAAGTCGTCCCAGTTGTGCACAATATTGTACCAAAACGGCACAAAATAATGTAAGGCGCACCCAGGAAACCGCAAAATATGAGCCCGGAATATCTTGGCGCTACTGCCGCACTCCCCGCAGGGACCGGCATCAGGCCACCATGTAAGTGTAACCCGTCTTCCACCACCGCCGGGGGAAACAAACTTAACGGGAAGGAGGCACTTGTCACCGCCGCAGCAGTTCTTCAAGAGGCACCGAGTACACCTGCTATCAGGATCACCAAGATGAAACAAGCTGAGAGTACAGTTGATCAACTGAGTGACCGTCCACTGGAAGGGATTCCCACACACCGTGACCACACCATCATTGTCCACGTGTTCACTCGGAATACCCATGCCCAGATTGAAATGGGACTGCCACCAGTCGCGCCAATCCGGAATCCGCTTATCATTGAACAAAGTCGGAAAACGGGGGCGTTTGACCAGGTATCTATCACAAGACGTCAGGTGGAATCGATCATCAACACCAGGACATCCGTCATGACTCTTGACATCGGTACCGCTCCGAATCCTCAACAGGATGTAATGATCAACTCTGCTGAGGCCTCGCAGGTGTCTGGGTTTCTTCGGGGACCGAGCATAATAACCGTGACCCTCCGACCTGTGCCAGTGGGCCCACTCAGTTGCCCGCAGCTCCCTTGCAACCATAGCATGGCCAAGTCCCAACACAACACCGGCCCAGTTTCGAACATGCAAGGGACCACCCACCGCCTCTTTGGCCTTGGCATCCGACATCTCGTTGCCAGCAATACCATGGTGCCCAGGGATCCAGCAAATGCCGACTCCACTAAAACGATTGAACAGGGGTGTCAAAACGTCCCACATGCCAGCGGATTCACCCTCAGACTCCATCTGTGCAATACACATGATGGCCGGAATGCAGTCAGAAACGATGATCACCACGCCATGGAACTCTGAGTGCACATCCCTGAGTGCGGCGATGATGGCGAAGATCTCGCACTCCACGATGCTCCATGAAGAGGGGGTAGCGAAGGCTCGTGCACCTTTAGTCATCCCACATTCCTCAGTCGTCCATGCTACCACAGTACCCTTATCGCTCTTCGAACCATCAGTGTAGATCATAATGAGATCCGGAATCAGAACCGCTTCCTCATAGGCCTCATAAAAAAGCCTCGCAGCCAGTTCCTTTCCTTTAGACACATTGAAGCTCGGCACAGTTGTCGCGACCTTATCAGACAACATCGGGTATGCCAACATACCTTCTACCTCCCAGTCGCCCCGAATCGAACCAAACCACGGATGGTTATCACAATATCGGTAATTGATCATGCGACTAAAACATCGTCTCTGTAGATATCGACCCTGCAACTGTACTGGAGGCGTCCCGAATTTGGCAAGCATAATATTGGTAGCAAGCTTCATAGGACACCTGAACAGGGACCGAAGACAATCGTTGACGTGGACCTGAATTCGCTTCACATACGACGCATAGTCGGTTACGAATTCAAGCCCAAAGTAGACAGTCAGTAGGTAGGCAGCCTGAAACAAACGGTAAGTGCACCATGCATCCAGCCCTCCATTACTCCCAAACCTTCTCCCCATCGCGGATATCCTCCTCCTCACCCCTGTAACATGTGTACATGTTCCGGTAACGGTACACAGGAGCGGGCCGTGCAGGATCTCCTATGTTTAGTTGATTTATATTTGGTTTATTTGATTTGATTTCAGCTCCGCCATTGTCTCTGAGTCAGATAGGCTATGCTATCGTATTGCTATGTTTAGTTTGCTTTGCTGGAAG
>Ga0307517_10007581_pt1 | contig 15778 bp, 14 predicted proteins | sample 23_EM_MG_FD_194515 | JGI IMG/M metagenome (GOLD analysis project Ga0307517, IMG submission 194515) | Populus trichocarpa ectomycorrhiza microbial communities from riparian zone in the Pacific Northwest, United States - 23_EM | ecosystem: Host-associated > Plants > Roots > Unclassified | place...
GAAAAGAGGCTGTGAAGAGAAGGCTTGCACATGTATTACCCTTGGTTTGGGAGACAATTCCTGAGGAGTTTTTTGAGAAGTTGTGGAGATCAATGCCTGATAGGGTAGCTGCAGTTTTGGAAGCAAGGGGGGGTTATACAAAGTATTAGCTAGTATTTTTTTCTATTTCTACCATTCAATTTATTTATTATTGGGAGATTGTTGATCATCAGGGTGATCGTTGACTTGAGTGATCGTTGAGTTGTGCGCGCGCGAACGCTGGTTGACAACCCCCACTAACCCATGGCCCAGCATGGCGCAATCGCTAATTAAACAGGTCTCAGATCACGAACACTTATGACGAGTGACTGTAGGTCATTAGCATTGTAAGACTGATGCTAGGGGGAGAGAGGAGCTCATCTCACAAATCATGACTAAGCAAGGCAAATTTCACATAACTAATAGATATTAGTTATAGGTATATTATTCTTTCATGCTATGGAGTCAGTTGGCTTATTGTATCTCACATGGCTACATGATAGCAAGTCATCATTATGTTATAATTGGTTGATTGTTCTGATTAGTTGATTGTTTTGATGACTCACGATTGTCGGTCATATGAGGCAATCATATTCCTACATGACTCATGCAAGCAGATGATTTAATTTATAGGTTGTGATTGGTTAACGGCAGGTTGTAGAGTAACTCATACGAGTTATTTGAAGGATTTCACGCGATAACTCATTATGAGTCATGGGGGTTAGGTAATAGGAAGGTGTTGAGTTACCAGGGTAAGGGTCACGAAGATGCCTATATAAGGCAAGTTTTCAGACCTGAGAAATATGATCTTCACGTAACCATCTAAGTACTTTTCAATACTAAGAAGTTGCAATACGATTCCCTTCATCTTTACTATTGAATTCTACCAATATTCTACCGACAAATTCGCGACACCTATGATGTTGTGACAGTATAAAAAGGCCTATCAATAATAGAGAACTATTGTGATGGTTCTATATAACAACAAGAAAGTTCTACACTATCTGCTGAGATAAGGGAACTACAAGATGACAAGCCAGTTTAATACTATCTGATGGAATAGTAAGATCTTAAGACATTGGTAGGCAAGGTCATTACCTGTTGCAATATAACACAAGGACAATAGAATTGCTAATATACAAGTAATAGGATACACAGTACTCTGAAGAAGTGCCAATGAGCAGGCATGCTTCAGCTTATATGGATGTTCAGGAGTACAGATATAAGTAAGACATTTATTGATGTATAGGATACGAGCAGAGATATAGGGCTCTCTACACGTATGAGCAGACTTTTCACTACCTAAATGTTCCTTCGCTAGTGACCTTCATAGAAGCACATATACACCTCAACCTTTCCTCTCATCAACATTTACACACTCTTAGCACCATCATCATCTTCGCCTTTTGCTTTCGAAAATAACAATGACTTACAGTAACCCAACAGGTACTTCTTTGACAATGTTCATTCAAGGGTCAGCCTATTCCAGCAATAAATTCTTAGAGTTGGACATAATGCTCCTACTACAGAACTACAGGAAGGGCTAAACAGTCCTCCGCCTGCAAATGACAATTTATGTGAAACAGCTGTTGTTCAATGCATGGAAAAGCTGAATATTATTGAGTCAGCCATAAACAACTTTCCTACCATTATTACCAGAATACCAGCATCAGCCCCAGCACTGGCTTGTTCTGCTGTAGGCCTCATACAACAAAGAGCAATTTGCGCTCCCCATCAAACAGTACAAGCTGTTAGTTGGCATCCAATGGCTATTCAGGATTGCCATGACGGCAATCAATCTAAGTGGATGGTAACGGCGCGTGGCAAATGGGACCGCTTTGCAATAGAGATGGGATACTTCATCCAATTTGCATTAGCCAACCAGGCTGCATGCCGTCACATGGACTTTTGGCGAATGCTGGAATTCTTCTTAAGTATTCAGTATACTAACACTCTCTATAATCAGATATCCCATGAAGTTGATAATATCATTTACCTAGTAATGGCTCTACACCTGAATCCAGCTCACCATGGCTCTCACTGGAAAATCACATCTACATTTTAATATTTCCATAATAGTACTGATACCATATTGAAAATTTCTTAGAAAGTCCTTTTAAATATAGAGAATCGGAATATGTAGTTTTCAATTAATAATAAAAAACAATGCCTCTTGTATACTAACTTTATTCCAAACTGGATCATTTAGCAGCTTGCTTGCAATTGAAGTCAAGAAAATTGAAACCAACTATGCAATTAACAGTTTGAGCCTGTAATATGAGCTTATAAATCTTGTATTTGATATATGAACTACTTTGGTATTTATTTGAAGCTACAATGACCTCACAAAAGTACCGCAGCCAACAAACTACTCAAGATCAACCCTGAGTACATCGATGGCCATATCTCTACCAAATCAGATTTAAATTAAAACAATGTATTTTTAAATTGATTATAATCAATGGTCATTCAATACTTTGTATGGTAACTATGTGCCTTATAGAGTGAATGCAGGCAGCGTGGCATAAATCTAATCAACTTAATAATACATGATTGGGGGACCCCTTACGATGCTGCCTTCAGGGCAGCCTCAAATATGACCTGCTTGGCCTCATTCTTCTTTAATAACCACAAGTGAGGGTTGTCCTATTGGATGATAGCCCTCATCGTGACTTTCCACACATATTCTATTGGGTTCAAATCTGGGCTGTCAGGAGTGTGTGGCTGAGGCTGAATATCATGACAGTGGAACCAGGTTATTGTGGCCTTGCAAGTATGAACCTTGGCATCGTCTTGTAGAAAGAATGTTCCAGGACAGTAGTAGGGAAGAAGACCATCCTCAAGTGGCTGAATATAGGACCTTGAGATGTATCCCTTACGTTAAGCACCCTTATTGTGATACATAATCACCAAGGGTAACCGGCTCCCTATCCAAATCCACTGCCAGACCATCTGTGACCACTCTAATTTGACATGTGCCTGTTGATTGACCTTATCTTGATCATACATTTTGTCTCCATAGCCTGAAAAACCTATCATTTGAGAAAAAGGGATTATTTTGTACAGTAGATTCTTCAGAGTAGGTACCATGTAAATTCTGATTAGATTAGCTTGGTGGAATGCATGGATTGAAGTGACTCTACCTCTGCAAGCATTTGGTCCTTTGTATTCAGGCTTCTTGCATGTGCTAGGCGCATGGCTACATCGTGTTTGTTTAAAGGAATGCGTTTTTATTTGTGGCTGTAAGAGCTCCCAAGAGCCTGCCGGAGGCTAGACACACTTACCGGAACATGGCACTCGGCTACAAATGCATTCTAAGATATTCGTGCATGTCGCTAGACAATCTGTTGTACGTATCTCTCCTCCTAAAGCTTCAGGTTCTTCGGGCACTCAGATCGTCGGTGTGTAACTATGGTTTCGTCGTCTTTCAGGTGTTTTACTGTACGTGAGATACTCCAGCGATCATGGTCAAACTCTTGCACCAACTCAGCTACCAATCTTCCAGCCTCTCATGCGACAATAATAGCTATGCATTTGGCAGAAGTGGCATCTTTGCATACACCTCCTTGTTGCAAATCACCAGCGAGAATTCGGCACCAATCAAGGTTTCTTTTGTGCTTTTCCTATTTTTCTTAGTAGTTAGTTACTAGTTCCTTTGTAAGTCATTATCAAGCACGGAGAAGGTGCGAGTATAAGGTGTTTGTATACTAGTGGGAAGATTCACAAAGATGGCCAGGAATGCTCAGAGAGCAGCACGAAGTATGCTCCGGAATATTATACGGGCAGGGAGAGCGCTTCTCTGCAGAAGGATCCCTATCAGTTGGGATATGTGGTCGTGTTCTGTGTATTTAAATAATCAGCTCCACCATAGATTTTGTGGATAAGCAAGCAACTATTCGAAGAATATACAGACATTTTCTCCTCTCGTACACTTTCTTTCTCTCTCTTATTGGCCTCTCTCTCACAATCGGTCCCTCATATTAACAGGTTATGAGCCCGGACAGCAGTCCATAGACTCTACAACACAACCGATAGCCCTTCCTCAAACCCCTTGCCTATTACCCTTACTGAACTATTTCCCAACCACCCAGCTCACAATGTGCACCAGTGCCTCTTCATCCACCAAGTCCGATGGCTCAACAACTCCTGCCACGACCTCCCGCACCTAGTCAATTGAGAAGTTAGATGAGTCGGAGGCATCCGGCAAGAGCCACTACCAAGCATGAAAGTTTCGGATTGTTTGTATCCTAAAAGAAAAAGGGTTGCTGTGAGCGATTGAAGAGAACCTAGATAAAATCAATAGAAAGGCATTAGCACAGGACAACTCTACATTCACTATCCTTACCTTGAATGTGAAAGACTCACAAATAACACATATTCAGGAATGCAGCACGGCAAAGCAGGCCTGGGACTCGTTTTACACTGTACATCAGGCAATTGGTGCAAGTGGTCGCCTAGTACTCATACAAAGGCTGTGGGCACTGCGGATGGTGGAGGGAGACCATATGGCTGAGCATCTAAAGAAGTTTAGAGAGTTAGCCAATCAGGTAGGAAGTCTATCAGCTAACGGAAAGGGTATGGAGGAAAACGAATGGGTTACCCTCTTAAGCTTGAGTCTCCCAGAATCATCTGAGCCAGTTATTAAGGATCTCCAATCACGTGCTGATAATGTTAGCTTCGACATCTTCGCTGGTCAGGTATTGCAGGAATCAGCACGAAGGCAGGTAGCCAACAACACACAACAACCGGGAGGGCAGAGTACCCCAGTGGCAGGATTCACGGTACGCCTTCCTGCTCATGGCCGAGGTGCAGGACGCTTGGGCAGGAGAAGAGGTGGAATGCGTATGCCAACTAGATTCACAATGGGTCGGTATGAAGCTTCATCGACAGCCGGGAGGGGTAATGCAACACTGAGAGGGAAAGGCAAATCCTTCTATTGCCACAGTGAGGGGCATTGGAAGAGGGCCTGTTATAAGAAGAAGAATGATGAAGCCAAAGAGGCCTGTCACCATTTGCCAAACAGTCAAACAAGCCTGGCCTTTATTGTTCCTGAGAATCCAGGGAAGAAAGAGCATCCTGGGTGCTGGATTCTAGATTCGGGTGCAACTCAGTATTTTTGTAGCCGCAAGAACTACTTCATACCAGGGACTTAGAGGGACCTAAGTCAAAGAGGAATTGAGATCGCCAACGGATCAAAAGTCGGTGCGGGTGGTATTGGACAGATGAGTATTGGACAATTGCGCTTGTCCGCATCAGCAAAAAAACCTTTTTCTCTGGATGGACAGAGCTCGCTTCCGGACGAAGAGTGTCCGCTCTTTACATCCGGTCCTCCCAGATCTCCTGTGGCTTCTTTGGCTTTTATTTCTTACGCCTGGTACACCTAGACGCCCCACTTTCTCTCCACAGCGTCCGACGTGCTTGTTGCCGCCGCACCCCCTCCTCGTGCCTCCCCCTTGTATCCGCCCCCTTATCCTCTCGTCTACTGGCCTCCTGCCTACTTCTTGCGTTTGCGGGCGTCCGGCGACCATCTCTGCTACCCTCACACCTCTGGCGACCTAGATCTGTCCGCTTCGATCTGCTTTGGTCCGCTGCCATCCTACGTTGCTTTTTTCTTAGTCTGCACCTTACTGTCACTTCCATAATTCCCTTACTGTTCACAAGACGCCCAGCGCGGCCGCCATGCAGACCCCCTACTTTGGTTGGCTTCCCTTCCCACAGGAGAGCATAGTTTCACATTAATCATCCGCAGAACTCAGGCGGCCGAGTTGAAGCCGGACACATTCTACGAGAATCTCTCCCTTAAGTCGCCGGCTTCAACTTGGCCGCCTATTCAATTCAATTTATTTAAAACATTCCCTTAAATGCCCACGGATCATGGAGTACTCCTGCGGCCGAGTGGAAGCCGGACACTCAATATAGGCACTGCCACCATAAGTGTACGGCTTCAACTTGGCCGTATATTCATACAGAACAATTCATCCTATTTAAAACATTCCCTTCAATACCCGCGAATCATGTATGACTCCCGCGGCCGACTTGATGCCGGACAGTCAATATAGGAACTGCGACCTTAAGTGTCCAGCTTCAACCCAGCCCGATATTCCTGTGGAACAATTCAACCAATTTAAAACATTGCCTTAAACGCCCACAGATCGTGTAGTACTCCCCAGGCCGAGTTGAAGCCAGACACTAAATACGCGAACTGCCACCTTAAGTGCCCAGTTTCAACTCAGCCGAATAAATACTGTACATAATTGGATAGAATAATTTAATATATTTCATTAAACGTCCTCAGATCAATCCTGTGATTCACTATGCATTGCTTCTCACTGCTAGGAATTACCTGCGCCTGTCCAATCACTGCCCCTATACTGACTATTCGCATGTCTCGACCATTGATCCGGTTGCCGACTCGAATATGTCCGCTCGGAATGTGAAATCTGCCACCATTGATTGGATCGAGTATGCGAACTAATGCCAGGTGATGGACAGCTGCGGCCTCACTTAGAATATTTCTTCTTATCTTGAAAAGTGCTAGCAACCGAGCCACCACGCGTCCCCGTAAATCTCCATAGTTCGCTTTCCCACCAGTCTGTACCCACACCCAATCGTTTCTAGAGCCACCGTTGCGGAATGCCTTTGTTCCAGTGCAGCGGGCCCGGTGGATCTGGAACCTGTCAGTTTCCTGAAAGTCGGGCCCTGGGATTTCAAGCTGAGCAAATTCTTCTACAGGAAGTAACCCGAGTTCGGCAGGGTCCGCAGGCAACCGCCGGTCATCGGCAGCGGTCTGCCTGATAAAACGCAGTATCTCCTCCATCATGTTGGAATAATGGATATCGAGGGCTGTGCATAATTCGGCCAGCATGCTGGTGTTCTTCATACGGCCTTTAAGCACCCGGCGAGGTGTGCTGCGACTTGGAACAGTCGGCATTTCCATCCCACTATCTTCTACCACGATCACACCTTCAACTTTCGAAAGTGCTTCTATTGTCTGCAACCTTATTCCTAGGGCGTGCTGGCGGCCATAGTGCGACAAGATCTGTCGGGCGGCTTCATTCTTGTTTGACCTGCGGTAGCCATCTTTAATCTGATCCTTATGTGCTAGTTCACCGATCTCGGTTGAATACATCGATATGGATCCAAAACGCCGTACGTGGGAGGCAAAGTGAGTCAGGTAGTGCATCTTGATGAAGTTGAAGTGGTTCTCACGCCGTATCAAATCTGCCCGCCGATCAGACCTTTCAACCCTCTCTTGATCAGCCAGCCGACGGCGATTAGCGACGGTTCTATGGCGGACTTCTTTAGCACGCTGATCTGCCATTAGTTCCCTTAGCTCCCGATCCTGGCGATTTGCTTGAGCGCGGGTAGCCTTCGAGGTACGGAACTCAAGAAAAATAACCTTTGTCCGGTGGAATGTCTGCAGGTAGCTTTCCATGTAGGAAAGTGTGTCTGGTGTATGACTGCGATATTGAGCCATGAGAGTGAAGTCCACCAGCGCGCTAACACACTTCAAAGCGCTCTTGAAATCCTGATACTGAGAACTGTCCGGATTTCGCAATGCGGACGCCAATACGGCTGAAATACAACGGCCGAGATTGCGCATCTCCTTTCCTTGCCATTGTGTGATTTCGCGATAGGCCTTTTTCGGTACGCTGAATCCGGGGTAAGGAGGAATTTCTTTCCAAGCATCGTCGAACGCCTGCTGCCGTTTATGCTTTTTCAGGAAACCTTCCACCCATTCCATCATATGTTTGAATAAGCCAAGGTAGATGTTGTGCAAGAGGTCCGGCTTGTGTAGGTCCGCGGGGCTTACTCGGTCGAGTCCGGTGAATACATTGTTTCCTATTTTCACGCCCAACCGCTGAAAGTATTCTGCAATGCCGGCCGCTTCTGCCGGCTCATGCCTCAAGGCTTTCTCTCTATATAGCATGTAGTCGCGGGTCTCATACATCCGCCGCGGATCCCCACCGAGCTCCTCGCACGGAACCTCACACTTTGGGCATGACTTGCTGCCTATTCCTTGCAAGGCTGCATGCTCAGCATGATCCGCGATCCAGGCCGACAAAATGGGAAAACAAAGGCGTGTTTTGCCGTCTGCACAATCCATTACCGTTCCTTCTCGGGCAACCTGCTGTAATGGTGCCAGGACAAGATCGAAGACAGCCCGCAGGACATCCGCGTTGGTCTGCCGCTGGGCTTCGTTGGCACGGGCTGATTCGCCAGTGAACTTTGGCGGTACTGGAAGCAATGCCAGAAGCAGGATTGGCATCTTGGCAGGGCTGCTTCTTGTCCTCGAAAGGATATTGCCGATCGTCATGTATACCGGCCAGGCTTTCTTATCTCCGGAGAAATTGGTAAGGTGCGTCTGGTCAGACAATCCGATAATGGGCACCACTGTGGACCCGGCGGGCAAAGCTTTCTACCAAGGAACGGAATGGGCTGTTAGCACTGGAAACACCACTCCAAGAACTTGTCAGGACCTATCTCATACCTGCATATCCCACCACCAGTCCGCCGTATGCATCTCTGAATATAATCGCTCCCCACTTGAATCATATTCTCGAATAGGTGCGTAAACCATATCTGAGCTATACGCGACCTGACGGATCAGGTAGCGGACACAGTCAATAATATTTCGATAATAGAAAGTTGTTGCATGTCGACCATCATCAATACTGGCTTCCGCCCACACCAAGTATTCACGAAATGGGTCCAGTATGTCGAGGTGTTGTCGCAAGGTATAGGCGGACCGGAATGATCTGCTATCCGTACCGCCTAAACCTTCCGCAAAGTACGCGTCGATCTGCGACTTGGCTACCTTGCTCCGGACAAACCAGCTCGCCAAATTAAAGTCGTTTTCCGATGAGAAAGGGCTCCAAGGGTCATCGGTCATGGCCTTGTTGAGCTCTGTATAGCCAGCAACTTCGCCGAGTGGTCTGCCGGCACCGGGAATAGTTTCTTGACCCGAAGGGCGCACGCGGACCGGTGGGTGGGAAACGTCTTCCGTGTCTGAATCGTTCTGCATATCATCTATCTCACCACTTGCTGTATGGAAATCTGGGATCTCGAGCCTGCAATCAGATTCGTAGTCTGAGTCGGTCAGGTTTTCAAGTTCATCACGAACAAAAGTAGGTCCCATGGAAGCCGCGTCTGCAATCGCGCTGAGGGAAAGAACGATATCAAGATGCATTGTCTGAAGGTGTTTTTCGTATGCAGCGGCTTGTTGATAACGTCGCCTGCAATAAGGACACTTTGTTGTCTTTGAGGTCATCGTGTGTGGTGTTTCTCTTTCAAGTAGTCTGGCGGATGCGTAAGCGGATGGGCTGAGCGGCTGCAGCGGACTCTTTCAAAGTGAAGGGTAGGTTTCTTTCAAGGGGTAAATCGGGAAAATTTCAAGTTTGTTTAGTCGGATGACGAACGGGTCCGGACATTCAAGCTGCCAACCGTTATTCACGGTTTAACTTGTGAAACCTGTTCTTTGTTGAGAGTATGGGAGGGCCTTGGCTCATGGGTCGCGGCTCCCATGCGGCTCCGTTGCGGCTTAAAACCTTATCTGAAACCTATCGTCATTGTAGGTGGGTCACGTGACTTTTCAAGATATTCAAGTTTGTACAGGGTACAATCCTGCGAACCCCACTAAAACCGTCCTCGTGCGGCCTATATAAGCTCTCTCTTCCCCCCCTTCCATCTTCTCTCCATAATCCTTTCCCCAATCACAATCACATCCTCGATCCGCCAGCCCATCCTAACAGGACCCACAAAGCTTAGCACAACCTCTCACTCGTCCGCAGTATCACCAGTGTATCCTCAGCTCATTTCAGATTACCTATCTACGTTTCCCTAGCCAATAACCTTTTCACAGCCATTACCATCCGCAGAACTCCCTTTACCGTCCGCCAGGCCCGCTCTATTATTTTCGGATCTTCCACAATCCTTCATCCTCAAAAGTACCAGCATCTACTAGCGGCCATCCTCCATCCGCTGAGGGACCATTTAAACCCCCCCAAAAAGCAGCCTCTTTCTGATCCATCAACCACCCCCCACCCCGATCACTATTACAATGGCAGCCTCAAAGGTTGGTCTCAGTTTCGAAAAATCGGCGTCCTTTAAAAACGACGGCGATGTTACCTGGTGTAAGCACGTTTGCGGCTTCCCCCACCCACGAACCTATAGTCCGGAGTATAAAGCCTGGCGAAATGCTATGAAACGTAAGATGGAGCAAGACAGGATCCCAGGGTGGAAGCAGAGTACTGCCGGACAATGGGCGGCCATCCAGGCACATGCTCTTACCCTCCGGCCTGTTAGCCAGAGGTCGGGACTCTGGCAGGCTAATAACCCCCGTGGCGAACGTTTTACCGAATGCCTCGACTTTTTGCTAAAGGACATAGCAAAAAAACATCAGGGTATCTTAAGAGACATGTTGAGAGCACCCGTTGCCGCTGTTCCGGTTGCGGACCCCACCCCCGCCAGAAATGATCGTAAGTTATCCCCAAGCGTCCGCAATAAAGATGTACCATATATGCTAATACAGCTCCTGCAGGTCTCGCCGGTCCGCGGTCTGTCCGTCTCTGGATAGATGAGCCATCCGTAGTCCGCCCAAGCAGCCCACTTCCTGTCGGGATGGACAAGATCCAGTGGCAAAGTCGTGGACATGTTTACTGGATGGAGCTAACTGAGCCCACCTTTCCGAACCTGCTAGCGGGCATAGACAAAACCATGGCACCGGGTGTCGGATTTCGTATGCTTATTGGTACGACGAGCCAGGGTACACGTTTGCTGCAGGACGATCCAGAGGAGCCGCTGCCAGTTGCTGAAATAATCTGAATCACAAATAGCCGACTTGTCCGCATATGGTGCTCTTTGAATCTGCCAAGCGAACCAATGGATCTGCTCTTCTGTTGCCATCTAAGGAATGATACAGTGGATAGCACTCCTCCTCCCGGTGAGATCAGGTTTACTCCGTGTGAGAACTGGGGGCCCCCTCCAGACACCTCGGAGGACGGGTCCGCCGGTATCGATGATGGACCGAGCTCAGATGGCCACCAACCAGAGTCATCCGCTGCAGCCGCAAAGTGAACCACCTCAACAAGGACCACCAGGAGCGGTAATACCACAAAAGGAACTGGGCGAACACACTGCATCAATTGGGCGGACGTTGGCGAATCAGAGCCAGAGTCTTCTGGTACGCAAGCTTCTGTCCCTAGTGCTAACTTAGGCACTCGTGTTTTGAGGTCTAGTAGACAAGGAGAACGGGAGACTGACCTAAAGAAAGCATCCCGGACCCCAGCCAATAACACTGGTAAACGCAACCTCACGGTCATGCAAGAGGCCGATGAGCCATACAGTTCGGATGGAAGTCTGGGACCCGAGAGGAAGGTGGCCAGCCAGGTGGGGGCAATCGATGCCTGCATTGAGATTGAGCCGGACACACGGGATGGGGAGCATAATCTGAGTTGGCAACTTGCTCACAGGACTAGTCCGACAAACAGTCCGTCTCCGTTTACTCCCAATCCAGGTCACCATCATGCTTCTGCAGCCTCTGAGCAGGCAGAGGCGAGAAGGTCTGCCGCCCATCTTTTCATTCTGGCCTCAGGGCCCGAGCAGCCAGTCAACTCATTGGCGACACAAGTCGATACGCCCTGCATAAGCCATTCCCCCTCCGAGGATCCTCATACGAGGGATGTGTGTGCGGATATTCCGACACCTGAAGAAGTCGGACTAGAATTAAACCCGCCCCCTGACTCCCCAACCGACTCGAGTGCATACTCGACACCTGGTAAGTTCTGGTTACGACTACCAGTTTTTTCGTCCATTCTGTTGGCAAGGTCTGCCGCAGTCCCGGCAAAAACGGGTGTTGGGAGTCCGCTCAAGTCCGTTTCAGTCCTGGCTCACTAGCTCTGCGAACAAAGCTCTCCTGCCCCGACCAATGTGGCTAATGTCTCGCTAGCCGAGGATGCAGGTCCATTTCAAGCAATTTACAAGTACTAGGCCACGATGGACCCTTCCACTTTTCCTTTTGGTGTTTTCATTTTTGTTTCTAGAGTTCATGCTATTCTCGCTGTTTCCTGACTATTTCTGTTTTAGATTAGCCCGCTACGTCTGGGCTGCTTGCCCTGATCAGTATACTTAATTTAGACCTGCGGCTCTCCGCAGATCCTGCAGGTCTTTCCTTTGAGTGTTTTTCATTTGGAGTTTAACTTTTAGAGTTTTGCGAGTTATCCTTGTATTTTTTCCCACACATTTCTAGTTTGGATTTCCCCAGCTGGTGCCGTTCCGGGTTGCCCAAACCCAATGTAGTCTACAGACACTTTGTTGCTCTACGGGGTCTCTCTTAGAGTTTTACAGACCATTCTTGTTTGCCACGAGCTGTTCTGCGTTTACCGGGTCAGCTCGTGGGACCTGCTCTCGCAATCTTCCCAGATCATTCTTGCTCTTTTCCAGCTCTTTTTCGTTTGGTGTATGTTTTCTCTGCTGGCTTTAGCGGTTTGCTCTTTGGACTTGTGCGGATTATTCTTGTTCTTCTCTAGCTGTTCTTCGTTTGGGGTTGCCCCTTTCATTACTATTCCTATCCTAGCCTTTCATCTTATATCCCATCCGTTGAGCCTTTGCGGCACCTTTCAATTTCTGCGATTAGCGTCCGGGCCCGAGCCCTTGCCTTACCCGCTTTTGTTTCTGTCCGCTTGGCAGACATACTCAAACTAGATTAGTCCGTACATTCTGATAAACCTTTTTTCATCTGGTTCAAGAACGCCAAGTACCTAACACTCGTATTGCTCCAGTGAAATCGCATCGCGGCCAAGTCTTCGGGTGCAAATTCCTATATCAGGTATCAAGCTGCATTTTGGACGCGAGGTGTGTGCTGACGCCAGCGGACATGAAAGCGAGTGATGAACTGTGAATGTCCTTAGTTCTTAAGGAAGCTGGGCTGACCATTTCGATCTTCCAAGTTCACACCCCATATCGTGCCCTTAGCTACCTACCAATAGAGGCTTCCTAACACCACCTGCACCTCAACGTCATACACTGCAATTCTCTTCTATCACTATTCACCTGCATACTATGTCACAACAACAGCGGCGGCTTATGGCGGACCGAGCGCGTTCATCGAGGCAGGAAAGGCAAAGGCGAAGGGAGGTCCTTCGCGGACGTTTCCGGGGATCTGGGTCCAGGGACGGATTAACTATAATAACATCACCCAGTGTTGAGTCTGTTATGGCTGGGTCCGCTGTAGGTAGGAGGAGGGATGCCGTGCGGGAGCCAGCTTCTTCACGACTCCAGGTACCAGAGCCTGTCCTGTACAACCGGCAGCAGGTCTTAGAGTCAGCGGATGAGAGTCTAGACTCTAATGATGGGGAATATGAGGGTAATGATGGCCAGAGTGAGGAGAGTGAGGAGAGTGAGGAGAACGAGTTAGGCCAGCATGGGGACGATATGGATCATCCATCGGCCTGGGGAGCGCAAAGACCAATTGGGCGTGAGTTTCTTAGCTCGCAGCGCTCGATACTGACAATCACCCCTGGGAATACCCAGAATTCCAGCAGGAGGATTAGTTACCCCGGATGGAGAACGTCTGCTCAAGTACGTGTTAGCCAAAATGGTTGTACATCTGCCATTCTCTCCCGTTCGACCACAGACTTTAATCCACTTGCGATGCTGGTGATAACGCCAAGTCACGCAGATCCAACCGTCTGGGAATTGGATAGCGGAGGACAGCAAGCCAGCAGTAGGTGAAATATGGCAACCGGGCTTGAGCGTACCATTCTGGCCAGATCCCATGACCTGATGTGGCACTGGACGATCTTGGTCAATCCGTTTCCGGACACAATTACCCTGAGCGTAGAAGTCCGCACATGTTTGCGCAATGCCCGGACCAAATTAGGCTTTCCCGACTTTGCTGATGCTACCCCGCCCTCAAATGAGCATGTAAGTTACCCTTAATCGATAACCGACATCCTATCCTAGACTAAATGGAGTGGTCACTGGTCACTGATTGGCAGATGCGGGCAAAGCACTGCTGATGCAGATCTCAGTATCTGCATACAGCAAAGAAGGCTATAATAGAACTTTATAAGCTCAATATTGAGGATCCTAGAGCCTGTGCACGAAGAGTGGAATACCTACTGGCGAAGGATAGGTTCATTTGCCCGCCGGGCAGATATGAGCTATCTTTTTGACATTTGTCGAGATTGTTTCTAATCGGAGTAAGACTAAATCGATCGAGTCCAGCAGACAGCCAATTTCCCTTAGATTCCTAGCACCCCAGATTCCAGGTGTAATATTTGCTCAATATTACTCTGGACCGAAAAGGAAAGGCATGACGCATGAGGGTTTCCAGGATAAGATCAATCGCCCGGTTATCTGTCTGACAGCTGCCATATTATGTGATTCACTACGATGTTGGCGGACTGGCATCTGAATCGATAATGTGGCTTTCACAAGAGCCACTTCCTGGTGTAAGAAAAACAATCTGTACTTGCAGGTTTCGAAAGTGTCAGGATCCCCTCACGGCCCGGGCATCCGGACACTTTTGAAAATTGCAAGTACTCGAGTTCGGTGCAAGGTTAGCTAATGCATATAGACCACTGCTGGGACGTCAGACGCGATCCTCGGGCAAAACAGGAAGAGTTTGGCAACGTCAAATAATCCAGCGGATAAGGACGACATTGGAGGCCAGAATCGCGAAGGAGCGGGGAAAGGGGGTTGAGAGGACCGGGGATATGACAATGATGAGCACGCATTGAGCCCGTAGTTTGGTAGTGATATGGAGCTGAATGAATTGGAGGCCGCTGGTGGCCTCGTGGATACAGGAGGAAGACATGGTCGGCAGGAGCCGCCGCGAGAACATGGGCCCAATCCGGGAGAACTGGTTGGTCCAGCGCAGTTCTAAGACCGTGGGGAAGCGGAATCGCATGTTGAAGAAACCGATCGAGACGATAGGGAGAATGGTTTTATCACCACTCGCTGATCGTGTATATATATGTAATTAAATTAAATTAAATTACGCGAGCTAAAAGGGTCAGGAATGGTCAAAAAATAGTAGTGTGCGAGTCGGTGGGCAGGAAAGGCATGAGAATGAATTGCGCGGATGGTTATAAGCCGCACAAGTATGAGTAAGGCATCTAGCGGGCAATTGTAGGTTCGGAAGACATGGGAATGTGTCGGGCAGATGGTTATAAACTGCGCAGGCTTGGGTAAGTCGTCTAGCAGGCAGCTGTAGGTTGACAGGCACGGGAATGAGGCTGGGGGGCTGTTAGTAGCCGGGCAAGACGGTCGGAGCCCGCGAGCGGACTGTAAGAGGCCGGGGAGGCGGCGAGAGGCATGGAGTAGATGAGATAGGATGTGGAGGGCGGAGGAGAGAGCCGCACAAAAGGGCAAGAGAGGGGGGACTTCGGCCGGATATGGGAGGAGACGGGCTGGGATCAGAGGGTGGAGGAGGAAGGGCTGAATATGTTGGGAGGGATGAGGGCGGAGGAAGTAATGACGGGAAAACGTCCGCCAAATACGCGAGAGGACTGAGGGAATCCAGGAGTGTGGGAGAAGCGGAGGTGATGTTGGTGGGGTTCCGGATGAGAAATGGATTCAGAGAGAGGTCAGTGACGGGGTTAAAGGAGAGAGGGTATCATGGAAAGAAAACTGCATCAGCAAAAAATATTCTCCCTCATGTATTACATACATATCTCCCTGTATCACCTGGTAATACCATCTCCCCCTATACCCCCCATGCCTCTCATTTTTCCGTCCTTTTCTAAAGGCCCATGGG
>Ga0307517_10007582_pt1 | contig 15778 bp, 17 predicted proteins | sample 23_EM_MG_FD_194515 | JGI IMG/M metagenome (GOLD analysis project Ga0307517, IMG submission 194515) | Populus trichocarpa ectomycorrhiza microbial communities from riparian zone in the Pacific Northwest, United States - 23_EM | ecosystem: Host-associated > Plants > Roots > Unclassified | place...
CAAGCGATGCTTGATCTCAGCCTCCATTTCCTCTCTATTCAGATTCAAACGTCGACCTCCTCCCGCTATCCGGTCGTCGCCAGCGACACGATGCCCAAGGACCGACTTTGCAAGGGCAAGGGCGGGATGGAATTCAGGGGGAAGTTCATGATCTTGGGGAATCAGGCTGATCTCGAGGTCGGCGACGTCACCCGTTGCTCGGCGCTTGCCCTTGGCTTTAGCGGACATAGCTTGTGGGTCGAGTTGAAGGTCAGCGGCTCGCTTCTCGAGAGAGGACTGGAGCTTCTTGGCGTAGGCATCGTAGCCATACGACACTTTTTTCCAGGACTCTTCCTCGGCTTGGAATCTGGCATGCCCGTTAGCGTGTATGGGCGAACAAATCAAGAACGTAGACGTACTGTTGAATATGTTGTGAATATGTTACTTCCCAAAGTCTATTCCGAACGTTCTGCTCGTTTTCACGTAGGTCTTCTGGAGGTCGCTTCCGGGTGTCCGCTTCTAAAGAATAAAGGCTCAGATCGATCTTCTTCTCCGCTAGCATTCTAATTACGGCTTTCTGCACGCTCTGCAGCACTTGGACGCCATCTGCGGATAAAGGAGGGAGGGAAACTTTGGACGATGAAGCTGACGACGACGATGAGGTGGAGGACGCCCGGAGGGAGCACCAGATGAGTAGTTGGCGGATACGTTCGGGCTCTGGAAGATCGCAGTCGATGTGCTTGTAAAAACTACTTTCCGAGACCGAGTTGTGGGGTTGCGCTGTGAGAGGTATGTTCAACGGTTTATTTAGAATATCGGAAGCATCAATGAACTTACTGATAATACCCGTGGTCGCAAACGAAGTACTCGTACGCTTGCCCCGTCCAACTGAACTCTTCCGGCGGTGAGTTTGATTTTTGCCATTGGCTTGTGGGGTCCGAAGACTGTTGTTGTACGCATCCATGGCCTCTTGTCTCAACTGCTTGTTGCGCTCGATTTGTGGCGTCTCATTCTCCGGCACCTCAACTGTTGTGTCGATAATTCTTGCCTTGCCCTTGCTTCGACTTGTGCTGGAGGGTGCAAGGAAATGGACACCAGATTCTCGGGCAAGCAAGGAGGAGTCAATTGTCGTATGGGCCCGCGAATTCCGTCTTAGGTGGTCTGCTTCATCCTCCATCGCTCTGACATCTTTCTCCACTTCTGAGTCATCGTATGCTGTCGAATATGCCACGCGGTCGCGTGTAGCAGCTTTCGACTTGGCTCGCGGTCGGGGTTGGGTTTGAGAATCGGCCTTGAATTTCTTCGCAGCAGGTTTCGGAAATGCAGCAGAGCCTGATGGCAATGGCTGAGAAGTAGGTTGAGCGAGGCTTGAACCGACATGATTGGAGGTTGACGGCTGAGACTGGGAGATTTGAGAATCCGGGGCGCGGACGATCAATAGACCTCCTGCACTTTCATCATTGTTGTCTGAGGTCCAGGAACAGGTGAGTACGCGCGTTTCTCGTGTCTAGATGCCTTGATACACGTACGCTTTCGTTTACTTGAAGGGCCCGCCTTTGCCTAATGTTTCCGCTCAAGATTAGCCATTCCGGTCAAAATCCAAAGGTCATGGCAACAACATACCTCCTTTTTTGCCCTCTTCGCCGCGGCTGCATTTAAAAGCGGATTTGAGTCCTCCAGCTTCCGTTTTCCGGCCAGCTGAGGTTGGGTTGGGAAGAGGTGCATACGGGTGAGAAAAACCAGGACGGACGATGCTGATGCCGATATTGTTGAAGTTGTACAGCTCAAGGTTATTTGGGCGAGATTTAAACGCGGTGAGGGAGCTATCTTCACCAGGGAACGTGGGGCGAGCTCGCTGGGCGCGACGACGACGGCGTCGGGTTCAAGGAGGGAGTAACGGGGTTTGAATTTTTCCTCCCACGTTCTGTATCATCAACAAACCTCGTGGGAATTCCACAAGTCGCGTTCTCCTAGTTTTCCACCATGAGAGGTTGTTTGCAAAGCTTTCCATCTAAAAATTCCATTCGAACCACTCTCGGCTCTTTCGAATCTTTAAATCCCACTGGGCGCCAAGAGCTGCAAAAGAAGAAAAGTGTCGCAAACGGCTTGGTTTGGCTTGAAGTGGCAGACTCAGTGAACGATGAATGTCGTTGGTCGATGGGATGGAACGTGGAGGATGGGACGCAGTTGCAAATCACTTTCAAGGATGATGGACGCCAAACTGGCAACCAAATATAGCTTTTCGGCATCCCAGGTTGGCGCCTTGAAATTTGACAGCAATCTTTCCGGGGGTGAAGTTTAAGAGCCATGTTACCTCACTCTGACCCATGTCGGTTAATGGAGCACCGATTGATTACTCCTACTCTTTGTCCGGCTCGACAATCGAGCTTACTGACCTTGCCAGCACTCGTCAGTCAACCCGGCCGTCATCGCAAATATCGTCGGCATTCAAAGTTGACGCTATACCGCCTCCATGTCACCCTGTCAACCGTTGGTTTGGCAGTAGCCAAGACTGCGACATCATATCTGAACCTTGCTTTTGCTACCATCGCTCTCGAATGGATTTTGGGAGTGGTAGTATTCTTGTCGTGAGTTTTGGTGCTTCTGTGGTTTACAACAACTTATGTTGGGTTAGTTCCCAGCTTCTCGGCGCGTATGAGACGACCAGCAATCGATATTTCACGTGGTTATTTAATTACGATTGTCTGGAGTACACCTGGGCTTTCCTAGAAAAATTCCCTGGATTTATTTACCCGCCCGTACTATATTTCTGATGAAATCGATACCCGACACCAGGCGCCAGGAATCTACCCTCCTTGGACGGGATACCGAATTCTTGCTACACTTGTGGTGGCGGTCATAGGGATAACAAAATCCGCCTTTTTATGTAGACAGCAACCCAGGTCCCACAGAGGCGACGGCTGTAGAGTGTATCGGGTAGGGATAGTCACTATGTGAGTCAATCCTCAATTGAAAATTGTGCCTCCGTTGACAATCGCCTAGCTTATATTTTCTGCGCCTTTGCGAGGCAAGTTCCACCAAGGTGTATCCAGAGATGTTTCATATTGACTATTCAGGTGGTTTAACGTATAGTGAGTCTACAATTTAGTTGGCGCATCTCACCCTGACCTTTGCAGCCACGAGAGCTGCGACTGTGTTCCTCCACATATTTGCTCTCCTCATCTGCAGTGAGCTATCCTATGTCTCTTATCTCGTCGCTGCAATGTTCCTTTCACCCGACATGCTCACAACAAAAGAAGGAAGCCTCCGAAGAGGAATAATCGACGTAATCGTGATGTCGTTCTTTGTCGGGGGAACAACCAGTTTGTTGTTTTAGTCGCAGCGACGGGTGCTTTTTCCCTACTCTATCGCTTGGGTTGGCGGTATCATGTCTCCTCACTAGGTCAATCAATTGCGCGTCCCCCTGGTGTAAGGTTACATAATACCCTATATCTTCCACAAGTATTGGTTGCCTTCTCGAGTCTCTGCTTGACCTCGGCCTTGTTCTTTCTAACTGAAGAGATTCATTATCGGGCAGAGTGATTTTTCCTAACATTTTCCGCGATTTCCATGTGCTAAATCCTGTTTCATGCAGTTATTAAAACACCGCTGAACTTCGTTTTATCGTGCAGTATGTTATCGACGCTGATGTCCTGTGCAAGTTTTTCGCTAGCCTGCTATTCGTTCGGCATGGACTTATTGGAAGGAGGAAACCCCTTGTACTCGCTATTGATTCATTTTTTATCTCAATCCTCTTAGTTCCTTCGATTGTGGCATTTGGTGTTGTAATAATCCGTGGTGGATACAGAAGTGTTGCAGATTATTTTTCGGAGGCCTGGAAGGATTTTACTGTAGAAGAATAATCGACGGATGTACTTATTGAAGCACCCTTCGAGGGAGTATATGTTGCGGGGAAAGCCAACAAAGTACTCCACACATCTTGATTCCGAACAGAGACCGTGACGAGGAATCATAACCTCGTTTTTTTATTCTGGGCCTATTATCGTTCCTCATTTTTTGCTGTACGCCCAAAATGACCAGCGTGATAATAATTTCCGAGAAATTAGTCTCTTCCACGTTTCGAGTTTCCCATCATATTTGCATTCATTGAGATGCTTAGCGCACAGAATCACGTGCGTGAGGGGCTCATCTGCAGTTTCCATTGCTCGAGGGGAAAGTACCACGGCGTTGGAATCGAAGGGAGGGTTCGTTGGTTCAATGGTAGGTGATATATAAGAACCCAAAGTGACAGGGTGTGGAGAAAGTGAATCTGGTGGTAAAACATCAAAAGCCCGAACATTCACTACTCATGCTATTTTCGGAATGAGTAAAATATCTCTGTAGTAGGGTAGCGAAGGGAAGCAAGATCCTGAGAGGTTAGTATGAGTAGCTATAACTCTAACAACAATGGCCATGAAAAAAATATTAGCAGTCTATGTAAATGTCACTAAGAATGGGGAGTATACGCAGAGGGTTGCATGGGTTGGCATGCATGGGGGGAACGAAGTCCCACGTTCGGTGTCTTGCTGATTTCCATCTCCACAACAAACATTAAGAAACGCCCAAATATCAAACCCAAATTACCACCAAAATGTAGACAGCAAAACTAGAAGAATTACATCGACGAAAGCTGAGGGGAGGATATATTCTATGCTGACATCTGGGCCCTGGAGGATGATCGTGATAGATAGTGTCTCCGCGGCTGTCAGCGACAGTGAAAGGAACACTAGAAACATTGCTGACGCCCGCGAAATGACCAGTGTGCGCAAGCCAACGATGCTGTACATTAAGGCCCAAACTGCTGCAGAAACAATGATGGAGAACAGGGCAGAACCAGAGAAGATGTAGATTGATTGCGCATGCCGGTTTTCCCAATTCTGAGTCGAAGAAATCCCTTGCGAAGGATAGTAGGTATACATCTAGCTGCGCTACGAAGATGGACTTGTGGAGATCTGATAAGGCACAGTGTTATCGAATAGAGAATGGAATATCGTACTATGTAGTACGGCCATTGCTCGGGGACCATCTTTGCTTCCACCCCTTGGAACAGCACCATAATTGGATAATTGGTCAAAGTATAGTAGTCGGAAAACGCACTCGGATCTGGGATCAACACCTTTGTTACTGTTCAGTAGGCCCTCATTGATTTCTAAGTCTTGTGCACCGGTGACTCAAGTCTCTTTTCTGAAGCTATAGCCGAGGAAATAGAGGAAGGAGTAGGGTTGGCCGATGGCACGTCTGAGATGCTGCTCGTCGCGGGCGTGGTACTTGGAAGGGTTGTTGTTGAGGGTGAAGTTCGAAATGTGAAGGAGGGGTGAAAGAGGAACGGGTGGTATATATAACTATAAAGGACAAGAGGTTTCGTTAAGCCGATGCCAGATGAAGTTCAAATTTAGGGAGTCTGTCCCCATAGGATCCGACACAGGGCAGAATTTGGGGCCTATTTCTGTCCGCACAGAGGTCGGACATAAATATCTCAGCAGAATGCAGGGATAGTTTGGACCTGAGAAATCCGCCAGCCAAACTCCAACGCCGGGCGAGTGGTGTTCAATCTATCAGGATCTGTGCAGACTGAGACCTCTAGATAGAATGGGGTCCATGTATAATCTGGCATACCATAGATTTCCCTCGAACCGGCTACGAAGGACAATCGGAATACCAACCCTTTCCATCTACAAAAATTCGAACCACTCTCGGGTTTCATCAAGTTTATGAGTCACCCTAAAAACTGCCAAAAAAAAAGGAAGAAATGGATCGCAAACTACTTACTTGATTCCAGCTAACTTGCATGTGGAGTCAAAGTGGAGTGGTCTATTGTAGCACGCCAAATAGCACCAAACTGACGGAGTCTTTGACCAGTTTTCATTGGCGCCCTTGATATCGAGGCATACTTAATGCTTTTAGGACGGTGAAGAACTACATATGTATGCCACCTCACTCTGAACCATGACATGGCCTTTAACGGAGCACCGACTGATTCCTCCTCTGCATCTGACCCGACATTGGCAATCGAGATCATTGACCTTGCCAACGCTTCCCAAATAACATCCGTAGGATCAAGGGTTTCGTGGCACCCAAAGTTGACACTATACCGCCTCCTTATCATCCTTTCAACCGTCGGTTTGGCAATAGCCAAGTCTGCGACATCATATCTCAACCTTACCTCTGCTTCCATCACTCTCGAGTGGATTCTGGGAGTAGTAGTATTCTTGTTGTGAGTGTTGGCAGTTCTGCGGCTTATCACAACTTACGTTGCATTAGTTTCAACACTCTCGGCGCATATGAGGAGACCGGCAATCGATATTTCGCATGGCTGTTCAATTTCGATTGTATGGAGTACCTCTGGGCATTCCTAAAGAATCTCACTGGTTTTCACCGCCCGCACTATATTTCCGATGAAATCGATGCCCGACACCTGACGGCGGGAATCCGTCCTCCTTTGACAGGATACCGGATTACTGTTACACTTGTGGCGGCGATCGTAGGAATAACAAAATCCGCCCTGCTATATGGACAGAAAGCCACGGAGGCGACAACTGTAGAATGTGTATTCGGAGTAGGGATAGTGACTTGGTGAGTCAACCCATAATTCTGCAACTGTGCCTCCATTGATAACCGCCTAGCCTCTACTGCCTCGGCCTTTATGAGGCAAGTTCGACAAAAGTGTATCCAAAGCTGTTTCATGTTGACTATTCCGGTGGATCATCGTATAGTGAGACGACAGTTTTACACTTCTCGTTGGCGCATCTGACCTCTGCAGTCTCGGAGACTGCGATTGTGTTCCTCCACCTATTCGCTTTCGTGATCTGTAGTGCGCTGTCCTATGCCGCTTATGTCCTCCTGTTCCCTTCACCCGACATGTTCAATGATGGAACTGGAATACTTGTAATAGTCGCAAGTTCGGTCCTTCTATTCGGCGTATCCAGTATTATATCCCTGGTTTTTGCGATGGGTGCTTTTTTCCTTCTGTTTGTGATGGGTTGGCGCTATCGTGCCTCTCCGCTGGGTCAATCTTTTGTAAAGCTCCCTGGTGCAAGGTTAATACCTTATGTGTACCGGACGTATTGGCTGCCTTCTGGGTCCTCCCTTCGCCCTCGCCCACGCCTCTTTTACTTGAAAAGATTCATTATTAGGCAGAGTGACTGCTCCCATCATTTCCATGATTTCTATTTGCTGAATCCTGCTTCATACAGCTATTAAAATGCCGCTGACCTTCTTTGTGTTGTGCGGCTTGATATCGACGATGATATTCTATGTGTGTATATTGCTGGCCTGGTTTTCGTTCTGTATAGGCTTATTGGAAGCAGGCCCATGGTACATCCTATTGATTCCACTATTACTTTGCGCAGTCTATTTCTTGCCATTTTGTGCCGTAATAATTGGACTCGGATACACAGGTGTTGTAGGTTATTTTTCGGAGGCTTGGAAAGACTTTACTGTAGAGGTAGAATCGGAGGGTGTATTTTTCGACTCAGCACCCTTCGAGAGAGTATAGTACTTGATTTTGAGCAGGCTCGCCAACAAAGCACTTTATGTCCAGATCTCGAACTAAAAGTAATCAACTTCCCTTAGTGAGCGCTGCTGTCATCTACAGCTTCGGCGAAGCACGAATCAATAAGCCTTTATATACAAGGCTCATCGAACTCTCTGCCTACTGTGCGCCGCGGCCGAAGGTGTTTCCTTGTCTCTCTGGAAGCGAACCCGTCGATGTTTGGAATGTTGGTTGCATTGTTAGTCCGTGAAAGTTTCTAATCTACCGCTCCTTGTCTTCTCATGCATTGAACACGTCGTGTTTGGTTATCTCATCTTCCCTCAAGCCGCAAAGGATGACAGAAACGCGGCTTGAAGTGCTGTCGCTGCTTTGGCCCATCATCTCCTGATCTTCTTGCCGACACGGACCCTCCTGCGTTTGAGTTATTTTAACTGCGAATCATCAACGCTCAAAAAATCCTTTCACAATTTCAGTTCTTCGAGTCGCCTCTCGAAGCGAGTTTAGAGCGGGCGAAAGGACCACGACGGAGGAAGAGGGGAGCCACTAGGAAATATTTGTCTCTTTTTGTATATGCAGCGTGGAGAGCCGATAGTGCCCCAGTTGGATTAGCGTTTGATTATGTCGAGCAGCGTAAACGCATTATGAGCAGCAAGGCCAGCAAGAATCGAAGTTTTAGCGAAAGTCACACCGTGAGGGTAGTCGTATGTGGGCAGCTGGCGAGAAGAGAACACTTGTCAAAAATTTCCTAAAGTACCTGAAGTACGCAGGTCAAGTAGGAAACTAATATTGCTTTTGAAACTGGTTTGAAGAAAAGCTATAACGCCAGTGACACTCGCCCAGGGAAATCCTTGCAGCTTCCCACCGTATTTCCGTCTAATGGACACTTGCGATGTTCAGCTCCACTCAACAAAATCCGTAGAGGTTCTCCTCGTTAACGTACTCTGGGTCCGTTTTTCTCGACAGTAAACAAACCGCTCGAATTTGTTGCCATGGTTTAATGCCTGTGGAGAACACCGGCAAGGCCTGAAAGCATATTTCTCGATATTCAGCAAAAGGAAGGGCGTATGAAGCGCTTGACCATGATAAAAGCGAAAGTACTTGCATCAATAGGTGTGGTACAACACGCCGGAAAATTCAACAATACCCAAATCCACTGTCCAATCAACAACTCATTTTCCCTGCTTCGGTCTGTCTTGCCATGCGTTCCTAATGCCAGATTTCCAAACCATCAACTCCTTTTCGATCTCAGCAACCTGCTTCCGTACATCCCGCCCCACTTCCCCGCCTTCATTCTTCCCTCCAAATCCAATCATCAGTTCCGCCCTCGCCCGAACAAGGGTCTCGTATGCGAGCTTGAGCCTTGCCGGCCCAGAGGGGGGATAAATTGCAGATTTCATACCCAGTCCTATCGGCGGCGTTGCGGTAGAACACGTACCGGACAACGGAGACGCAGAGTCCGTCCCCCCACCCTCCGCCTCCAAATGCGTCGGACGGGGTTCATCAACGCTTAACAACTTTCCGAGCTCAGCTAACGCGATTCCGCGCATTGGGTGCCCTTCCACGAGTATCTGGCTCAACCCCGTATAAGCCCGCATCGCAGCCCGGATGGCTTCATCCAGCGCCTCTTGCGCCTCTTCCGGAGAAACCTTTTGCGATGTGACCAGGTGGGCGGCTTGTACCTCGGGAGATCGTATTTCTTCCACCCCTGGGTGTGTTGAAGGAAGATGCGCAATGAGGAGGGAAGAGTGGAGGCGTGACAGTCCGAGAAGCGGATGGGCCGCTGGGACAAGGCCGGATGAAATTAGGATCGGGATGAGGTTTGTCGTGAGCTGTATCGCCTTTTCTGGATCTGGGATGCCCAACGAAATAAGAAATGTTGTTGGCGGTGGGATAGATCGAAGTACATACTAGAAAATTGCAGCGCTTCGGCTTTGTCCAGTCCTTCTTGGCCGACGCGGACGGCGTCAAGCACGGCGTCTGTATCTCTCACAGGAGCCTGGCACCTTGAACAGCGCGCTAGACTGTTTTCTAACACACGCTCTCAGCATATGATTTAGAAAAGACATATCTTCAAGCGAAAACGAACGTTCAGTAGGTAGTGGGCAGACCCCGCCGCATTTTTTCGGGCACCACATTGCTTCTCGCCAGTCAACGGGGGCACCAGAGGGAGGTGCACAAAGGTTGCAGCGGCAAGTAAAGTGATACGTTTCGCGGAGGTGTTTCTGCCTTAAATCGTGGGGAAGGGTCGTGTCAATGTACGCAGTGAGTACCTGTGCGTGTATTAGCCTAGAAAAGGGAAAGAAGAGGCAAAGTCTACACACCTCGTCATCGACGCTGATATTTTTCAGTGCTATTACTTGCATGAGGGGCTCATCTCCGTTCGTGGTTTCCGTTGCTCGAGGGAAAACCACCACAGCATTGGGATCGCATGAGTGGTTTATCAGTGCAACCGTAGGTGATACACAGGAACCCAAAGGAGCCAGGGATGATGTGGAGACAGTAAATGTGTTGGTCGTGAACTGGAAAATATCCATAAGCAGCAAAAATGAGGTTCCTGGAGCGATGAACAAACCCTCGATATCAGATCAACGAGGTCAGAAATACCATTCAGGCCAAATTCGGCAAGGTTTTGCGGTGAGCTGAGTCCAAGAAAATTCACAATTGAGTGCGCAAGTTGAGCATAAAGCTGAGATTCATGAGTGTTTGGGTCTTGACTGAGTGATGTTCGATCTATCAGAATCTGCTCAGAGCAAAACACAGGTAGAACGAGGTGGACGTACGAGATTGCATGCCATCGATTTCCCTCGCCTTGTCGTATTGTTCAGCCCAATCCAAGTCAAAAGACGAACAGACCAACCCAAATGCGGTCACTTCCAAGCTTTTTTTTCCTCCATAATATTCGAACTAAGCATCTTATGGCGTCACCGGGGAAGGACGAAGAACCAGAAGGTCTCTTAGCGACCCATCTTTGAATAGCGGTACATTCATGCCGATGAAATGTCCAATCCGCAGATTGACATTTCTTTAAGAACATGTGAGTAAAGAGTCAAATGAAGTTTGCCTTTGCGACACACCTCATCACAGTAGTAAAGCAAATTACATCCAGTACATTTTCGTAAAGAGTCTGCCTTTGGTGCAAAGCAACTCGAGCAATACTCTTCGAGGTGCTGGTTTGATAATGCAGCCACATGGGGTTTCACTGAGAATAAAATTTCGCCTATGCTTATGCGCACGATATAAGATGCATAACCGGCCCAAGAGAGAGCTTCACTTACCTGGCTTACGATTGAATTTACTGTATATCCCCCTTCCATTTCCCTCAGTCTCTCGAACATCCAACGTTGGTGGGATAGCCGAGTATTGACCATGAATGTCTAATACAATCGGGCCATTGCTCGACGTGCCCTGAGACGAGACTTCGGAATCCACCACTTCCATTTTGTCCAATTCATCAATCTCGCGCGGTTTGCCAGGAATATCACTAGTGACAAACGACCGCGTTTGGTTTGTTTTCCTTTTTTGCTTCAATTGAGAGAAATTGGACATTTCTTGGACTTGAACGCCTGCCTGACCCAAAAGAATACGTGTTGGTAGAGAATGGAAGAAATGAACTAAAAATGAACTTGAAATGAACAGGGAATAAACGGCAATCAATCAAGAGCGGACTATGAACACGCTTACGTAAATGGACTTATCTAACTCTAAGGTAATGGGGATATGTTTCCCTATATGCGTTGTAGCGGGAACAAGTGCCACGGAGATTCAAGGTTAAATATTGGATCCCAGCTCCCTCCTCGAGGCCACCATCATCAAGACAGTAATACTGCCATATTCATAGGATCTTCCCCTCCCCTGGAACTGCGATAGCGCCGGTGAGCGTGGAGGGGTCTCTCTTGCGCTCACCTTTAATTTCCGTCTCTCTTTCCCCAGTCCGCCCGAGATTGAGCCTGGTTCAACGTCGTGACACTAGTGGGAGGCTAAGCACGGCCACCTCAGGTGTTCACGTCAAGCGCTCCACCTGCGTACTTATTAGGATCCCAAGCTGCCAGGGTCGTCCTTATCATAATCCATCGACAACGATAGTAAGCCTGATCAGTCTACTTGTCAACTGGATTCACATTTCTACAGCCCTGGTCAGTTTCGATCCTTGTTCAATTTTATACTTTCTCGCTGACCAGCACCTCTTCCAGTCCTCATTCTTCCCCCCTACCTTTTGACTACTTCGACTGGCGAATTCATTCTCACCCGAAATCCTTTCTTCGCATCGAAGTGAATTCCCGTACCACCAATTACGAAAAAGTACGCAACCACTTTGCCACTGGAACGTGGCCTCGGTTCCGTACCTCGTCCATGCCGAGCGTGCGGAAAGCATTTTCACCCAAGTGTCTGTCCGCACGTGTACTCAGCGTCATCTTCGAGCGGTCATATCGTTGATTTCAAATCCAGATCCCCAAGGCCAACGCTTTTGCTTTGATTGTTAGAATATTATTAGTTTTTGTGGCGTTTCTATTCAGCGTAACAGATCCCGCGTCGTTATCATCGGAGCCATTGACCCCACCTCGCGACCTTCTAATTTCCATCGCATCTGTTCCGCATAAAAAAACTCCCACTGGACGTCTAGTTTTCGCGGTCTTGTCTCTCTGATACCTATCCACTTCCTGCCTCTTGTTGTACCTAGGATTCCACTCAAAATGCCCACACCTGGTGGGAAACCCCACCCCCAAAAAGCTCCTTCATCTTCTTATACGCCTTCCGATTACTCCTATTTCTCCCCTCATGCACCATTCACGACGCCAGCTAGTGCTCCCAATTTCACCTCCAACTCGTTGCATCCATCTTCCTCCCCAACCACTCCAGGTAACGGAACGGGACACACGTACACGACGCATACCACGACTCCTCAGGGTCCTGTCATCACCTCCACTATCACTACTCGGGGAAGCAGCGGGATCCGTCACACACATCCACATCCAGGAGGTGGAGGGGCCGGAGGGCACGGAGGAAATTCAAACGCGCTGCAGCAATTTGCGTTACACATTCCTCCTCCACCACCACTAGCTTTGTCAATCTCCGCGGTCCGAAATCCCAGTGCACTTCATTCAGGGTCCTCACCACCGTCGACTTCTAGTGTGTCGCCTTCCTTACCTCCGTCGCATACTCCGTCGCATATACACTCGTACCCAATTTCATCACACAACCAACCTCTCGCTGCTCCTCAGATGACACTGACGTCAACTTCTGCCAAATATACCCTTAGCGTACTACTTCCAAACAATATCCAGCCGGAGATGGTAACAATCTCTGCGAACAAGGGTGATCGTCTCCGAGTTGTAGCGGATGCATTTGGGGGTGATGAATGTGAGTACTCTTTTTATTTACGGATCGATTTTTTCCAGCGGTGGGATTTCGTCTACTCTCCACCTTCTGATTTTATTTTATTTTTATCACGGTAATTCCTTTGAGCCCGACTTATCGCCTTTTCCTGCCTGCAACAGGTCATTACGAATGGCAAATCAGCTTCCCACCTTACGATATCGACATGGCTGCTGTACACGCGCGGTTTGACCCGGATGGGCGACTGACACTGGACGTGAAGCGGAGGATCAAGATGTATTAGCATGGGGTCTTCCTATGGCTTTCGCTTGATGCCTTGTGGCAATTTCGTGCCGCATGGACGGGCGCCATGGTCTCAGCGACGTCATCGCCCCTACGTGCTAGTGTAGGCTCCGCTGCTTCCATGATTATCGACTAATAACTGACCATATCCTCCATATGCACATGGATCCACTATGATCCCCACGGCCTTTCCTCTTCCTTTTTCCCTTGCGATTTTGCTACTTGTCCCAAGCAATAGATTGTGTTTTCTGCTATGTTCTTATCCCTTTTCGACAATTTTTCGACTTGCGGTATGTGAAGTTAGGTGCGGGACATCCATGGACTCCTCATTTCATTCGTTTGCCTCATGTCTTCGCAAGAAGTATGCTTAATATTCCATTCTCAACGTTCTGGAGTGACGAGCCAAGAATACGTATCAAATTTAAAATGGGAATGACTGCACGAATTATTAAGCGGTAATCTTGATGCCGTCCTTGACAGCTTGCCATGAAGGGCGCGAACAAATCTCTGTAAACCAGCTACCGCACGGGGGTTAAAAGGTGAATAAGTGCCAGTTTCCTGTTCCACATACCGATTCACATTGGGCTTCGTTTCCATGACATTGCTCCCTGCCTCTGAGAGCTTACATCCATACGGAATGTGATAAAGGTCTGCTAGGGTGATTTCCTGAAAAAATCGCGAAAAAAAACCCTTAGTTCATAATCGGCGCCGAAACAAAATGTGCACATACATTCCCAGCGACGTACTTCTGTTTGCTCAGAATACTGTCGTAGACATCCAATCTAGCGGACAGCTTTTCGATGTGTTTGTTAAACACCTCTTTGTCCGGTGTTCCTCCGAGCCGTCTATCAAATATATCAACTTAAATATATTTTGAAGAAAAATACTTTGAACATGACTTACGCCTTGATAAGGTTCTCAAACACCGCCTTCTCCGCATGTTCATTGAAATTGTTCAGTTCGACCGAAGCCGCCTGATGGAACAACGCGTTTTCGTGGAGTTCAGAGGGGATCAGAGGAGTGCCTTGCCCCGCGTACTTGGTGGCAATGTAGTGGCAGATCGCCCGGCTTTCATACAATATGAAGCCATCGTCATCCTGCTCCTATTCAGAACTTGCTTATGAGCGTAAAGGCCCTGTCACTCACAATATACGGTACTTGTCCGAACGGCTGCCGGGCGAGGAACTCGGGCGCCTTGTGTTCGCCTTTCGCAAGATCGATGGGATGCAGCTTAAATGGCACTTGCTTTTCGTGCAAGACCATTGCGACGCGACGGGTGCACGTAGAGATTGGAGATCCGTAGAGCCTGAGCACCATCTTGAATTTCGAAGGATTCGGGGGAGCTATGCCTCTGGATCTAATTTCGAGGTCAGTTTTATACCTGGTCCAACCCGGTGATCGCTTGCAATTTGGGTTTAAATTTATAAACTTCAGATTCATTAGAAATACGATGACCTAAAAACGATGACCTGAAAATGCTGACAGGTGCTGACGGTGAAAAAACGTGATCACCAATCTGCCCCTAGAGTATTTACTAACGTAGCGAAAATATTCGAGGCCCTGGCAGACGCGAGGAGGAAAGAAAATATCTTAAGAGAAGTGACAAGTCTGTATGTGAGACGCCTCGCTGTCTGCCGCGTCAGCTGACTTATCCTCAGATGAGTTATTCTTCGACTAACTCATTTCGGAATTTACTAACGTAGTTAGCTAATACAGCCATTCCATTCCATTACAACGTGTTAAATTCAAATTCTTACCGAGTGGGCGACGCGACCAGTAAATCTGGATTCTGGAAACACTGCCGTGCATGACTGGCGGTTTTGCACGCCGGCGGTTTCCGAGCCATACACGTGCCACGACCGCCTCGGCTCAACTTCTAGGGGTTTATACTAACTGTCTAACTGTAATTTACATAGGTAATTTACAGTAATTTAATACTCATAAAAATCTGTCTGCAAGGGCCCAGTATATAACGTATTTATTGTTAGCTCGGATATACGAATTCCGACGGCGGTTAACTGCCTCTAGCTCACGTTTCACCATGAAACTCACAAGGTGGTCGAGAGTGCTGTTTCATCATGTTAGGACGTCTGTTACCAATTCTTCGTGGTTTTCCCTTCTTGTATATCGGGCGTGATTCGTTGGCACAAGGTGGATGACACACCATAGCCCCTAATTCAAGGGTTAATCTTGCAATGTTGTGTCCCATCCAAATTGTTTAAATAATCGAGCACCAGACTCGTTAATCATTAAGGCGAAATACAATGGCGACGATTATTTGTCGACGTCAACTACGACTACAAATTTTGTTAACGGACAATCAACAGCTATTGTGGAAGTCACGAGAGACCGGCGGCATTTGCCGCCGTGCTGATCGCCGTGCTTTTGATGGCGGTGTTTCCATGTTCCAGATGCCCTCGACGCGACCGCCCCGTATGCCGAACCAAATGTCGAAGGTAGAAAGTCGGTGATCGAGGGTATGGCGGCTGGCTGTCGAAGGAGTATTGAACGCGGGCCAGATAAAAATTGGGTGGCTGACACTGACCACCTATATGTTCGCGAAATGGATTCCGCCTCGCAGTTCCAATCGATACCGACGCACATAGCTGAGCCTCGCCGCTCTCGACTGCTTCACGTACACTCATTCGGGCCCCGCCAGATCCAGCAATATTGTCAATGCGTGACTTGTAT
>Ga0307517_10007583_pt1 | contig 15777 bp, 13 predicted proteins | sample 23_EM_MG_FD_194515 | JGI IMG/M metagenome (GOLD analysis project Ga0307517, IMG submission 194515) | Populus trichocarpa ectomycorrhiza microbial communities from riparian zone in the Pacific Northwest, United States - 23_EM | ecosystem: Host-associated > Plants > Roots > Unclassified | place...
GCTTTCTTTTTAAAATATTGATTTTCGGCTTTCTACTTTTTTAAAGTTAAAACAAAATACCCACTGATTTGGTTTTTTGCTTTTAAAATTCACCTGTTATGTCACCATTAAACTTCGAAAAAAAAAAAGAAACCTTTGATCTGAATGGTAATTAAGATAACTCCATTTAACTTTAAAGTCACTTGAAGATTCTTGGATTCTACCAAACTTTGGAGAAAGAATGAAAGATATTCATTACAATTTTCTTTTTGAATTCTCTCTAGCTTCGTGTCAATAGTTAAGCAATATCAAAATTCATGTAAATAAATTTAATTGCATTTATTTAAAAAAATAAAAAATAAAAAGTTCTAAATCATGTGCAAATAAAATATTATAAGCTGGTCCGGACATCCGTATTAAACTAAAAAAAAATATATATATTACAAGCTGGCTGAATTTGATCTACAAATTCTGGAGATTCATGCACGTTGTCTGCTTTTAGACAAACAATCAAAGAAAAAATCTGTTTGTCCTTGTTGTTTTTATTCGTTTGTTTGTGTCTATTGTACTCAAGATTTATCTTAGTGTTCATAATAATTGGTCTTCACTATTTCTTTTTTCCCATTCTTTTCAGATATTCTATCATTTATTAATGAATATCAGCTTACAAAAAACAGTTAAGAAAAAGAAACAGTTCGTCAACATAGAATTTGATTAGAGTTGATTTTAATTTTTTTTTAAAAACCATAAACATGGCTTGAATTGATTTGTCGACCCGTGAGTCATCCCTCAATCCGAGTCCTGAATCGAGTTGAATTTCGAGTTCTATCTTGTAACTCCAACTCCGGTCTACATCTGGAAGGCCTAATCCCAGCCCATTCGTTGCTTCAACCCCATGCCATTTAAGTTCTTAAGTAGACCTGTGCAGGCCTAATTTTCATGTCACCACGAACAAAGACAAATTACTCAATTGGATTTGGTGTTCGAAGCTGTCAAGAAAATGAAATCTTCTTGTAGCAGTACAGTAGTGACCCCTTTGCTACAGTAGTGACCCCTTTGCTAACAGTCTCTCACTGGTTGTCGCAGCACTGACTTCTCTCAGCCAACAAGGCACCGTCAATATTAGGAGGTACATCGGCCTAACATTTTGAAGAACACTCTCTGAAGAAGTACATGGATTCAATCGTGCTTATAACTTGATGACAAGCCAAGAAGGCTATGTTTTCGAACCCACTTGTACGATGTGTTTCCTCCATTGATTCTTCTTCAATACATCATTTATATTCGAATTGATACATGGTGAGAGGATCCGATCTACAAATAATAATGCTGTACATTCCATAAATACATACATGTCTACTTACTGTTCAAACTAAGCATTCATAAATTTGTTTGTGTACGATTCAAGTCAAGAAGCTTTAAAATGATGTTTTTCAGAGTTGAAATACAATTTAAAACGGAAACAAGCACGTAGAGACAAACAGGCACCGAGAGCGTTAGCCCTTTCTCAAGGTGTAGATGTGCCCGTAATCATACTATATTATACATGCTGCTATCAACTTTTACAGCTAAATTTCTTCGAAAGCGATTTAAGAATTGCTTAACAAGCTAAAAGTTGGCTAGATATAATAGATAGCACCAGTTTTTCCTTTATTGGTTAAAAAAATGGATACCAGGTCTAGCAGAGGAGGACTGTTAACATGTGATTGGCGAAGAAAATAAAAACCAAGCATAGTTATCTTGTTGAGAGAAGGAACTTTTAAAAAGAAAGTGGCCATGGTCAAGTTAAGTAAGTAATGAAAGCTCTTTTGGTTTAATCATGTCTTACTTTGAGAGCAGTTAGGTGAAGAAAGCTATTCCGAACTTAGCCTAAAGATGAAAACAATATCACGTTTGTAGGGCTATTCTCTTTATTGTTTTCAAGTCTTCTTTTCCACCAAGCTGTTGCTGTCCTTCTTAATAGCATAAATCGTGATGTAACTAAAGTTTTTTGGTTTATATTCCGGTCTAAAGATTTGGGTCATAAGTAGAACGGGTTAAGTCGGATTGATTCGGATCAATACAAGATAATATTAACTAGATGAACCAGGTTCAGGATTGAATTCAAGGCTGGGCAAATCAACTTGCATCCTGTTTATTTTAAAAACCGGAGCAGCAGGTGACCAAGGAGTTGAGCTCCTCAAGCCGGGCCGGGTTTGATAGGGATGTAAGAAACCCTTGTGCAACTTTACCTGAAAAAAAGGTTCTTGAATGCCGACAAATGACATAAACCAGGTGTCTTTCTTGCCCTTGTTTAAGCAAAGAGACGCTGCGTCCTGGGTAATTACACATGCTAAAAATTATGTCGTAGTGAAGAAGGTCAAAATGTATATACTGTATGTTTATTTTTCATGTGTGCCAATATGTATATCCCTTTTCAAGTCTCTAAACAAGCCACATATCCCACACTCATACCCACTTGGTACAATGAGTGTTATATTTGGGTACGGTTGTTGGGTAAATTTGAATGAATTTAAGAACCCTAACAGCCATTTCTGAGCTTGGCTTTACTTCCTTTTGTCTCTTTAGTTCTTAAGAGGAAACACCTAGGCTACTAGTCACAGGAACTGCTATTTATGTTCAGGGAATCACATGGTGTGTGGATAATGACTGGTTGATGAGAGGAAGAATATGTACGACTATATATATATTGATGGATGGCTTGGAAGGCCATATTTATTTTGGATCTATAGAGGCTGCCATGATCATCACATGCATGGTCCCTCTACAATCTTTCTTCGTTCTAGCTCTAGATTTTTTGTCTATATGGGTAAATAATAATAGAGGTACTACAAGTTTTGACCATGTATAATGGAAGTCTTTAATTTTCCAGACTAGTTTTTTGTTCTCTCCTTTTTATGCTTTCTCTCACACTCCCATTAGGAGTCATATCACCAAGAGCCACCCACAACCCTTAGGCATAGCCACTCTTCAGCATCATCATATGAATCCAAGAAATTAAAAGCTTCCCATAACATTATGGTAAGAGAAACTTAATGGCAGGTTTGACTTATATGTACAAGGGCATTGCACACTGTAACTCCATTATCTTCCTTTACATCTTTGCCAGGACTTGTCACATAAGGACCCTTTCCACCATGCCCATTTTGGAGTACATTTCCCACTTTTATCTATTCCTTTTTAGATACCCATCTCCCCTAGATATTTATCTCAGTGATTTTTCCATCATCCCTAGCTGATTCAGACAAACGCATGCATGTCAATGGTGGTCATATGGGCAGCATCAAGAAGAACAACATCTCCCATCAAAATGGCATTTTCCACTGTCCTGTGGGTGGGGGAGCGAGTGGTACCGAATTCAAAATTAAAGTTAAATTGTTTCCATGATCATTCCTAGCTAATACTATAATTTTGTACCTCCGAGCCTTTTTCTCGAAGTAAATGATTGTGACTTAAGAACAAATTCTTAATAATGACCGACTCCTCATGGCAAATTAATGCATTGTACGTAATTCTGTGATTTGGAAATGGCAGAAGCCAAAGATTAATTTGTGGGAAGGAATGACAGTTGCTTGTTGCTTGTTGCTTTCGTTCATTCTTGATGCTGATGGCACATAGCCGAGTGAAAGAAAAATGCAGTCATTGACATTCTGATTGGCAAATGGAGGGGTATGCTGGGTTTTGAATTGTGCGTAAGAAATAGTACTTTTTCATTCCAGCCACAATTTCAACTGTGGCATAGACCTAACAGTAAAATAACCTTCATTCTTGTTCTTTAATCTAGATGGTCATGAAAGCAAAGAAAACATTGTGACAATTTTTAGTGGAATATCAAGATTAATTAAAGAATGAGAGACTATTTTATAGCTTTAATAAAGTCCTTCAACAGAGATAGAAAACAATTTTATGCCCTTCTTCCTTTTACTCACCCTTTAAACAAGTTTATGCCCTTCTTTTTCAGCCTTACCCCCACCACTCCCTTGTCCTTTTACCTCTCTTTCGAAACAAAACAGATGTAAAAAGAAAAGGCGCACCGTGTATCAAACAGCATAATGCAGGGCAGAGCAAGTAGTTCAAGACTTCATTTGGCATCAATACAAGACTTGTTCAACAGGATGAAAGGAATCCGGATAAGTTTAAATGAAGTGCAACAGAGGTCTCCTGATTCCCTCCATAAAACGTTAACCATGTCCTGAATGATCTAAAGTATCTTGCAAAATTAAAGAAATGATATGAACTGCATGCAGATCACTTATGCAAAACCATACGAGTGCAATGGTTAGACCAATTTACACGCTACAGGTACACATCAGATCTTACAAAACTTAAGAAGACATCAAAGGGAAAGTTTCAAGGTCTAAAAAACTGCAGAAAAATGAGTCCAGTCTGGCGTTCTAAAAGGCGCAATTAATACAAGACACCTGCATGCATAATCAAAGCAATTTAGGAGAAATATCTACATCCTTCGCTGGCAAGCAATACTGCGCAAACAATGATATCAAAGCATAGCTTTTGTATTCTCTGATCGTTAACATATCACTAAAGGTAAAAAATAAGCTTTGAAGATTCTCGATTTTTCCCCTTCAATTCTATCTTCGATGGCAAATATTCCCTCTCAGCCTCTCTTTTCGGCTGTAAGCTCAAAGAGAAAAGGCTGCTACTGTCGACCTACAGGCTACAAGTGGGTTCATTCAGTCAAACTGTTTGCAGCTTCTCTTTCTTCCTTTCGAATCTCCATGTTCAACTCACATATGAAAATAGCAATTTTACAGACACACATGATGGATACATGTCAACAGGAACTGGATTCAATGATGAAGGTTGGGAGTGTGGACTGTGTCAAGAGAAATAAGAAACAGCCACGAATCCTAACTTTAATGCAGATACCTCATATTCATGGAAAACTTCAAACTGTCCTGGCACCGACATGCAAAAACATAGATATTTGATATTCCTGGACTACATCAACCATGTTTTGGGATGAGATGGAAAATGATTGCCACTTCACCTCATGTACATGATGTCCAAATTGATGCATACCATACAATGGTTTTAAAAACACGTTTTGGAAGAATAAGATGATCGAGGTAATAAAGGTGGCTTCATGGACAAATAAATAAAGGCAATAATACAAGTGGCTAAAGATTCGTTTAATGTTTACTGTTAGTAAATTCTCTCTTTGGAAGATTTGGATCTCCAAAGTATTCTTGTACAAAGACACAAGAAAATTATATATATATAAAATAAGAACAAACAAAAAGGATAAAAATATATGTATAAAAAAGAAGAAGATAAATTAGAACACACATTCATAAGGGAAAAAAAGTTAACCATTATACCATAAATCCAACTTCATATGAGAAAACACAGTTTCTCATTGATCACTGCTATTTATCTTGATCCCTATGAGTTGCTCAATCGGTTGGCGGCATATCGGACACTTATTTGATTGAAGCCTCAATTCTTTTGCACACTTGCCACACATGCACTGAAAAGATACAACATACATGACTTGAGAACAAAGGAATAGAGGTTTAAATAAAAAGGAAAGGGAAACAGAGATTTGAACTTGTAACAACATGCAGAGTACAGAAATGTTTCCTCAAGGAATTCAGACACTAGAAAGAAGTAAGAATATTACCTCTTGAGAAAAACCTTTTTGAACAAACTCCATGCAAATCAATTGCTGAATATTAACAATAGAGAAAAAACTTCTCTAGTCTAGATTTCCACATAAACTAATATTAATACTCAGCCGAACTTATCGCTATAAATGGACAATGACTGCTCAAGTGAAAGGGAGAGAGGGACTGAGAGATATATCCACTAAATAAACTCTAGAGATCACATAACTTGCACTCATGTGCCTGGAATTAAACAGTCAATTTAAGATGTGTAGTTCAAGCATAAGAGATTCAACCTTCCTGATATCACCCTTAATAGTGTGTGGAATCATTATGCTTGAATGCGAGAGCACTACATAGTGCTTCTCACTTATGATTGATAGCCATGTCTTAAAATAGTGAACAGGATAAAGGGCAGACTCTCACCATATGTCGGCAAGGTAACACGGCGGTATCCTTAGGTTCAATCATGCAAATCACGCACTCCTTCCCTGGGTCACTGTCATCAAAGCCTTCAGCTGCCAAGCTTCCTATTCCATATATCTCACGGAGCTCATATCGAACTCCAGCAACCCATAGAATCTGCCTTATTACTCTGACATGGAAATTGTCATCATTTTTCTTCTCGAGAACAGCTTGAGTAATCTGCATGTGGCGAAGTGTGTTCGGCACAGAATCATCATTTTCATTTGTTAAGTCAACTGGCAAGTATGTTTCAGCAGCTATTACAAGTGGAAAAACATCTTCTTCAGGTGATGATTTTGAGAGATCATCCAACTCAAAGAAGCCTAAATCAATGCCTGTTCCTGAAGGCTGATGAAATTTCTGGCCAAGACCTTTCTGGAAGGAGATTTTCACAGGCAAATGGGCTTCAGGAAATGCAGGAACGAACCTACAATCCTGCTCTTCCTTGGCAAAGTAGAAAATCGTAATGCTGTTATTAAAAACAAAACAAAACAAGCGGTATTAGATTTAAGAAAAAAATCCTTGCAAGGTCTCTTGTGTGTGTGATTAGAAAACTCAGAGAATCAAGCTGGCACACAGCTTCTTGTTAATTGCTGGTGTTTCTAGTGTTCTGAAGGGATCCAGTGCTTTGGTTCTCGTATGAAATAACCCCAATGAGATTCTCATGTTGTAACATTTGGATTTTCTTTTTAAACATGCAGAGTTTGAAGTTGCTACTTTAGAAGTGCAAACTTCTCACCCAATTCCATAATTCAGATTGATGCTATTGAGATTTTAATAGAACAAAATTCACTTCAGAAAATTAACATTGCAGCAGTAATACATCGGTATTGTCCACATATAAATGCTTTCCTAGAAAAGATCTGGGAAAATCAAAATAAATGCAGCTGACATTTTCACTTATTAGAATATGTGAATGTCTTCCTAGAATAAACGAGTGCCTGTGCTTACATCCGAGGTCAACTGGATTGAGACAGAACATTATAATTAAGGTCTATGACAAGCTCGAGCCTAAGTGGTACGATTATGATCTCTAACTCTTCTGTCCTAGGTTGACTATATAGCTAATTGCCATAGGATACATTTAAAATTACCGGAAAAAAAAAATATCGCTATTGTCTATCATGCATGGAGAATAAACTACTAAAGAGAATCACCATATAGAAATTGCATACATGCAGAATGATAAGTTTCTTCCAGTCAGCACAACAATCCAGTGAAGCCCACCCGAAAAAGGAAGATACTCCTTTCAAAAGGTCAAAAATGAGAGGGGAGAGAGAAGAACAAAATCCAACTAATATCCAGCTAATTCACTAATCAATGTGTGAATATTTCCGGTCATCCTAAATATTACAACTGATACACAATGCGATTTCATTCATATCGATCTTGTGGTAATCGTTTGGCATGAGTTAATTCTGATATCATAAAGCCAAGATGGTGACCAGTCTTTCTAAAATGAGAAAAAACTGTGTAGTTACACACGCTGTATTTAATACAGATCAAGCAAACCTTGATTACAATTGTAGTACATTACGCTGTATTTAATACAACTGTAAACACAGAATGATGCTGAAACCTAAGGGTAAACTAAAACATTTTCTACTGAGCTTATATAATGAAAAATCAAGGCATCATATGGCACTTTTGAACAGTATTCGAGTCAGTATACAGACCAAGAAAGCCTTGATTACAATTGTAGTACATTATGATGTAATACAACCATAAACACAAAGAATGATGCTGAAACCAAAGGGTAAATCAAGCAGTTTAGCTAGGCTAAACTATCTTTCCTCACTAATCACCTCTCAACAAGGACTATTCACCTAAATTTACTAATTTATATCTCAAAACATATGAAAAAAATGGGCAGCTTGTGTAGCGTATAAGCAACCACAGTCCACGATCTCCAAGTATCTCTAGAGCTATATATTTGCAACGAGAACATCATTAACGGGAAAAAAAAAAACTCAGGCTTTGGTTATGGTCTTGTCAGTCTACGTTTAATCCCTTCAAATTTCCCTGTTTGGCTCGTTCTTGCAAATTTCATTTCTGAAACGCTTCACTACTCTCATTTCCACCGTCAAAACCACTCTGGACAGTCAACAATTAAGAGATAAAATGCATGAGGTCTATGGTGTATATCAAGGCCTCCGTCAACCCACACTATCACTTGAGACATCATCCTAAGCCCCAATTACCATCAAAATCACACTGTGAAAACTCAGTAAGATTTGCACAACTCAATGTTTTCAACATAAAAAGGTCACCTGATAATCTAAATTGAGATCATTCCTTATCGGAGATGGTCACTCGTAATCTTGTTTCAATTCATTCAGTCACTCAAAACACTAGAAAATCTCACCCTCAGATTTTACTATAGGGATTCATTATAGTCAATCACCGAGCTCGTAGCTAATAAAAATTACAAGATTGAATCTTGACTTATTTTCTTAAGCAAACAAATCCTCCATGTTAATTTAGCAACAGAAGCAAAACCCTCAATCAAGAATCATGTAACCAACAACCAATGTATCAGAAACCTCTCCTTTAACAAAGCAAAATCAAGAATTCAACAATAAAACCAAGAATCTAACACTAGCAAATCAAACACTAACCTCCCATCAAATAATGCATCGAAAACGAAAGAAACCAAGTGATGATCAGGGTTTGAAACATCAATTTCAACCTTTAAAGTATCTTTATTAACATTGACATCATTTCTAACCCTCTTTGCGTTCTGATGATCCACAAAAGGAGCTGGCTCCGGCAGAATTGGTTGTGCAGTAGCAGCATTAATAGTAGAAGCAAAACCCACGTGAGGTCTGATTACAGGAGACCACCCACTAGTTGGCTGATGATGACAGGTATAATAAAAAGGTTGGTGATTTGCATAGTTGCATGAGTGGTAATGTTGGGAATTGCGGTAGTGGTGAACTGGAGGTGGAATGTGGGTAGGATAAGGGTTGTTGGGTGGAGGATAAGATTGTGAGGGTTGTGGTTGGTGCATGGTGGTGTAGTGACTTTGATGTGGTGGTGGGGGAGGAGGAAGGAGAGAGATGGGTTCCGCGTGATGATGATAACAGCAAGGTGGTGGCGGTGGCGGTGGGTGATAAAAAGTGGTGGTTCTTCTTCTAGTATTGCTCCATGAAAGGCCCATTTTTTGGTGGGTGTTTAATTATTTTTTTGCAAATTGAAGGATGAGAGGAGCGTTGAAAATTGGAATGCAAAGATTCGAGTGTTGTTGAAGAAATGGGTGAAGAGTATAGCTTAGAGAAACGAAACACGTTTATACTTAAAAATTTTGTTTGATTTAATGACCAAAATACTCTTATAAACAAACTCAGCCATCAGAACTTGACCTTCAAGAATCCATAGTTGAAAGAATGCGATGATCCAAGGAGATCCAGACCATGCATGGTCTTTATTTTCTTTTCATAACTTCGGTTACAACATTTGTTAAGAATAGAACCCTGAGTTCAGGTTAGATAAATTATAAAAGCATACGTTCTAACACAAACACTGTTTCGGGAAATAGAGTGGAACAGAAAGGACATGTCCTAGTCCTTCGTGTTGCTTTGAAATAACATGATTCACTCCAAAATTGTTCCAAATGCGGCAAATCGCATTGAAGACAATATTATATCATTCATTCTTAGGTATTTATAGGCTCACTTCAACAAATGCCGATCAACCACTTACATCCAAACCTACATTTTTATTTGTTTTAACTTTTTTGTAAAAGATTTCTACTGTACAAATAAGCAGAATAACAAATAACAGGCACTAAATGGCAAACTAAATTAAGAGCATTGCCTTTAAATGAGGTAGGAAAAGAATTTACACAAATTAAGAATCTCATTGTTCATGGTTATCTTCAGACGGGTCTATCTTGATAATGAGAGGCTGGTTCAGATTAACAGAAGTATCTGCCACAATGGGTAATTGAGGTGATGCCAAAATGACATCTAGATCCTCGTTTTCAGCCAAAGCTTTATCCAAAGCAGACTTGGCGACTTTAGTAACACAAAACATAAGAACCACTGCAAAGCAAAGAAACAGAAGTGAAAATTGTAACCATAGGCAGAGTTCAGACAAGATATCAGGTCAAACAAAAGTTGTCATTAGACTTCAATTTGAGGCAATGTATGATACTAAAGCCACCATGCAACTCTCTAACATTCATAAATCTAAGAGCCAATTTTCAAAAGTTAAAAGAAAATTACTGGTCAGTTTCTAAGTTTCACTTGCATGATCACATCTAATGGATAGCTTTGAAGAAGAGTTTCATATAAAAATTCTTGAGCACTTCCTTCTGCAATTTTGTTACTTTTTTTCTCCTTTTGTTTCACATGTCATTTTCTTTATCAGTTCATCATAGCACTGAGTTATATCCCACCCAACTATCACTTAATCGGTGAAAAGACTCTGACATGGACACGACCACACAACACATACATTGAGTTCATTTGGCTCCTTGACATATGTTGACAATCGCCAGCTACTTTATAATACCATTATTTCCCTATTGTCCTAAAAGCTCAAAGCCTTGAACCACGTGGCTGTAGGATCCAACTTGATAAACAAATCCCAAGTAGTTATAATTGGCACCAAACAATGTTGACATTTTCAGTAAACAAGACTCAACAAAACATGGAAACATTCTCCGAGTTCACTTCTATTTAACTCATTTCATATATGATGAAAGCCGCCAACTCCTGTGAGTACCATCATCTCCTCATTGTTCTCAAATCTTGAACAAAATGGCAAAAATGATCAAAATTGATAAGTGATCCTGAGTAATTATAATTTGCACTTGACAATTGGTGGTGACTTTTTCACTAAACAGGGCATTAATATTTTGTGACCATTATGATTAAAAAAATTATGACCACTCAAAACTCCAATTGGGCATTCAAAAAAATAAAAACAGAAAGGCAAAGCAAAATAAAGAGGCATGCTGGCGGATCATTGCAACTTACCAGATACAACAAGGCCCAATACAATAAGAACCTACATCCACAGTAAAAGAGTCACAAATATATCAGACTACAGATGAAGTGGTGGTTAAAAACAGGGCGAGAAATAAACAATGGAGACCTATATCAGAAAATGACTCAAAACCGAACTCGAGCATGTAAGAAAAGGATAGGGTCCTTACCCAACGAGTAGTTGAAAACTCACTCCACCCATGAGTCACATCAGAAAGATCCTTGAGTGTCGTTCCAATGTACACTAAAGCAAGGGTTATTGGCTGTAAGAAATACCATGTTAGATACGGTGAAGTGATTCAAACCAGCACTACCTTCTCAATTATGTTCTTCCATGACTATTTTGGAAAAGAATTGAAAACAAAAGAAAACCTAGAATTTCACATTTTTTAAACACCAATTTAATTTCTCTCTTTGTTTTCTGGATATACACAGACAAACTAGCCAGCAATTGAAATGTTTGGTCCATAAACTTAACATTGCTTAAGCTTAATGAAAGCACTAAGCATAACTGATTACACAAATCATCAAGTACCACCCATAATAATAACAAGTTAGTTGTTCTTCTATGGGGTGAGGACTCCCTCCCTTTGGTCAGTAATCCTCACACTAAAAAATTTTAATCAGTGCACAACATGCCAGTAAAAATCATGTCAGAACATGTTTTAATGTTTATATCACATAGGGGCAATCAAAGTGGAGACCACATCACATCAAAAACATGATTAAACAGGCCCATCAAGCACCAATGCTATCCTTCAATTGATCCACATGAAAATAAATCTCTTTCAAATACATATTTGGCATTTCATAAGACTTTTGTATCTCGATACAGCATTAAAATTAATTCACCAAGTACAGTTGGATGAGTGAACATACCATCATTCCTATCCAGGAAGCCAGCATGTATTCCCCTATTGGAACAGGAGTGACGGACAGCAGGTAATTCAGCATGTTGAAAGGCAGTAAAGGAACAAGTCGAAGCAGCAGAACAATCTGCACAACAAAGTAAGAAACTTCAGAAATTTCAGAGAAGAGTAAGCCATGTTAGAAATTATGGACAAGAGAGGAATAACAAGGAACTTGCAAATATATGTAGCAACAAAACCACTGAAGTTTTGAGGATCAAATATGAAGTACACAAACCTTGAAGCCAGACTTCTGAATAGCAATTGCAACTGAACTAAACTTTGGGTAATCCTTCAACTTGGAGACAACGAAAGATCTACCAATCTGAAGGCACCAGAATAAGACATAAACTAAACACTCACTTGCAGTATCAAACATAGAAACTACAAATCCTCTAGCTAGTTAGAGAAAACCAAAAGGAAATGAAAATACATAAAAAAAAATGTATGTTTCCTTTTTTCCCCAAGCCTTTAATAGTAAACAACAAACGCAAGCTCAGGTGAGTGATTAAGCACAAGTAACAAAAGGATGCGCCTTTTCTCCTTCTATGCATATTATGCTGCTGGAACTAGGAAGTATATACCATTGCAAGAGTCTAATAACTTACTGTTCTTCCTAGAAGAAATGCTGCCCCAGCACCAACTGTGGCGCCGATAGAATCAGCAACAAAGCCCACGGGCAACCCGAAAAGATATCCACCACCAAGCTGAAATATGGAGACCAAGTTACAAGAGAAATAGAGCTTATACAGGATAAGTTTTCTTCCACAACTACTTGAAGATATGCAAGTGGAGAGAGATCCAAATCAAAGAATTGGGAGTGCATGATCTTGATAGCAGAAGTGGGAGAACAAACAAAGGGCGGATAAGCAAAATAGAAGCCAATAGGATGAAAGGATTGATTATTTAAATTATTAAGGAAAGACAACCAAGCAGGAAAAGGCACCAGAAATGGTATAAATCCTTACAGTAAGCACTGAAGCTGGAACAGCCAAGATTGTTAGAGGAATATATGCAATAGCCCTGCAAGTGGCAAAATAAAAGTGAGCTGCAAGGTCAATTGATTTCAATGTGCTGTGTGACTGGTGTGTCTGACTAATTTAAAGCAACAACAACAAAAAAGGGTTTACAAACATAAATACTCAAGTGATTGATTACAATCTGAGAAATTATAAGGCAACAGGTTTCCCAATGAAAAGGAATTGGAACTATTTAAGGCCATACACAGCGTGGAAAGGAAATCAAGAACAAAACAATTTAATATCAAGAAAATTAAAAAATACAAGGAACATGGGTACACAAAATTGACTTACAGTACGAGGGGACCCCAAGGCCCGAGATCCTGCTCAACCCATAACAAGAAATCCTTCAAAATCTGCAAGGAAAAGCTCTCCGGTAAATACACAAATGCAAGCATAATCAGTATAAAGCATAATCAATCATCATCGGCAAAATTTAACAAAACCGGTGAGATGATCACAGGCCAAAGACACTCAATGTGAGACTTGGGAAAAAAATATCCACTAGTGCAAGACAATGAATCTACTTGTTCAGAACAAAGTCCAGTTCCTGCAATCGAACCTCACCACATTTCCCCACATCAAAATAAACAGCCAAACTGAGATGATAGCAGAGAGAATAAAGATCACATTACAGTTAAATACTAAGTAAGAACTAATCTGAATCAATACCGAACCCTATCCATAACAACAGAACACATATTTATAAACCTCGATAAAGCAACCATCTTTTGTCTCTGATCAGCCGGCAAAAAAACCGGTGAGTGTCCCAGCAGTTCAAACATTGAACGAAGAATCAGATTCAGTTCAAAATCACATATGCCTACATAAAAATGAATCTGGGACACAATCACATTGCACAGAAACACACCCTAATAACCTCAATTTCCAAGAAATTCCACAAACAGACACGAAAGACCACAACTTTCCCTAAAAGTAAAACCCCCCACAATTGCATCACCACTAAAAGAAACCAATACGCCATGTATCAAAGAAACCCCACAAATCCAACGCAAAAACAAAGAAACCCACATCAAAAGACGCGCCATCGGACACAGAAAAGAAAAGAGAAAGCTTAAAGAGAGAAAGGGGAGAAGAAAAATCGAAACCTTTTCAACAGGGAGAGTGAAGAAGGCAAAAACAGCAGCGGCAACAAGGAGAAGAAAGATGGTGATCCTGAGAAGAGAAGCCCATGAAAAAGAAGCCATAGAAGAGGAAAGCCTATGACGCCAAGGGCGACAGTCTTCGTCGTCGTCTTGGCAATCCGATATAGCTTGCTTCAAAGACAAGCGGGCTCTCAAGCCTCCAAGATTTGCCAGGTTTCTTGTCGTTTTGGAGAAAATGATAAAAGGATTGGGACGTGGGAAGGTGCTTTCTTTGTTTTATTCTTGGATAAGGATTTTATTTTTATATTATTATTAAGTTAAACGACATATTATCATGATAATAATAATAATAGTATAATGAAAATAATAATAGTATCAACCATCACACATTAACAAAACTCTAGAATTAAGTATAATTATAGAAGGGCGTGTTTTTTTTTCATCCAATCACTGTTTATCATCTCACATGTTGGTATGAAATACAATAATATATTTTTTAAAAAAATTATTTTCATCATGAATATTTTTTTAATATAATTCATCCTTTTTAAACTAAAATTAGAGCTTCATTATATGTTTTTTTAAGGTGAGGGTTGAATTGAAAGATAAAAAACTAAAGTGAAAAAATCGAATAAATTAGGTGGCAAACCTGTAATTGGTTAAAAAAATTTATTTGCATCCTTCATGTTTTTAAGCTATTTGTTTAATCGATCTCTATAATTTTTTAAAAAATACATTTCAAAAACGAACTTTATTTTCCTTTATTTTCCGGTCTTTTTTTTTTGTGGATGTCAGAGAGGGGATTGCTGAAATCCGGCTTAGAGAAAGAAAGTTGGTGTTGGAGAAGATTTAGGTCATCAACATGATTGATTGTTGTGTCAAATGATTTCATATGATGAAGAGGGTTATGATTAAGTGTTCTTTTATCTTGAAAACACATAAAAAACATATCTAAGCTCAAGAAGATTTTTGGTTTCGGGTTTTGGACCAGTTTTTTGTGTTTTTGGAGGCTATAGATTGGTTTTACAAGGTTTTTAAGGGGTTTCCTAGGTTTTTTGGGTCAAAAATGAATTGAGAATGAGTTTTCGAGTAAAAAAACAAATAACCCCATTTTTCCAACCGCACCAATAGCCAAATTCTGAGATTTCGAGACGGCGCATTGTCTAATGAGACAAATGACGCGTCGTCTATTTTTCTCAAAGAAACTGGGGCGAACGACATATTGTTTGCCCCATTAAACTTAAAAAAAATAAAGGCCCGCTTTTGTAGGCCCGGCTGCATGGGCCTGGTAAGCCAGGCCCAACATCGTCTGACCTCTTTTTTTTTATTTTTATATATATGTGTTTTTCAAATAATTTTTAAATTTTAATTAATACCCTTTTTCTATGATTTTTTTAAATATTCCACAAGTTCTATTTGATGAAAGGAGTTGAATGGTAATTGTTTCAAACCTCAATATTACCTAATAAAGTAGATCAAGGTCGAGAAAGAAAAATATAACTCGGTTTGATTTCATGTTTTGGGGTTGTTTTTGGAGTTTCTTAGGTTGATAAATGAGTTTTCTAGATGTTGCAAGGATGTTTATAAGGTATTTCTTGGTTAAAATGGGTTGAAAAAAAATGTATTTTTGGACAAAAATATCTTTGCCTTAATTTTCCAACCACCACTATGGTGACCGGATTCTG
>Ga0307517_10007584_pt1 | contig 15776 bp, 15 predicted proteins | sample 23_EM_MG_FD_194515 | JGI IMG/M metagenome (GOLD analysis project Ga0307517, IMG submission 194515) | Populus trichocarpa ectomycorrhiza microbial communities from riparian zone in the Pacific Northwest, United States - 23_EM | ecosystem: Host-associated > Plants > Roots > Unclassified | place...
GGATATTCTGTGGTATAATCAAATGTGGAAGGTGCTCTTCGGTCCTGCAAAGGTCGTCGGGGTTGTGCAGATATTTCTACGATAGAAAGTCAGCAACAGGCGGCGAAAGAAAAGGGGTTGGATAGTACCATCAACAGCCTTGTTGAATTCTACTGCCCTCGTATCGCCCACGAGAACATACTCGCGTCGTAGGTTTCCATCCTCCTCAGTCTCTCCGGGTATCAATGAGCCCTCCGTCGACAGTCGTTTTCCACCTTGGCGAGCAGCTACGAGTGACTTCCGCTTCGGAACATCTATAGGAGCCCTGTCCTGGGAGCTCTCTCGAGGCAACGCAGCGTTGGCTGACGAAGGGCTCCCATTGCCCCTAAAGTTAAACTTGCTCGGTGGGATCATCGCCGTAGGATCCAGCACCTCGGGGGGTATGATTCTATGATGTTCAGGTGTCGCCGGCCGCCCATTCCACGCTGTCGACGATGACCCTAGTGGCTCTGGCAGCGAGTCCTGCGGCCTGGGAAACTTTGACTTTGCCAGGGCAGTGCTGCTGAAGAACTCTTCAAAGCTCGCTCTCTCAGCTGGGTTACGCTTCAGCAGAACCCGAACCAGCAACTTTATGTCGTTTGGCACTGGAAGGTCTGCACTGCCCCCACCTCCGTTCTTTCCAGCCAGAGAGGAGGGGTCTTCATCTGGGAATTTCACCCCCTTCGAGTTCTCGATCCTCTTGAGCAGCTCGATGTGGTTTTGGGCCCGGAATGGAGCCTTTCCCACTGACATCTCGTACAACACAGCTCCGACGGACCACAAGTCCGCTTTGGCGTCGTATTTCTCATAGCGGAGAATTTCGGGAGCCATATACAAGGGCGAACCGCAGAGTGTTTCGGCCATCATAGCGTTGGGTAACGACCGTGCAAAACCAAAGTCGGCGACTTTGAGGATGGGGACGCCGAGTGGATGGCCTCTGGCGAGTTCTTCGGGGGATGCGGGGTTGAGAAGCAGGTTCTAAAGCAAATGATGTGAGACCCAAGATAAGTGACATGGGCAATTGGATTGACCTGAGGTTTGATATCGCGATGTATGAGGTTACGATGTCGTAGGAATTTGAGTGCTCGGGCTAGACTGAGTCAGGAAAGCGAGTTTATTCGTGAAACCCATTCACTCACCGAGTTGCCGTAGGAAACTTCTCACAGCAATCTCGTCCAGCCCTCCTGTGCGTGGGTGCGGGTAGTATTGCAAGGCTGCTGCTGGCGCTGGTACATATTCCAACCCCTCTACACGTCCTCGCTTCTTGATGTAGTTCGTGAGGTCTCCGCCGGCACAGTATTCCATAATGAGATAGATGTGCTTTTCAGCTCTCTGAGATCATAGATTAAGACGACAGACGGCCTGATCACAAGTGAACATACCACGATATCAATCAGCCTGGTTATATGCCGGTGCGAGAGGGACTTGAGGATCTGAATTTCGCTCTGCAGGTTCTCGAACAACTTTGTCGAGAGATTGTCGCGTTTAACGGCCTTGATGGCAACTTGGTGTCGCGTTTCCTCAGGTGTGTGTGAGTTATAATCAAAGTATCATAAGCCTCTAAGTACCTCATGATAGCCCTTATACACCGTCGCGAAGCTTCCCTTGCCAATGTCTCCGACTATGACATAAGGCCTCGCGTCGTCGTCGTCCATGTTTTTGCCTGGTGTTGTCCTTGATTTAAACGGTTGAACTGCATGGGACATTAAACTTGTCGCAGTCGTGTGCACAGGTTGGAGATGTCAGTCGCAGAGCCGGCCTTACTGACTCTACAAGGAATTTGACTGCAATTTCAAGGGAAAGAAACGGTGGGAGGGAGCTGGAAATGGAGATTTGCACAGCCACGGAATCTTAGTTAACGGCGCTGACTAATTTGATCACGAATACATGACCGTGATGCGTTCATGCTACCTCACAACTACCTCATCATTGAGAAGGAACACTTATATAAGGTATAGATCCACAAAAAAATAGGTAGAAGCGGTGGCAGAACTTGAGACAACAAATAAATCACGTCCACAAATCTAGGATAACACTTGGGCAGTGCAAAAGAAGAATCGGGTGGCTGGTGATGCTAATAATCACCGTTGGAGGTCGGCTCCAGGCTTAACTGGTTGAATTGAGACGCTGGTGGTCGAGGATGCAAAAAAAAATTGTAAACAGTATGTCGGGATGCCAAAGTAGAATTTTGAATTTTGGAGACATTGATATTTGATTGATATTAATTTGGAGAAACTTTCTGTTGAAATCAGATCAGCAAGATAAGATAAAAGATAAGATTTCCGGTTGTCCCCACAGGACAAACGGATGAGTAGCTACAATACAAGATCTCGACTATATACTGTAGATTACAGAATAAAAGGAGAGAAATACAAAATAGGGCTTACAGCCCGAAGAATGAAAGAAAACAATAAAAATAAGGAATGTACCGAGATTCCGGGGATAGCGGCGCATTGCGCACGCTCGCACAGCCTCCGGATATTCTAACACTTTCTCCCCAAGACGACGCCGGTACTAGTTTATTGGACGGGCACCAAAATCGTATAACAGTGTCTGCCGATCCGAAGTTGACGAGAGTGAGGTATGGAATTGTTTCCCAAACCCTTCAGCCACCGGTCCCCAAGGGTGTCTGGACCATAGCTAGATATTTGGTTTTCGCTCATTTTTTTCTTGGGAAAATGAGATCTAGGTATCGACGAGGAATGGAGTCTTGGCTGTCAGTCGACTGCAGAGCTCGCGCCCAAGAACATTGAGATCAGCCAACCTCCATGCGACCAATTACTTTGTTTCTGCTTGCAAAATTATGATGATAACTGTAAGTATTGTTCAAAAAAGTATATTAAGGTATTGATATCAATCTGTCGGATGTCCACAAAGAATCTGGGATTTGGAAAAGACGCCGTCGTTGCACGGCGTCTGCACGGCGGCAACATCCGAAATGGAGCACGTGTTATGTTCTTTCTCACCGGCAGTCCACGGCACCGCCGTGAGCACTGTCCCTTGTGCGGCCTCTCCTACCTATCGTTCACATATCTAAGTCTTTATGTGATGAATTTCATTAAAAAGTACAGTAATTGATTAGGGTTTGTATATGTAAACTACATAAAGCACTTGACTTGGAGAAACATGATAAACGTGTAAGTGTGGCACCATGTTCCCTTCCACCGCTGCCCACGCCAGCAATTGCCCACCGCCCTTGGTGACCATGTTTTCCATGCTCGTTTCCAGCGTCGTCTGTCGTTTTTGGTGGGTTTGTCTGTTCAGGGAACTGAGGCGCTTCCTTTGTGCGGTTCATGTCGGGTTCAAGTTGGTTTTCTCGTTGTGGTCCGTAAAATCATGGGGAAGGAATGAGAAGGCCGGGTCGCCTGCAAAGGCAAGATGTGTGAAGAGGGGGGGAATCACTTAATGTGGGCAAATGACGAGGAACTTCAGGAGACCACAGGCGATCACTGTCAGCGCTTCAGCGATCAGATTTAGGGTCAGCATGTCACGCGACCTCGGGATCGGCCGCCGTTCTTTGATGGCGTTCTGCACGGCGTTCTTTCCAATTCACGGATGCCCTCGAAATTGATGTACGATTCTAACTCTGCTTTCCCCTCAAAGATAGCATTAGATATACACGCTGGGTGAGTCGATAAGAAAATAAAAAGTTGTTTTATTTTAAAGGTACCATAAGGATGCCTGATCCAAAACTAAAATAAGCAGAATTGAGCATGCTATCTGAGAAACTAGTCCTTTTTTTACTGCGCCCCTCAAACTGCATCAGAAAATTATTATGTAATCTTCGGAGTTCCAATTATCATCGCATCCAATCGATGCGATGAAGTAAGTCTTTGCATATTTCTTGGAGACAAAGTATATATATTTAGTTCAAGGAGAACAAATTATAATGTGAAGAGGAGATTTCATTGTCCTTTTTGTATCAGTCGGTTTGAGAGCAGAACGACATCACATGATCTTCAGCCTTGACTCAACCTGCGCAACTAGTTCACCAAGTCGCCCATCTCACCTCGGCGTATCCTCAAATTTTAAAAAAAGGTTCAATTAAGCTATTTAAATATATTTCTCTCCAAAATATCTCAAAAAGGGTTCCCCTCATCTTGTTAAGTGAGCTCGACTGAATTTTCAATCTCCGAAGATTACATAACAACTTTCTGACACGGTTCGGAGGGCGTGGTAATAAACAGACTTCATATATCGTGAGCCGTAGGGTACATCACATATATCGCAGTCTGTCTAGGAGAGACTACTGAGAAACATGCCGAAATGATATCTGCATAAATGCTTCCGGGGACGTACTCGTCAAAGGGGGGACCACTTTTTGATCTGTCAGGTACTTATCTGCTAACCCATTGATGAGTACGTCATATTTCAATTGACGAATGGAATTGAAATGTGCAGATGTTTCTTCAAATAATAATATGTTTATTTAGCGATATTTTTAAGTTGAAATTGTAGATTTCCCATCCTTATTATATTGAATATTCACCCCAGAAGAGACTCGTGTTGCCATGCCATGCAGTGGCCTTCAGGCCAATATATCGGTACTCCAGGCGCACACTTGACAGATTTATGAATCTGGCCATTCCCACTGGTATTCATCCTCTAATCCTTGAGCTGCATGGCCATATCCCAGAATCCCTTCTCCAGCTTCGTACACCTGGCCCACACTTTCTTCCAGGAGTTCAACCTAGCTTCCGATGGTGGATCCGCTTCTGCACAAGACTCGATTGTTTCTATCGCCAACATTTATCAATGATATAGAAAACAGGCCCATCATCATCCAAACGCACCTAAGCCTGTCCGTACAGCAGCTTGACAAGCTTCCCCGGCACAGTCGTCGATCCAGTGCTGATAGGGATTTCCGTCAAGGACGACCCAGCTGTTCGGTGCTGCTGCTTGTTTCTTCAACCAAAGACCGACCTCACAATACCCAAGCAGGCATGCCATTAAGGCTATCATTAGTTGCGTAGTGTCACCTTGGTCAACAGGTTATTAACGTGCGCACAAACGAAGAATTTGTTTTTTACCTTGCAGACCAGTGTCTAGGAGATATGCCCCATACGCGGTTGTAGCTGCAGACTCGGGTGTGTTTTCTAGCTCATCCTCTGTAATGCCGAGCTTTGCACAGAAGACCTTATGATTTCCGATGTCTCGCAAGGCGTTGATAATCGTCATAGCCGAGCTTTCTATCAGTGGAAAGGAAGTGGATTTGGCCGCTAGGAGACTAGACCATGGCCGGTTAGCAGAGAGAAGAAAGTTGGAAGTGATACAGCTCCACCCACCCATATGCACGAGCATCATATTTCAGATAGAGATAGTCTTGCCTTGTAAAATATTAATTCAGAAAAGTATCTATCTGAGAGAAAATACTCACTTGACAAAATGGACGAAACATGCTTGGTTAAGCGTGCCCTTGCCAAGTTGTTGCACAAAATCATGCTCTACATATTCTTTCCAAACTTCCTTTGTGCTCTGGACGAGCAACGAAGTAAAAGGATATGGATTATTCGCACTCCGGCTGAGGATTGAAATATTTCAGAAGAGAGGGTGCTGCGCTAATTTAATTCTGCTTACCAAGGAATAAATGAATCTGTGAGGTTGTGAAAGTGGTTTAGCGGGCCATGGCCTCTGCCAATCGCGCACGCAGTTTGGATACCTGCATTTGTATAAACTATCGCTTTCTCCACAGCAGTTTCGACTAAGACAATTTGATGCTAAGCAACTGGATGTCGTTTTGGTTTGGTCTAAAGGAATAACATACGAGGGGTTCCTTTCGCAAGCTGCGCGGCTATAGCAGAACTCAACGTACATCCGGTGCCATGAGTACTCGAGGATTCGATGCGCGGTCGTACGAACATGGTTTTCTGACCGTCTTCCTGATGCAAGACATCTACGACCAGGTCCAAAGTGTCGTAATTCGGAGAATCGGCTATGAGGATTTCCATATTCTCGCCAGGTATATTCTGTTTGATAACTTTAACATCAGGATATTTGTTCTCAATTGCAAAAACGTCTTCCAATCTCGCGGTGATTTGGCCCCCCTTAAGAAGAATTGCCTTGCATCCGACAGTGGCCAACTTTTCCGCAGCGGTTAACATGTCATCCAACGATTTGATCAAGGATTCAGAACCCATTTTCGATAGGAGGAGTTCAGCTTCCGATTTGTTTGGGGTAATGAGTGTTGAAAGTGGGAATAGTTTTGAAATCAATATCTCCAGCGCGTCCTCACAAAGAAGCGTATGCCCAGAAGTTGACACGCAGACAGGATCGCAGACCAGCGGCGGAATGCCAGAAGGAGAGAAACGTGACTTGAGGGTGTCCACAACAGTCTTAGCCGTTTCCGCATCGTAAAGCATACCCGTTTTGATAGCTCGAACATCAAGGTCATCGAGAACAGAATTTATCTTATATATATACAAAGTTAGCAACTATAGGGATGTCAAAGAGTGGACTCGAACGAAAGTACTTGTTTTTCGACAAATTCCGGGGGGCATGGGTGGATTCCTTGCACACCCATGGTATTTTGTGCTGTTAAGGCCGTAAGAGCGCTCGTACCATAGCATCCATGAGCAGCGAATGTTTTCAAGTCTGCCTGTGAAAACAAAACGTTCGTTATGTAAAGAATGGTTCGATGTACTATCAGGCGGCGCTGTTATATCATTAAACCACTCACTTGTATTCCGGCGCCACCTACAGAGTCAGAACCTGCGATAGACAACACCACTGTCTGGTTATCCTTCGTCATGGTCAGGAGCAAGCTGGATTAAATGATGGAAAGATGTGCCAGCAGTTGACATCAATTATGACATAGTGACCAAACAAAAACTCCCTAGGGATTCTGGATATGTAAGCACTCTTCTTGACCATTTACCCAACTTCAAAACAGCATCCCACTGGACTAGAAATTGTCACGTTCTAGCTATCGTATCGGTTGGGCCACCTTTCACATCGAGTAACCGCTGCAGCGTCCTGGAGACTTTGATCCGAGCCCGTACTCGGGGAGAGAGGAAACTGGGCAATTCTAATCAGCGAGTGTTGGTAACAGCCGTCATGAAATAACTATAGATTGATTCCAATGTGGAATCAAAGTATTTCATCGCATTGGGATGATGATGCGAATAGTTCGGCGAGAAAATATGACTGGAGTTTCGTTGGAATCTGAAAGGGGCGGTACGTGCGCAATGGCCAAGTCATAAAGGACCCTCGATTGGTCGCATTCGCCCGTCCAAAGACCTGAAGTGCCTCCAACGGTATTCGTTGGGATATCGCTTTCTTGCGATCGCGATTCATGAATGAGCTAAGGGGTTCGTGGGGTATCTCCGTGGTCGTAATTGGATGTTTACCGGGTGACAACTTTGACAGGCGGAGGGAAGTCCAGCGCGCACTGAAAGGGCCCACCAGTGTTTGAGGTTCGACGATCAAAATCATCGAAATTCTGCATTGGCTCTGGCTATGGTCCAACTTATTCATAAACGTGGTGCGTATGATGAGATGTTACTTACCTCATGCTGCGCAAAGGTCATGCTGCTGTAACTAAGACTGGGGCCTTCCTCCCGATGAGCTAAAAGATATAAGCAATAGGCTCGGCATCTTGGATGTTAAGGCTCACACGTGGATTGTCTTTAAATTGGCAAGAGGTCCATCACGTTGACATGCATCCATGGATCGTTAACCAGTTTGTCGCGGTAGAGCAAGGTAAAGAGCATCGTCAAACTATAAACTCGTCCGAGCACATATCCGAATAATGGTGGAACTGATTGGGGCGTTAGCTATAATAAAAAAAGAGCAGGGTAAGGCTTACGGTGTGACAACGGAAAGATAATGCATGTGATGGGTATACAAATTACGATGACGCATGTGCCATGTCGCACTACCAGAGATAATGGCGACGATGGATATTCTCTTCAGAAGGCTATTAGATACCGTGGTTGCAGCTCAGCACCAACATTGAATAATAAGAAGATGGGAATACACAAACTGTTGTGTCGCTTCCGATCGGCTGTAAGTTCGAGTTTTGTATAATCGCCAGAGCCGTTTCAATTGCAAGTGCGAATAAAAGTGCGAGCTGTAATTTTTAAAAAGAAATAAGAACTCACAAAACAGGTACTGGAAATCACCACTTGATGAAATGTCAAATTTCAAGTTCAGGGGTTTCCTTTTTCCAAGTGGGGATCGATGCCTGAAGTAGCGGTAAACCATAAACCCTTGAACAACGAATGGACCAAGACCATTCGAAATGATCCAGACAGTAAGGGACCAATGAGGAACGAAAGCTTTTGATACCTCCCCTAAGAATCGGTATTAACAATGCTTGCAAACGTAATTGTGAATTTTGGCCAACCCCAAAACAAGACACATAGCTAGATCGTGATGAGATGTTACAACGGAGGAAATCCTGTGAATAAGCACGCACCGAGAAGACGTCTGCACACACGGCGAAAGTCGCCAACGTATCCACCACAAGAACGAAACAGATGGCAAACACGATTAGAGGCGGGTCTTGCTTTGATCGCTGGCTTCTGAAATAGACATATACGGCTACAAGCTCGAGGGTGTATAATATCATGTTCAGGTAGCTGCATATCAGCAACATGCTGGTGAAAACGTGGTTTCAGTAGAAAACTCCTTACAGTATCGGAGAAAGCGGTACAACGCAGGTTTGGGGTGAAAGTGAAGCTTCATCATTTTTGTAGGTTGGGTCAAGGTCAGGTCACGGAGTAAGGATGACGGAGTAGACCGGTGACCTTGGTCTGCCTGGCTTTAGCCCGCTTGACTTATCCCCCGTGCACAGACAGGCGGAAGGTTCGGTACATAGATAGTTATAAATAGATAGTTATAAATAGATATACATACATAGGGGCTTCACTACTGAATCGCACTCCCAAAAAATATTAACTTGTGAGCCATTGTTGGCAAAACGACTAAGAGTAAACTCACCCAAGCAAGCCAGTGTTGGCCAGGCGCGGCGCGCTGGTGGCGAGGAGAGCAAGAAACGCAGTTGGTTGGTTGCTTGGAGTAAGTCAGAAGGCTCTGAAATTCGCCCACAAAAAACGATGAACATTTAGTCTCGATGGGGTACAAAGTGATTACTGAAGTCAAGGCTATTTTGATAATCTTCGAAGGCTCCTGGAGTTGATAGATAGCTTGGGCAGAAAACCAGATGATTGGCTGTGGGCGCGGAGCCAACGCTTAGTGGAGAGCAGAGATTTCAATAAGAGTTATGATGTTGAAGGAGGGTTGTTGAGTAGCTGCTATGAACTTTTCTTATCTTCAGTTTCCTCGTCTAGCGCGATCTCAATCCTTGGGGAAGACTCTTCGGATTTTGTGTACACGATTGGTTTACGATTCTTAGTGTTAACCTCCTTGGCACTCGGGCAGAGACCTCTGGTGCTCAAATCGCAGTGGTCACACCTTGGGCTAACAGGAAGGCATATCACCTGTTCGAAGAAATATTAATAAAACATTGGATCCGATTCCAGACGCGAAAAACATTACCTGACCAAAACCCACTAACATGTGGTTGATGTCGCCATATAAGTCTTTTGGTAGCCACGATTGAAGATTCAATCTTTCGTCCAAGAACCTTGTCATTTGTAGTATATGCATTATCAGCGCAAGAACATACCGAGTTTGTTCTGGTGTTTTTGTCGGTGGCTTATGCCATCCAAGGAGGTTAGTTATCCGATGAACGTGGACGTCAACACCGATTCCGTCATGTCTAACCACCGAAAGTCCGTTAGAAGCACATCGCGAATTAATATTGAATCCACTGACTTGTCCCACGCAATCTGGAGGGCGAGAAAGGCCATCTTCGGACCTACACCCGGCAACGAACACAGTTCATCCACGGTATCTGGCACATCAGAGTTGAAGTCGTCCCTTAGGCGTATTGCCGATTGTTTCAGGTATCTGGAGTAGGTATGAGTGAAAAACGAGACACCCAAGGATATGTAACTTGCCCTGTCTTTCTATTCCAAAATCCAACTTTTGCAATGGCGCGCGAAATGACTGATTCTTCTGCGGCTATCATGGCTTTGATAGATATGCTGCCACCAAAGGCTTCCCTCAGGTTCTCCACAGCCGCATTTGTAACTTCGTCCTTTGTTTGGGAGGAGAGCATCAATGAAACCAGCGTTGCGTATCTTCGGTTCTAATAAATCCAGCGTTAGTTTCCTGTGGATCTAAGAGCCATTCAGGCACCTTAGGATCTGTTTCATTGACTTGGGCTTGCTGGCATCCCATTGTATCCACTGGGGCTACAAAACGCGACCGCATCTCCTTGATAGTCGCGTACGTTTCCCTCCAGTTCGGAGGTGCTGGATGTGGGTGATCCAAGTCTTGGCGTACGGCTTTCACCTTCTTTGGGGTGTGGGCTTCGCGTTTTTGCAGAGTGGAGGATGTACCAGACGAGACTGCGTACACCTCGTGTTTTCTTGAACTCCCGGGTACGTCTGAGGATAGTTTGAGATCTTCCAAATCCGCAATCGACTCAGTCTTGACTTCTGTTTTTGTGCGTTTTGAACGACGTGGTGATTCCTCCGCTTCCGCAGGCTGGAACAGAGTAACCTGAGGGTTGAATTCACTAATGCGAGAGGTCATTCTCGTTATCCGATCAGATGCGGTTCGTTTCATTGTAGAAACAATGGGAGAGGGAGCCTGAGGCGTAAGTATTGGTAAGAGGTATTTGAAACCTCAGTTAGGTCCGAAGGAGGGGAGAGCAAGCTAAGACAAACACAGTTCGAAAGTGTTCACTGAGTAAAGTAAGGAGTGAAAACATATTCAATAATTGAAATCCATTGGTACAGGCACGTACTTACCACTGGCACATGAAATACGAAAATAAATTACATTCCTTTGTGTAAAGATGAAAAAAACCGGTACATCGTTCCTTTCAACATAAACCCACCAACCTTCTGACCTCCTTCATGGTATCACTTGTCCGTCCTTTTGCTTTCTCGGCACCTTCCTTTGCCACAGCGGACAAGTATCCCCTATCCCACCTCAACCGTTCAAATTCAGTTCGCGGCCCTTTCAGAAGGTCATCGAGAGCCTCAACGACATCTTTCTTCAAGTGGCCGTGCCCTTTCCCTTCGTATCTCCTGGCAACTTGTTCAACATCTTCATCTACGGAGGCCGCGAGAATTGAAAGTAAATTGGAGGTTCCAGGTCGGTTCACAGGGTCATATGTGATTCCTTGTATCGAGTCCGTCACTGCACCACGAATTTTGCGCTCAATTTCAGAAGTGGGATCGGTGAGTGAGATACGGGATGAGACATCTGGGGAGGACTTTGACATCTTCGAAGAAGGGTCTTTGAGAGACAAAACGCGTCGACATGGAGCTAGAGACGCGTCAATTGGATCAAAGCTGGATAAAATGGTAAGTACATACTTATCAACTGCGAAGGAAGTGGGAAGAAGGATTTTTTGGGATCAAAAGTGCGGTTGAAGGAGCCCGCAAGATTCCGGGCAAGTTCGAGGTGTTGTGTTTGGTCTTCGCCGACAGGTACATGTGTAGCCCTAGAATGGAATCAGCTTCTAGTTGTTATTCAAATGGGGGAATCCAATACCGATACGCTAAAATGTCGGCAGCTTGTAAGATGGGATATGTGAAGAGACCAGCGTTAAGCATGGATTCATCCACTTCTGACTCGCTATTGGCGTTACGTTTTGCAGCAAGACGCGACTAAACATAACGATGGCATCAACAAAAACATCAACAGAAATTTATCACCGCTACGAAGAGAACACACCTTCCAGGTCGTCATTCTCCGTAATTGCCCGATTGGAGTTATACAGCTCAGGATCCAAGAAAGATCGGTATGGCATTGGTTCTTAAACGGCACCGTCAATGGCAGAAGTACAGTCAGCAATCTGGTACTCACGTCCTCCTGGTAGAATACGACTGACCGTTTCGGGTCAATACCGAATGCAAGCAGCGTCGCAAGCATGTCTGTCCTGGATCTCGACAGGTCCTTGGGATCTTGAGGCAGCGTCAAGGCATGCCATCCAACGATGGCAAATAGAATATGCTCAGTCGAACGCGCTTCGTTCTGAAGCTTGACCCAATTTGATATAGCTCCCAGATAATTACCGAGCTATAAACGATTTGTTAAAGGTTTGGGTTGAGAAACACGTCCACTCACGTGCAGAACCCCAGTTGGCTGAATTCCAGAGAAGATTATTCGGTCTGCATGCTTACTTTGCGCCGGGTTAGAGGTTTTTTTAGTAGTATATAGTCGGGTCTGTCGTTCGAAACGTCCAAGAGCAGAGGATGACTGCCATATCAGCCTGTTGGAATTCACGGTGAACATTTTTTGCACAGCCACATCCCTTTCTGTCGCAGTGCGCTAGTATCCCGGAAGGAGAAAGATGGTTTATTCCCGACCACCACAGTCTTAGACACATCAACCTGGTCATTCCAGGATAGCAGATATGGCAGACGGAGCAGAACTGGAAATGCCAGGAGCAGGATACGACTTCTTCGACGTAACAAGTATCTTCATCCAGGCAGGCCAAGGTATGGAACCAAGCGAATGAACTGAATGTGATGATACTGATCTCTTTGTTCTTTTCAGAACTCGAGCCTCATAACCTTCTCTTCATGGAGAATTTTACTTTGCAGGAGTCTATGAGCGTCCTCGAGGTGAAAATACACGTTGCAATGCCTACAAGAATTCTAACTCTATTGCATGCACAATAGATTGGAGAACCTCGTCTGGACAGTGGCCTTATCATCGAGGAACAGCTCAAGCCGCCTTTTAATCCTGTTGCGCCACTCCTCCCCGAAGAAATATGTTGGATTCTGGATAGGGCGCTCGCATATGAGGTATGTTCCTTGAAATTTCCTCCACTCCTTAAACATTGATGTTTAGTCTTCAATCCCAAGACCGAATTTCATGCAGGAAACTTTCTCGCACACACAGTCCATACATTCCTCTATGTGCATCACTTACGTGATATCGATCCTGATGTGGCCTTCGTTGCCTTTGCCTCTGCCTCCAAGAGTGATCCATCCCGGCCACTCGAACTTTTAACAATTGTTCTAAGGGCCGCCGTCCAAGGGCTATTAAAATGTTGTGATTGTGCATGGAGAGAGCTGGCAAAGGGTGGTGCTTATGATGTTGGTTTTTTTGTTACTTCATATAACGTGTTGACGAATTATTTGGCAGACGGAAGATTGGCAAAGTGATAAATGTGAAGTCTCCCTACTAGAAGCGGTACCCGGCCCCTTCATTATCAAGAAACTTGGCGAAGCAGTGAACTGGCTCTCTCAATCTAGCCAAGGTTTGTCCCTCTACTTCTTCTAGAGGCTTGGCTATAAAGATTGTAGTGCCGCAGCGTTGGAGGTCCGCGCTGCAAGCAAGACTCCAGCTTCGCAAGGTTCGCACCTAATCCCCTGTTCCTATTTTTAATTTAATGTGTCTTCAGTCTCTTTTACAAGTCATGACTGCGGATCCCTCCCAAGACCGCTTGGAATTCCAAAACCATGTCTCCCTCGCAAGGGAGCATCTCCATCGCGTTCAAATCGACCAACCTCCTGATATCGAGCCTGATTCACCAGCGCAATTCGCATTTGACCCGTACATTGGCCGACGATTACAAATGGCAACCCCAATACGTGTCGTGCCTGTTCCCACCTTCGAGCAAACGTGTAAAACTCTAACCCACTTCCTTGACGGACTTCATGAAATTGGCACCCTTGAAACAGTTGATGACCTGACTACCTGGGAGGTGAGGAGTTTGCGCCAATAACAGGTTTACTTAACGCTGATCTTTTATGTTTTTAAAAGACAATAGGATATCTCCGACTGTGGCTACCAGACCCACCCCTCCGTACCCCATATTTGAGATCACGTATACAGGTTCGATGGAGTAAACCTTTCTTTTTTTCCTACTGACCTATTTATAGTCAACGTTTTACGACGGTTTCTTGCTAATGAATAGACATTCATTCGATTGGATGATTAACCGGTTTTTTGTAGAGACAGTTGGCATCACCTACGATTCAATAAAGGAGACAATCAATAGCAGATGGACTAGCGTCAATGAGCCCCCTTTAAAAAAGCTGGAACGTAGTCTTCATAAGGTATGGCCAACGTCTCGCTTCAGTTTGTCACGAGAGCTGAGAATGATTGTAGTTATTAACACCACACATTAGAGCACTATGGCATAATCCGCCGCGGAGGCGCCGTCATCTCATGAAGTCCTTGGTCGAATGGCAGAATTTTTATGATACCCTCGTTAACATCAGGGATAACCTTGACGTAGAGGTATTGAACTTTCTTCTTCCCAGATCTTTGGTGCGCCTCATCTATGCATTCAGGGCGTGCCTCATGGGCGACTTCTGAACCAATTACCTAGCGTTGCTTTATTATGGCGGCTATCAATCATCAGGGAGATCGTCCTATCTGGATTCCAGCTCGAACTTTACGCAGAGGAAGAAAAGTCGTTTGCATATTGCTATGCTGCGCAAGTCATGGAGGCACATCTCCAATGTTTAGACAGTCTATTACCAATGGCCCAAGCAGGTAGTGAAATCCCGATGAAGCATAAACTAGGCGTTGCTCATTTTCTGTCTTTTTTACATAGGATCCTCAGTGCAGCATGAGATGTTGTATCAGGTTCAGTTCCTTACAGCGTTACAATGTCTATGCACTACGTCATCCCTAGTACGTCTACATTTGCATTTTGAGATCAGCCTAAATTCAAGTGATGTAGGTCTGCATGTCGTCAACGTCCCTTGACTCGGCCCGCACATATCCAAATTTTTTCCGTCGATATAAGTGGGCATTCCGGGCAGAGTACGACGGCTTTGAAAATCCAGCCATTGCTCACCCGGAGCTACATAAGTTCATCCACCTGTCTGCTGTAATTCTGAAGGTAAACCACTCAATTTTTTTCTCTATTTCGAGCCACAATTCTCATCATACCACCCAGGCTGGCAATCCCATCCCATCAGAACCCATTGTGCTAGCACGATCAATTTTACTTGGGCTTATTGAGTCAAACAATAGCGGAGGATGGGCTGGGGTGTGGGCTTGTGACAGAATACAGGTTCGTGGATAGAATCCAAAGTAGAGCATGTTATCTTACCTCTTTGGGTGATTGTTTTTTCAGTTTTTGCGCAACTTGGTGTCTGTATGTGATAACCTGAGCCACCTGCCCATGACCTTGAAACAAATGAATAGCTTCAACATGCGTTCGCTAAAATGGGATCCTGCTGTCCATCCTTGGTTTCCTTCTACATCTTAGTTGTTTGTGCTCTATTTAACACCGCTAAATTTACACATCTAAACACATTACCGAGGAAATTCTATCATGATGCCAGTGACCGGGTTGAAGAGGAAATAATCTGGGCATACGATGAAGCCGGTCTAGACATCCCAAACGCCGTGCCCATTGTACACTTGCAAACCCACGCGGATAAATTAACCCATAAATTCGGTGTCGTTTTCCCCCCCTACCAATCGAACATACAATAAGGATTGCATCCAGAGAACGAGCAAAAATTCAAACAGACCCACGGTCCTTCACGTTCCAGCGTCTCCCACGTACACGGCAATCGTAATAAATTGAAGCCCCAGCCAAAACCACGCAGGCGGGTAACGTGAGCACTTGCAGTTCCATCCCCAATGTTCAGCGCTTCAGCAGCCACGACGAAGTTTTCCGGCCGACGGGTGTAAGAGATGGGTACCTTCTCAGAACCCAAGGCATTGGCAATCATGAAGTTTATTCGTCACGTATTAGCAACAAT
>Ga0307517_10007585_pt1 | contig 15774 bp, 14 predicted proteins | sample 23_EM_MG_FD_194515 | JGI IMG/M metagenome (GOLD analysis project Ga0307517, IMG submission 194515) | Populus trichocarpa ectomycorrhiza microbial communities from riparian zone in the Pacific Northwest, United States - 23_EM | ecosystem: Host-associated > Plants > Roots > Unclassified | place...
TCTGTGGGGGTGGGTACATGGATCAGTCGTTTAGGCGTTGGATACGCGCTGCCGAGCCCGGATCACTAGATTAGCGCGGAACACCCACATATAGTTGTAGGTACTGTACAGTCCGATCGCGCTAGCAATACAGATCATCCTTTGCTCCCGACTTCCATCGCCCATCTGCCGTCTCCAACGTATAACCAGCATGATGCGAAACACCTGGTGCAAGAAAAACACTGACAAGATAAGCAACAGACATAATTATGGACAGTGAAAGCGAACCTCAGGAGGCGTCGAGCTGGCCAGCACCATTTCCGGCTTCTTTCCCCAGGGCGTAAAAAAACTTCTAGACGTCTTGTCCCCTCCATCACTTATCCATCTGTTAGCATCTGTTCATGCTCTCCCGGAACCAACCTGCCCATCGAACGCCTATCGCAAGACGTCCTTGACGACATCGCTTGACACCTATGGCGTTTTGAGCGAAAATTGGGCTAGTCAGGAAGGAGATAATAGAGGATGGAAAGCGCTTGCTGGCGTAGCATGGACGAGAACCGCATGGTTCCACGCCCTAGTGAGTGGCCTAAGGTCCGACTGATGGGTACTTAGTCTGTATAAGGTAATGTCGTGATCCGAAGGTAGGCATGACCATGACCCATGACACCCCCGAGTTTTATATAATATTGGTTGCCTGAGCATGAGCTGTGGCAAGAAATATATAGTTGGGCACTAATAGTGGTCGGAGATGTTTCCCATGTAAGGTTAGCAAGAACTCTACGGCAGGATTTCATTTTTACACCCGAAATCCGAAGTTCCCGTTCTTCCGAGTCGGTTGACGTCTCCGGCCCGTTCCTGCCACAAAATACGAAGAACACCAAGTGTGCACCAAGTAAATCTTTCACGGTTGTTGGCACTGTGAAGCCGCTGGGGTGTATATTTACCGTATCATAGGTACTAGGTAGTACGAATCTGAATCTCTGTCAGTTGGGTCGATCACTGTTTTACACGGCTGCGGCCCAAGGTGTCATAGAAAGAAATTGTGACGAGTTTCAGCCTTCAGGAACAAATAAGGAGAAAATGCGAAAGGATTGGATCGAGAATAGAATGAAAATTCCGTGATTCGCGAGCACAATATATGGTGTCCGAATGTGCGATGTGTATGGGCACAGTTAACGTAGTCTCAAAGTATTGTGGGACAAAAGTCAATGGGACGAGACACGAAGCGGGAAAGCTATCCAAGCAAAAAAAACTTCTGAACTGTGTAACAGAGGGACACCTGGCCCTGCGGAGCGTGCATGAGATGCAAACTGGCGCTTGCGTACACAAGCCTCGTGGACATGGGGCAGAGCTAAACGTACAACACTACTTGTTTCACCACATCAGCTCCGAGAACGCTGGGAGCATTTGCATTGATAAAGCCACAGCACGAGGGAGGACGGAGGGGCAGGGTGGGTATGGAGATTTGGCAGGGGGGCCAGAGCGAAAGGATAGAAGCGCACTTGGGGGGTTGATGTTTCCAATGTTGAATGGTTCCAGTTTGAGGCGGTTTCTTCCGTTCTTCCGTTCTTCCTTTCTTCGCCCTCCAAATCGCCTCGGACATCTCACTCAGCTTCATCCCTTCCTTTTTATCTTCCCCATGCCTCCCTTGTCGAACACTCGATGTGAAGATTTTCCTCAGGGACAATGGGTTTCGGTACGATGCCAGTGTTTTCTCTGCGTCAGGGGAGTACGATCTGATATTTTTCTAAGTGTCTCGAATACCCCGCTTCCACAAACGTTACTTTCAATACATGATGCCCTCCAAATTGTCCCGGCAGACCTTGTATGTTTCTCGGCGCACAGGGGGTCGGTCCTCTGAGGCATCCTTCGAATCAGCAGTTTTTGATATCCATATCTATTTGCGCGAGGCTCCGAGGACATTTTCCAGTACCACTTCCTTTCTTCTCTTCCTTATCTAAGTCTCTTCAACGTCAGATAATTTGTCCACCAAGGAAGCACATACCCCTACCCACACTGAACAGATTATTCGACAGCATTCACGATGCGACGAGGTTATCATGTGAGTTTTCAGTGTCATTTCCTGACCTGTTTTCCCAGTATCCTTTCTTCCCATCCACCTCCCCGCTGCGCATATGTACCTCCCTTCTCTAGTTTTTGAATCGCCGGGTGTATGTTGTCAGTCCACGAATAACCCATGTATCGTGGTAGATGCCATAGGGATGACTTCCCAACCCATACTTAAATTCGAGAGACCTGGGATAGCTCGGCAGTCGTGCCCACAGTTGTGTTATCCGTCTGTTGGGATTCCCGACCCTCGTCGGGAGTTTCTTTCCTTCAGTTTCCTCGTTGTCAATTGTATGATAGCTGGTCCGAAGTTGTCGATTTTGGATACGTGGCTATTGAAGGTGCCTCCGCATAAGCAGTTTATTGCGCCTGTGCTACATTTTATATACCCGATCTCCTTGCGTTCTTCTGACTCGACTTTGGATACTCGGCTTTGGGGGTGCGTATGTGGTTTATTTGTACCATCCAGCGTAGGATATGTCCGATTTGTCTTCGTTCGTTTTTTAGTCACTGGTTTCTACTCTTGTGTTCTTGCGTCCCTTTCTCCGCGATTTCGCGTACGGAACGCCAAAAATTTCCCTTTCCGCTTCCTCGCATTTTATTTCTCTCCAAAATTCAATATTCGCTGTTGTTTCGAGTCGTTCTAGGTGAAACTTTGTCATGTCGCACCTGGGTTTTCAAGATGATATCTGGCTCTTACCCTAGACTATTATCCATGATATCATCTTTCAACGACTCCAAAGACACAGCTCAGTATTTATATCAGGAACGCAGGCGCAGATTATATTGTCCATCCCCACTGACCTTGTATCATTAAATTCTCTTACCCACTCTATTCAAATAAATTATATAGAACCTCGATTGCGCTGTTTATTGATTAGTTGCGGCTATCCAGCTCCTTCAGTTGTTCGATGGTTGTAACTTCTCGGGCCGGCGATTTGATGTTCAATCGGGGCGTTGGATGGTACAAATCGATAATGCCGTTCCTCCCCCCATCAGCCGGATTGCGACTTTATTACTCGAACACGCACATACGCTGCGCTATCGATGGCTGTAACTTCATGTTCAAGCATGTTGAGCATGTTAGAGACGTCAATGGGATGTGGGCAATGCTGTCTACCCTTGGCGCGAGTCCTCAGCTTGAGTCGTGCCTGGATTCTGACGTGACATTAGTGGAGGTTAAATCTACTTTATGTAATGCCATCAAATTAATACAACCCTGATTTCAACAAATGGAAACGTCCCCAGCTATGATCCATCTGACTCCTGAGCTCGATACCTCAAATAACGAGCACCTATCAAACAACGGCCCAACTTATCAGGAGCAATGACGATGCAATGCGACACTGATTGCTTATCTTCACAAGCCCACCGTCGTTGTACCTCCCCCTCATACCGTGTTCACGGTTCAAGACCTTTCCTCCCCCGGTATCTTGGCCACCGCCAGGAAGTGCGTTCTACCACCTTTCATCTCCTCCAAACCATCTACATTTCGGCCGAAAACTCTAAAGGTGTCAGGAACATCGCTCATCAAGCGCATGGAGTGTTTCGATAGACGCGTTGGTTCTACGAACGGCTGGACCATGATGGAGAAGTCGAGAAGGCCCTTTATGCTCTAGGGCATGGAGCCGTCGAGAACGCACAGGCCAGCTCGACGCTGCTCCGTTAGGTTCGATTTCACTATCCATATTCATATCTGTTGCCTTCATTTCGGCCTTTGTCTTTCATCAGGTCTTCTCATGGTATACTGGTAGCCGGTTATACCTGTCGGCAGGCGGCATATGGATACGTGTTCTCAATATTTTGATGGCCTTGGCCATTATCGTCGTTGCGGATATCTGACGCTTGAGATTGAAAGGCTTTTTTGGAAGTACAAAAATCTATGAGCCAAGATCTCGCCACGATCGCTATTCGATGTAAGCTTTTCTCTTCTCTTCCATTTCCTATTTATGTTCCTTCTAACCCCATTCTCATTCTCTTCTGGACAGACACCGCATCGTCTCCCTGTCATCATCTCTGTGGCTCCAACACCACGTCCGTTTCCACACTCCATCTGCCGCTGGCAGCATGCAGTTTTCTGAGTGGTTCCACATCCGCCACCATATGTCACACGAGCTGTGGGTGCCGGTAGGGTGTTGGGTCAGTTGGTCATCGCGGTACTGGAGGCGGTTGTATATGTTCTTCCTTGATTGATGCTATCGTTCGTCCTTCTGATATAAATAACCACCTAGAGCTTGCTTCGTCGGACGCAGATGGATTTGTCGGAAATATGGTCGTGATGTCACCGTGGCCTGTCGCACCATTGAGGTCTGTGCATACACAACACCGTTCTTTCTCCTACTCTTTCTTACCCAAATTCCATTGTGGTGATTAATTCCTCCATTCTAGTGCCGCGCTGTTTCGGTATTTCGATACCTGACAGTAGGGATTTGAGTTGGCAGTACGGAATAGTGGTGGCGATCCACCTAGTTCAACACCAGTAAGCCATTGTCTTTAATTCTCGGCTACATTTTTCTTATTGGGCTACATCCTGGCATGTTCGCATGTCCTTTTTCCCCATTTGTCCTTGTGCTTACGAATTTCTTCGTGTTATGCACTTGCGTAAACGCACCGCCATCAACTGAAGGCGTCCTTATTTCATCGAAGCGCTGTCAAAATGTTCCCGAGTCACTACCACCATCCCGACGTCCAATTTTTGTTTCCTCTTTTTTTCAACTCCTTTACTTCCTAGCCTTGTATCGCACCCTAGCCTTTCGAACCACACCACCAGCAAAGGGACATGAGGATATCCTATATCCCACCCCTTACGCGTTTCGCGTTCTGACTGGGTTGGGTAAGGTTATCGCTGTTTCATAGAACTCTCTGGTGTTGGTGGTGTGTATGCAGTGCATACACTCTTTCCACTGGCATTTTATTTGAGATAAAAATTGTACACTCTCATCCTGCTTGGACTCGAGGCTGATCCACCTCGGTCCTCGTCCTCCTTTCCGTTTCTCGTTTCTCATTGCTTGTGAGCCCGTTAGCTGGGACGATACTCTCAGCTACCGGGATTCCCCTGAGCTCTTGATGAGCAACTCTAATATATTTCTGCGACTACGAATTCCTCAACCCGCCACCTCCACCTCAATATTTTACCGAAAACTGCACATACCTGTGCAGCGCGCTTATTCAAATTCTCATTCTCCAGGTCTGATTTCGCGTTCGCTTTGGTTCATATCGTTCTTTCCAACTCATCTCCCGATCTCGAAGGTCGACACAATGCCCCGGGCTTGTGAACGGAATGGTAACCATGCTGGTGAACCACTGATTAAGTATCGCTGGGCATCGCCCCATGTAGACGATTCTCCTCCTTACCCCGTGAGCCTAACACATCTTCCTGGGCACGGCAAACCTTGTGGTCTGTTTCTAGCTCTCGTTTCTTTGCCCTGGCCGCGCGGAATATAATGTCACTCAAACCTTGAAGCTTGAGGACCCAGGTTCCTTGATTCAAGAATGTGTTTTTATCCACACACTGGTTCATCCCCGTCTCGACCGAGGCCATCGCCAAGTGATGTGTGTAGCAGCAGGTGTGGTAAGACCGCGTACCCCCTTATTGAAGTTAGGATATACAGGGAAGGTTAGCGGTTTGTTTTCCAATTAACTCTCTTTCGCTTTTCATCCATTCATTCTCCATTCATTCGCTTCTGCTCTCTTCTCTGGTTGTACCAGGATTCGATGGTCTGCGTTCATCCTGATTTCACACTTTCGCCTCACTAACCCCCACATCGATATCTTCTCTCGGATTCTCTTGTTTCGAGTTGGTCTCAAGGGCATAATATCCGACGACTCGGATTGATTTCTCATTGTGGATTTGTTTATGCACAACGCTCGGAATTCTTCATCGGTCCGTTGAACCCTTTCTTCCATTGCTTTCAATGATTCTTCGTCCCGCTCATAGTGGATTTTTCTTTTTCACCATGATCTATTTTTTTTTCCGTTACGAATCCTTTTCCCCAACATTTTTCGACTATATCAATGGGTGTTACTTCCCTCGTGAATAGGTTATATATGGGCGTGGAATTAACCGCACCGTGGATGATCGAAGATCCCCATCAAGTGTCGTTTTCTTGCCCATATTGAAACTCATATAGCCTCGAGGGGTCAAGTTCGCCCATTGGTTAACTGTCGTCCTTAGATCACTGACTGCGGCACTCTATTGTTATCAATTCTCTATCCATCCACCTCCACTCTCCCGCCTGCATTTCATAGCCGACTCCCGTGCCAAACAACTTCTTTTTAACTGATTTCTACACCTTTTCTGCACGGACCTTCACACTTCTCGTCGGACTCAAACGAGTCCCTCCGAGTTGAGTTAGACCCACCTCCATTATGCTGATGATAAACCGACGTTTTTTTCTTTACCGTTCCATGAATCGCATGGTATTCAGGTTTGGATATTGAGAGCCCAGCGTTGCATGTTTCGAGGAATCCGATTTATACCTTTTCCCATTCATTGGCCGGACCGCTCGGGGATGTTCTTCGTGAGTAGCTCGCGTTGTGTGGGATTTCATGCTAGTCAGTCTGGAGTTCCATTCCGTTTCTGACCATCCTCATTGTGCATAGCTCAATGTGGTATATGAACACATTCGATGTTTGTCTCTACCAACAAATAGCAGGCTTCTCTATACGACTCCGTGCGCTATCGTTAACGTTTTTCTTTCGGGTAGAGGAAAGAACCACCGCAACCGCGATAAGTTGAACACGCCATCGTATCTTGGCCCCTTTTGGTGTCGCAAGGCATCCTCAACGACTTGTTGCGGTGCCAATCACCTGGGCTGCATCTCCCAGACTGAATACCTGAAAGGTGCCGTCCGTACTGATTGCTTCTGTAAATCTGCAGCAGCTGACCTGCCTCGAAGATAACTCCTCGGGGTGCACATACCGTGACCTCTGTGTCAAATGCGGCTTACCCACGATTGGGATGGTCGCCCACTTATTTCGCAGTAGACTTCGACTCTCTGCTCGTCTCCTAGAGCCATTTGAATTATGAGCTCATTCTTCGAGGGATGTAGTTGCGTGAGCTGATAGAGTTCGGTTGGAGTCGATAGCTATCCCCAGGAGCAGTTCATTGGGAAATTAATACGATGAGGGGCGGGACTTGGAGTTTTATAGTTGTGGGACAGCTGAATCACAAGATCACACCACGTATCTCTTTGGTCTCCTTTTTCTATTTACTTCAGGACCATTCTTCGACTCCTCTAAAATGTTCAGGCCCGCTACCAATAGTTTTTGGAGGAAGAGAGAAGGACCCTCGATCGGTGATTTTGTACCAAGTTTACATCGATATCCTCAGCCATCATTCAATCTACCTGCATTTCTCCAGACCGCGCTGCTCTGTTCCTCACGCACAATTGTTTAACCCATCCCCACAACGCAGCACATCTGGAAACCAAACGTCTCATTCTTGAATCATAATATCATATAGAAAAGATTGAAAGAGTCTCGGAGTCAGTTGGGTTGCGAGAAAGAGAGTGAATCTCGACACTGTATTTCGTAGAGTTGAGCTGGAAGAATTACTCACTGCGGTCATTGTAGATCAAGGCAGATTTGAGAATTCCAATGCATATATGTAGTGTGAAATCTTATGCACTTCGAAGAGAACTCACTAGCGTAAACTTTAAAGAAACAAGAAAGCCCAGAGAGGACGCGGTCAAAATCACCGTAAGCCTTGCATGGTATCCTTACTCTAGAAGCGAACCGAAATTCCTCGATCGCGCGATGAGCTAATGCCCACCCGGAGCGAATGGTTTTCGGAAGGCTCGTAAGTAGCGACATGCAAGGCGAACAAGAAATAATGAACAAAAACACAGGCCAGTGCAGGTGAAGCCCCATTTCCATCGGTCGACGACATCTTCCCCGTACATAGCAACAGAAACAACTCTATTAAACATCGCAATTCAGTCCGGCGCTCCACCACCGAAATGAATAGAAAAAATGGACAGAGTGCTCGAATGAGTGCTCGAATCATTGAACGGATGCGATGAATGCTCCAGCTAGCCACCGAGAAAGATCCAATTTTCCAAAAAGTTCCAAAACACATCCGCACGTTCCTCTATTGATACAGTTGTCTGAATCCGCGGCTGTTTATGTAGGTACACCGATTGTATTCCTGCATCAGTCTAGCTGATTCGTTGACTTGGATCAAGGAAGGAAGGTGGAGGGATTGGAGGGCTTGAATAAATAAAAATCTTCAGTTGACCTCATAATTGTGAGCGGTTGAGAAGATCGATGGGTACCCAACTGCCTGGGCCTGGCGCTATCGTGGCATGTAAGTGGCATGATCATAAATGGGGACCTAAATAGCAGGAGAAGGGATAAGATGGACCAAGACGCGAATGCTCCTGCTCCCAGCTACAAGGCGTCAAAACGCATCCAAGGTGACAAGCGAGGAAAATGTGACATACAGGTAGACTCGAAAAACACGAACAGAACGAGCTCGCTGTTCAATTTGAAAGTCCACACTTTCCACTAAGCCTACGCGGATCAGTGTATTGAGAGATGGACTACCCAACAAAACGCTCGAGAGGGAAAAACACTAGAAGAGATTCTGGCTCATAAGTCTGGACCCCCACACCGAATCCCGATTCCTAATAACACGCAATGTTTCCAGTCAAAATTAGCATTCAATTTATATCATTCCGACACTGACGCCCAGTATCGGATGATTATACCTTCGGATACAAATGCCACGAGGGTCCTGCAGCCAGTAATTTTATCAGCATTGAAGAAAAAACACGGATAAGAGAGATGGGGGCACGGATGTCGACCCAATGAGTCTGAAAAAAGAGCCGAGAGGGAGACAGACGACCAAGTTGAAAGTATTTTTGGCCCCTTTTAAGGCTTAGATTAGTTGGATACCCTGTTCGAACGATATATCGCACCCCTCTCAGATAGTCATTTAGCCTGAAATGAACTAATGGAATAGGCAGATAAGTATGAGTTTTAGAGGAAAGACGACTGGATTTGATACGAACTTTGAGTTCACGCTGCGTCGTTAAAATAACCCGATTTGCACCCCTCTCCGATCACAACACGAATTATGTTGTGAATTGAAGATATTTCATCGTCGCCGAGCGTCCAGAGGGCCGTTAGAACGTCATGGAGCCACTTGAAACACAGGGAATTTGAAAATACGAATTCAATATCCCGGGATATGTAAAACAGTCAGCACTATCGCAGCTAACAGATGCGCAGCTTTAGAAGATGGGAAGGTCCCAAATTATCCATACGCTCGCATAGCCAAGAACTGAAAGAAGTTATAAGAACTATCCCTAACCAAAGTAGGCGACTGCATGCCTGGAATAGAAATATTTCAAATCAGAAGACTGGCCGGCGAGGTGATTCGGACAGGGAAAGGTATTGCGTTTAAGAGAGGGTTGGGAGCGACGAGAGAAAAATATTATATCTATCAATGCTTGAGCATTGATTTAATTCCCAGTGGTTCCACCATGCGAGAAACCCCAGTCAGATTATCAGCACTTAGGAACTGGAACGGTGTGAGTAGGGAAAAAACCAATGACAATATAAAATCAAATCCAAAAAACAGTGGAAACGCAGCCCCATAGAAGCTCCAGAATCGATCATCTGAGCATGAGCAGGGAAATGGGAAGGACATGAAGATGAGGGCAACGCCGCCACGATGGAAGGAATTCAGGAAAAAATGCTATTCCTGGTGGATACGTGTATTCCACAGGTACCTAGAGTGCACCCGTTTATTTCCTGACCTCGAGACGCAGGATAAGATAGAAACCACAAAGTGAATGCTGGCGAACCACAAAATTAGCGCACGGATAGAGAGACTGGGATAAAAGGAGCATACGGAGCCGTGGATGAGAAAAAAAACTCAGCTGATGATGAAACCCTCGACCCGGCCAACTGTAACCAATCGCGTTAATCGCCACCGATTCTAGGACTCCGGAGGTCCACACTGTCTACCTGCAAACAGTAAGATAAACGGCAGCGATGAGAATTTCGAGCTGAGGGAGCTTCAGAGCTTGCTTACGGATATTATGTGTCCAAATAACTGCGACCGAATCACGATCGTACTTGGATCGTACTAAAACAAGCTGGAGTTCGAAAATCATATTCCGCGTGAAAAACAGGCCGAAGAAAGGCAAACGCACCATCGAAAATTTGAGATGCTCATCATCCAAATAATTGCTCTTCCACAGCGAGTCAATACTGCGTGCACTGATGGGTTAATACAAGGACGTTGTACAAAAGGGATAAAGAACACATAGGATCGTGTAGATGGCCCACGAATAGTGAAGTTCTGCACAAGCCAACAACGGCAAGCTTCATAGAATAGACTTAAATCTCACTGATTCCTCTGTGAGGTGGTGAGAGAGAGAATGGAACAGTGGGCCAACAATGGTGGAAGACACACAGAGAGAGATGGTGGGAGTGTTGAAGGAAGGAAGCAAATATCGACACCCTCAAAATGGCAGCGCCATTGATGGTTCGATTTTCTCGTCACACTTTTTTTCTCCGTTCCTTTCCATGCTCTTCACCACTCCGACGACAACAAGTCTCCGCATCGATAGTGAGTAAGGTTCAATATTTGATGTTGCAACATTGCAACATTCACCCCTGGCCTGGCACATTCCTTTCTCCACCTTCTTTCCGCCCTGCGCATTCTCAGTCAGTATCGCCTCGTTTTGTTTGTCCATATTCTCCAGATTAATTTGGGCTGAAATGTCCTCTAAATTTCTTTGGAGTTAGGCCGTCGAATGTGTAAATTAAAACGAGGCGTACGGATTACCATTGTCTTGTGTAAATTTCAGACTCGTACCTTTTCCTCTTTGCCCTGCTTCTTTGCCCTGCTGCAAGATGCCTCACGACTCAATATTCTAATTATCGCATCGACCGCCTGCTCGAATCGAACCGTCTCAATGCTATTGCAAAATGTCGAATGCTTTCTGTTGGGTTTATTGATGTACGTTCCTCCCCCCTACGGGAATATAGAATATACCTCCTACAAGTACATCCACCCACTCGCTCCCGCCTCGCTTTCTTCCGTCCAACTCTCCACCGTGCAGCCCATGCTGGAACTCCACGGTGGTGATAAGATGTTTGATGAGCAACAGTCAGGCGGGCTGTGGTTAGCTCTTCAATCTTTGAGACGCATCCAAACTTTGGACTTGCGTCTCTTTCTTTTATCCACTGCCCGTGAATCCATACTGTCGCGACTCGCGCATATCAATCATCGGGACTCGGGATCACCCGATCTGCCTCGATCATTGATGCGAAATGCTATGGGAAGTGATAGTATATGAAGTCGGTAGTCATGACCGTCAAGGCGCCTTAACATGCAGGGTCGTCCTAGAATTGATTATCGCCAATGTAATAGTAATACTATTGCCCTACAATGAAGGATTGTCAAAGACATGGCCAAATTTTGGCCATCATTGATGGAAATTTGACCAGTGTTCTTGACTCCCTTGACGGTTACTTGACTCGCGCAACGTTGATACTTACATATAATTATACATCTACCCGGATCTGCTAAATAAAACGACAGCGGAAGATATATCTCGGTGCCTTAATCACAAAAACTTTGTTATATCGCCACACCATCTCATTTGAATTTGAACCCTGGTTGCTTATCCCGTTTGTCGATACAATAACCTGCAATATACCAACGAAGTCGCGAGTCAACGTCAACACATATCCCAGTAGAAAAAAGGTGAAATTCATACGAACCTTGAGCGTGCGCGGCGTGATACCCTGCTTCAATTGCGAACTGTTAATATTTTGTTCAGCGGTACGAGTGAGATAGTGAATCAGATGAACCACTGGAACCAGAACAGAGCTAGAACCAATATTAGGGGATATATAAGCTGGTAGATACATCCCGGGGGACATCTTCACCGCGTTAAAAGAAAGGATGTCCTCGAACTATCCATACGCCTCCCGCGGGAAAGTGGGTTTTCACCAACTGAAATACCACCTAACCACGGACATGCAACAGCATTCCCGGAGCAGAAGTACTTCAGAAAATTGAGAACTGCCCGTCAGCGAGGCGATTTGGAAAGTGACCGAGGGAATTGGCTTTTTTTTTGGCGAAACTCGATGGGAAATAAAATAAATAAAGGGAGCTTGGAGAGGGACGGACACGAGTAACTTTTAGACAGCGTGATGGTAAATTTGAGAGCACAACCTCCCAAAAATCCGATTGCGCAGTTGGGTGGAGTGCAGGGAGAATAAGGTGATTAGGAGTGGATAGGTTGGGGGTTTCGAACGAAAGTGAAGTCACAAGCCAGGCGCATCCGATCCCCTGCGATTGGATTCGACCGTACTGAAAAATATGATGAACTGGCGTGATAAAGCTGCACTTCTGCAGATAACCTGACCATCATCATTTGACGTCCTCGCAATCCAAAACGCAGGGATAGAACGAAACCAAACGCAATGTGAACCGCATCGGGCGAACTGGGAACCCGTGTATTTCATATATCATCAGGGTTCAGAGATAGACAAGTGGAAAAGCAATGTATTGGATCGCACCTTCATGCCCCTCACTGGTGAGATCGAAACCGGAGGTCCATCTCATTTCGAGGAATCCTGGTTGCATGGCCACCGTTCAAAGAAAGTAAGTCTTGGATCAATAAAAGACTCTTTACGAGATCGTCAATGAAGGGAAAAACGGTGGGTAAAGATCTTACTGAGATCGAGACCCACACAGATCGGCAGCTCGAATACGCCAACATCGATCTGTGCAATTGCAACTGATCGCATCAATGTTCATCTGTTCTGGAGGAGATCCACGGTTAGTTAGCGTTGGCTAGTGGCTTTCAATGATATTATGGTCAGCGATGTCCATGATCGATAATCGATTTCCAAAATAGTAGGGGCGACGCCGCCTGTGACGGGAAGGTTGTTGCAGGCGGGTGGACGTGGTGACGTCGAATTCGGCCAGAGGGTTGGATATAAAAAGTGGTGGAATCTCCAGTTAGGTAGTGTTGACGAGATATGTGGTTAGAGTGGAGAGAGACGTGTGGTGGTGAAGGGGAAGATTGGGCCGGATACTGGTGTCTGTGGCATTAAATTAAATTAAAAAGAAAATAAATAAATTCCAAAAAGGGAAGAGGGAAGAGGAGGAAAGGAAGACATCCAACTCCTTGAGAGTACTTACAACTGGTCAGCTTCTTACCAGATGCAAGCTCAAATTCAAACGTCGCCCAGAGGAATGAGAGCTTTCCGAGTACTTATGCATGAAAACGCCCAGATAGTGCGGTTCATCAAACAAAATACTCGCTTAGACGCCTTCCGAACTGACCCAATTGATCCGGGATTGAGCCACGAAATTACTATATCCTATTGGTCAGATACTCGCCTAGATTATGGTCAACATCGTTTGGATCAGTGATAGATCATGATGGCATGATGTCATTCAATACGGTGACCATACCACCCTCCGTTGGACTTCGAAATTGAAATAATGAGAGTACTTTTTTCAACTCTTTCCATGGTCAATTTTATTTTCGAAGTGTATTTATTCTGTAAAAGACGAGCTATTATACTTTATATGTTACTATGTAAATTAAATAAGAGGGGCAGCAATGTCACAGCTCCTCCTCGAGACACTTGGACATCCATGGCGCCACGTCCCCACCGAGAATCCTTGCCATCGACGGCCACGTTTAGGCGCATTCATTTTCGGCCTCCCTGTGACTTTTGGGGTGCTGTCGTCTGCACTTGGTAACGCGCCAGTGATTTGTTGGTGTGTTGGTAGATGTGGTGAGGCTCTTGTGTCGTGTTTCGGGCTTGCAGGAGGGTGCGGGCGCAATGGGATCCCGCCACTTCGTCCAAGGCGAGAAAGTGTGAAGATGATGGGGGTGGCGGTGGAATCCTGCCATCCTCGTCCTGGGCCCGGAGCTCGGAGGGACGAGGGTAATGTGGGGATCGCCGGAATCGCCGCCTCATCCTGGGTGCAAACAAGCTTGCGGGAGAGGCTCGCCACCCACCCTCCCACCTCGTCCTCCTCTTCGCCACCCTGCTCACCCTCGCGTCCGGGGTCGTGTTCACTGTGAATGGCATGGACATGGACGTGGACGCGTTCGCGTTCCAGCTGGGTGGCATGGTCGTGGTCGCGGCCACATTCGCGAAGGCATCTGCAACCGGGTCGGTCTTCCTCATGGTCTATGAAGTAGTAAGAATGAGAAGGGAGGGAGATGATACTGAAGACTTACCAAATGCAACGTATGCCTCGCCGTTGCGCCAGCCATTTTTTGTGTCTGTGGCCAGGGTATCACATTGGCCCTCCTGGCTTCTTGATGCCGTCATCAGTGTTGAACGAGGGGACGTTGGGCCCGTGTCATGATGTTCATCGCCAAACGCCTTGTGGGATGGTATATGTAAGGCGGAGCTGAATGGGGCAGCCGAACTCCTGCGGCCGGGGTAAGCGTTGGTATCGTAAGGGAATGGCGTATCTAGAGGCAAGGTGTTAGCCCTGTGCCAGCGTAAAGGGTGGGCAACGCGCGTCCTAATGCTTTTTTGAGCTTAGTACGTGGCAGGGAAGGTAGGTGAAGAGGCGAGACAGTTATGTCTCGCCTCTTCACGTACCTCGCGGGTCTCCCCTCACATTTCCTAGCTGCCCCAACATACATCCTCCTGAAACCATCAATGTCGCGGAGTATGGCCTACATCCCTCACTGGAGGGGAGAGGCCAGGTGAATTTGGGTGTGGAGGGGCCTAAAAAAAAGAAAGAGTTTAATACACATATAGTATGAGGTTATAAAATGAATTGCTTACCTCGTAACGCATCCTGTCGCGTTCGTTGAGCCTACAGGGATGTTGTGGGAGTGGTAGACGGCGAGACGTTGTTGATTACTTAATTACATAATATTCGCTATCCAGTATCCGCTATTTGCCACACACACCCTTAAGGGGCCGAAGATTGATATTGGATTGATACAATCGCCAGCAAGCCGTCCGGACACCGCGGGCCGACACTCCGACTAGCGTATGACAAAGTCGGAGTGACCCTTTCCCATATCTACTGCCGTACCTCAGTGTATACGAGTAGCAACACACTCCCCAAATCCGGTCAGCGGCACATAGGGTAATAAAGCGACACATAAGGTGAATAACCGACACATTTGTGTGTTCCTCCATTTCAGTGTGTCGATTGTACATGTGTCCGGCCAACATGACATAATTGATGCGTGTTGTCGCGCGCCTGCTCGCCTGCTCGCCAAATTTGCGCCAATTGGTTACCACAGAGAGTCCAAAATTCATTGAGGCAGTTTAAAGGATATTTAGCACCCTAAAATATGGTATTTACTGTTCTGTGCGTGCTCTTCCGAGTCTTTATTGTCAAAAGAGTGAGCAGGATTCTATGTACTCTGGTAGTAATTGTGATATTCTGTGGACTTCGATTCGAATTATTCAAGTTACATGGCACAATCACTTTTTTCGTCAAGTCTTTCTGTACTCGGGTAAATGGGAGTGTAACTTGTAATCCTTATCTACAAGATAAACTCGTATACATATACGAGAAGCTATATTTACTACATAGGAGGGCATAAGGACCGCTCCCCCTTGATAGCCCCTTGCCAGTCGAGAGTACTTACTTAGTTGGAGATCCCCGCCAACACCGTGGATGTCCAAGCCGCATGCCCCCTCCCCGATACCGAGTCCTCGTCATCTCCGCACCAGTAGTGAGCTGCGATGCTGTCGGCGCATGGT
>Ga0307517_10007587_pt1 | contig 15774 bp, 7 predicted proteins | sample 23_EM_MG_FD_194515 | JGI IMG/M metagenome (GOLD analysis project Ga0307517, IMG submission 194515) | Populus trichocarpa ectomycorrhiza microbial communities from riparian zone in the Pacific Northwest, United States - 23_EM | ecosystem: Host-associated > Plants > Roots > Unclassified | place...
CAATGAAGCTTAGGGCCTAATAATCAAATCTCAAGTGATGAATTTGAAAAAATAATAATTAATTTTTAATAAAGGACCCTAAAATAGCCAAATTTAAATCGGGCCCGAGCATTAGTCCGGGATTACCCTGTTGAAAGGCAATTATGAGAAAATAACAAAGTAAAATCCTCAATCGTATAACAATTTAATACCCAAACAATGCAGACCAAATATGATATAAAAACAAAATGAAAGAAAATAATTAAGGGCTAAATTGAAAAATAAAATAAATTAAGAAAAGTATAATAAAAAAAGTAATAGAAAGAATGAAGACCACAATTGGATTAAAAAAACTAAATTAAATTAAATGTCAAGGGACAATATAAAAAAATTTAAATCAAGAAAAAAGAAGAATATAACAATCAAAAGAATAATGATGAAATTGGATTAAAAAATAAATACAATAAAATATTAAAAGATAAAATTAAAAAATAAATAAATCAAGAAAAGCATAAAACACAGTAAAAGAGCAATCAAATAAATATGGATCAAATTGGACATAAAAATCAAATGGAATAAAATGTCCAGAGACCAAACTGAAGAAAATCTAAATTTCAAAAAGCATTAAAGCAAAATAAATAGTAACAAAAAGAATGATAACAAAAATCCATATGAACACAAACTGGAGGACACAAATGTTTTTTTTAGAAGGGTTGTTGTGAACTCCAAGGTATTGGAGAGAAAAGAGAGAGGAAAGAAAAAAAACTCCATTGCAACCCAACCAGATCTCTGCTGTAAGCACGCGCCACACCGCTGAAAGAGAATGACTTGCCATTTCCAACACCATCGCAGATGGAGGATTTTGGTAATCGAATGTTGCATGTGTTAATAATTTTTTTTTTTAAATCACCAAACAACCCCTCACAAAACCAAAAAATAACAAAAGAGAATAATAATGAAAAGACTAAAATGCCTTTGAAACCTACTTTAGTTTTTTTAGATTTGAAGAATAATTTTATCATTTAACTATTTAAACAACAAGGAAAAGACGAAGAAGCCCCATTGAGCTTGTTAAATTTTGTTCTTCAAATGGTATGACCGTAACTTTACCATGTATTTTTTTGAAAGACAAAAGAGCCCATGACTGAAAGCTAGATATGTTTTTTACTTTTAAGGTTAAAATAATCATTTTACCGTGCAAAAAAAAGTGTCATAACCAAATTGTCCCCAATTAATTTTACAATGAGCAATAGATCTTATAGAAAAGACAATTCTACCCCTAATTACAAGCATATTTATAGTTTCGGTGAATGACAAAAATATCATTTTACTATCTCAATAAGCATTGGAATGTGCCTCTAGCCATTGTGTTTTACGATTGACTTTTTTTTAAAACTTCCTTCAACAAAACAATATTATCCTATCAATCACAATAAGACATCTAAAACTAATTAATTTAATCCATAATTTATTTTATTGTTTTTTAGTCTTAATAAGATAGCATCTTCGAGTATTTTTGTTATATTATGTATTAAATTGTTTTTTGATAATATTTTATAAAGCGATCAACTTTTGGATTGATGCATTAAAGAAAAAAAGTTTTTTAAATTTTCATGTAAATTTTGATGATAATGAACCATTTGTTTTTACATTTTAAAAGCACTTTTAAAAAAAAATATTTTTTTTATTTTAAATTAATTTTTGTTTGGTGTTTTTAAATCATTTTGATGTGTTAATATCAAAAATAATTTTTAAAAACTAAAAAAATTATTTTGATGCATTTCCGAGCAAAAAACCACTTTAAAAAACAAGTATTATCGCACTCTCAAATCCCTCAAAAAAAAAAAAAATATAAACTCAGTTGTCGTTGTTAGGATTAATTACTCAAAACATAATAGTATAATCAAAATGTAACACCGTCGTCCGTCCAAGAGAAAGAGAAGATTTAATTAGTTGGCTGATCATTTAACGTGTTCAAGGCATGTGGTGGTGCATGTGATTACTTATTATTCAAATGGAGAATAAGCAGACAGTGAAACTTAAACTTGAATTTCTGTGAAGCAAGATCCACCTAAACTCTTTCAATTTTTCACATTGAATATCTGCTTGAGTTTAGTACATCTACATCGAGAATTGTGAAAGGTCACAGCCCATAACTCTTATTATTAATTGAGGTTTAGGTTAACGTTAATTTTAGAGCATGGAAGATTAGTTATGATATATATAAATTGATCTGAAAATTTATATTAATAAAAAAAAATTATTAAAATTTAATATTTATATTCTATTTTTTTTAGGATGTAAGTCAAATTATGTTGACTCAAAATTAATGATTATAAAATTATAGAGTTTTCTCTTAGAAAAAATAACTCATATCATGAATTAATGATTGTATGTTTTAACTCGAGTATGCTCATAACCTTTTGGATTTTTTATTTTTTGTTTCATTTTGTTTATACATATAATGACCACTTTCTTAATTACCTCAAATGACATGCTTAATTTGTGGGTGTGATAGATTATGCAAAATCTTTGCATTAATGTAAAAAAAAAAATGGATTTAATAAGAAGGAACATGTATGTGTTCGAAATATATATATTGGTATACGTACGTAGGAATAATTAATGCCTCCGATTTATATGAATTTTTAGCTTTTATAAAAAGTATTATATTGAAAAAACTTATGCCTTCATTAAATATAAAATAAACTTTAATGTAATTTTCATTTTCAATTCATCACCCTTAAATTACGCGGCAACAATTTTACCTCATGTCCCAGAGGAACATACATTTCATAGCTCACGGCTCACGCAATTCTCTTGCTAATATTGTTATGTTTCCTACTAAGTGTTGGTATTATTATAAATGATGTTTTTAAAAGTATTATTTTTATTTGAAAATGTATCTAAATAAATTTATATTTATTTTTAATATTAAAAAATTAAAACTATTTAAAAAAATAAATCTAATATATTTTTTTAAATCAATACATTAAAAAAAACATCTAAAAATAGAAGATATTGCACCCCTTAACTAGTTAATTAAACTGTAATTAGTTTTGGATTAGGCCCATAATTAACAATCACTCTCCGAATCATGCAAATTTAAATTTATGGAGACCATCAATCAATCAATCAATCAAATGGCAAACACATAATCGTCCTCCCCTCGTCTCTCTCAAGCATTATAAAATCCCCTCCAATCATCTGCTTTGATCCGGTTAGGCCATGACCACAACACAAATCAAAAACCTTCTCTCATTATCTCCCTTTATCACAACATCACCAACCTATAACACCAATATCTCTTTCTTCAGTAAATGCAAAGCGGCGTAGGCTGCAAAATCTGACAAAGAAACAAAAACCCCTTCTTTGGAAGTACAATCTCTCTCAACTACAAAACCACAGGAAAGCGAGTACGTCCTTTGCTTCTTCTTCTTCTTGATTCCATCCTTACCTAACGTTTTGATCAGTTAGTTATAGAGGCGAGTGAAACAGAACTACACAACAAAAACCACTATATCCATACCTTATAGGGATAAAAGAAAAGGGGGAAAAAAACAGAAAGAAAGAAAGAAACTTTAGCAATGTTTGAAACTTTGAAGTACCTCGTTGGCTCAGCCGGAGCAAGTGGCTATGGCTCTAAGTCCACCGCCGAGCAAGTAACTGAAAACTGCTGCGATCTGCATTCCATAACTGCCATTATCACCGGTGAGTTTATTATTATTTTTTATCACGGAAGAGAAGCTTGAAACCTTAACATTTTGCGTACAGAATACTGAAATAGACTTTTGTTCTTATTTTTTTAGGTGCCACATCAGGGATAGGAGCGGAGACGGCAAGAGTGCTGGCGAAGAGAGGTGCGAGGCTGGTGTTGCCAGCTAGGAACCTGAAAGGGGCAGAAGATGCCAAGGCAAGGATTTTATCGGAGAATCCTGATGCCGACATCATAGTTATGGGACTTGATCTTAGCTCTCTCAATTCTGTTCGGAACTTTGTTTCAGAGTTTGAGTCCTTGAACCTGCCTCTCAACCTCCTCATGTAAGAAGATAAACATTTCTTATTTGTTTGGTTGATGAGACAGAGAACGAATATTTAATTTTTAATTTCTTAGGTTAATCTTGTTTCTTTATTCTGGTATCAGAAATAATGCTGGACGGTTTGCACTCGAGCCTGCGATCTCTGAAGATGGGATAGAGATGACCTTCGCTACTAATTATCTAGGTAATTATTAATTATATACTAAACTAATATTAATATTAATGATGACAAGAACTAAAATTTTGGCTTTAATTTGGATGGAATCCTTTTCAGGTCACTTTTTATTGACAAAATTGTTATTGAAGAAGATGATTGAAACAGCAAAAACAACTTCATTACAAGGCAGAATAGTGAATGTTTCTTCGAGTATTTACAACTGGTTTTCCGGCGACATGATCCGATATCTTTGTGAAATATCCCGAAACAAATTATGGTAAGAGAACAAAACTAATTTCCCCCACTACAATTAACTATAAATAATGAAATTGGTATAGCGCAGTACTGAATAAAATTATTAACTATTCATGACCGGAACGGAAAATTAATGAACTTATTATTTTCCATATATATAAGAAATCCAATATTCATAAACTATACACATGGTTGACCTTTAGTTTATTGATTTTTTTTTTGGTGTCGCGATGTATATACAGTGATTTCGATCCTACACGTGCATATGCTCTCTCGAAGCTCGCTATTGTCTTGCACACCAAGGAGGTTGCACAGAGACTTAAGGTTGTCATTTATTATTCTAATTAAATAGTCTGTTTTAATTTCCAAGTTGATCAGAGAAAAAAAGTGATATTTGTTGCTTTCCTTTTTATATATATGTATTGCATTTGGATTAATTGATTCTTGTATGCATTTTTCCAATTAATTAATGCAGCAAATGGAGGCCAACGTGACTGTGAATTGTGTTCATCCAGGAGTCGTAAGAACTAGACTCACAAGAGAACGAGAAGGCATGGCCACAGGTACTATAACATGAATTCTTACTTCCGTTTCTTTTTAGAAAATTACCCTTCTAAAGAATTTAACATGTTATCCTTTTTCCACACGCAGATATAGCATTTTTCTTGACTTCCAAGCTCTTGAAAACTATTCCTCAGGTAACTAACATATATAATTTATATCGTTTGAGCTTAAAGAACATATCAAGTTTGAACATCATATATAGATTTTGAGTGAAAAGAATTAAATTGTTAATGGGTTGCTATTTGTAGGCTGCTGCTACAACATGCTATGTAGCAACACATCCAACACTTGTAAATGTGACTGGAAAGTACTTTTCGGATTGCAACGAAGCCTCGACATCCAAATTGGGATCCAACTCAACAGAAGCTGCTCGGTTATGGACTGCCTCAGAAATCATGGTTTCTAGAGGGTCAAACGCAGTTTTTGACCCACTCACTAGTGCATTAGATTATGATACATCAAAAAAGCAATTCAAATAAAAGAATAGAAAAGAATAAATGCAAGATCATTAGGGACAGAAGGAGATCAGAGAAGAAGAAGAAGAAGAAGAACCAAGAAATATATATATATATATAGAGAGAGAGAGAGAGTAAATGATGAGAAAAGCTAGCTAGAGAAATATAATACTTAATGTACACTGCTTAATTAGATTATGTTAATTAATTAGTTTCATTTATGTCATAGATAATATTGCTTGCACGTTATACTGCTTAATGCATTCTATGTAGTTAGAGCATATGAGATTCTTAGAGGCAGCCCTTTTGTAGTGAATCGTTTTTTTGCTAGTTTTTTAATGAATTAATTTTGATATATATAAACATTAATGCTAAATATTTAGATTGGCTCCGGTATACTTATACAATGATTAATTATATATGGGTCGAGCAGATATTGTTTCAATTAAAGCTAGATATTAAAGAAGAGAAAAAACGAGAAAGAACAAGTGGGCAATAAGAACATGGGGTCGGTTTGTTCCATGTGGTGGTTCATTTTTGAAGAATATCTTCAAGGTGATGGTGGATGCATGGGACCCCACTACCAGGCGCCAGGGGATTGGAGGTCGGAGGGAAACAATGTTTTTTAAGGAAATGAGACTTGAGAGTTGAGAGCACAAAGAATATATAGCTTTCACTTGATTCATGACACCATATATATCGCAATTCACACAGAGATGAACACATAATATAGAAGCACAAATGCACGTAAGGGTTGTAATTCAAATAGGGGTGGTAATTTCGTCCAACCCAATAAATTCTTGCTTCTTCTTGCCCTTTAAAATCTTGTTCTTACGTAATTAGACGGGAAATGGGGCAGAGGTGGATTTTGACTCGATCCCTCTACTAATTCCCGTCCAGCTCTCAACTTAATTGCCTCAACCTGGCTAACAAATTTACGTTTTGTTGCTGTTAAATCATTAAATAGCATCCTCCCTTGTGTGACAGAAGATCACAAATATGTTATCTAGAGGCATAGAACCATGCAAAATGTTTGCAGCTTGAAAAGCCAGGCTTTGATAACCAAACAGGCCACGTAGTTAAGACCGTCTGCTCATGATAAGAGGAGAGCTAGCTAGCCTTATAAGATGCATGGCACGTCACAGTAAACATTGAAACCAGTTATCAAAGAAACCTTTGCTTCTAGAATTTTATGGAGTCACCCATTTCAAAGTTGAAAGATTTCATGTATGCGGGGCCAAGGTTTCTTTCCCTTTTCAGATGATTTGTTTTTTGAATTAGAAGGTAAGGAGTATCTTCTAGGGATTTGACAGTGAATTCTCTAAGTCCCAATCTCAGAATCGGAGCTGAAAAGAAATAAAAAAAGAAGAAGAAGGGGGGTGGTGGTTTCTTTTATCATGGTGCCAGCCCCTTGGGATTCCCTTTCCTAATGGTACATGCCATATTTCTATCTCATGAAAATGACTTTGCAATGTAACACCTTTAAAATTTTCTTGGGAATTTGGACGTGCACTTGTTCATGGCCCACCGTTGGGTTGCATGTCCCTCTCTAGCACATGCACTGTAAGCGTTGAAAATGACAATTCCTGGCTGTCCGATACATATTTGCGTCTCTTCGATATTGAGAAAACGAAGAAGAGGGTGAGAATGTGGGCATACAGTGAATTTTAGTTGCTTTCATGCATATGAAGGAAAATGCCTCCCTCCAACATGGAGTTTGACTATGTACAAGTGGTGACGTGAAATGTCCATGAAACTTCCTTACTTCTTCATCCATATACATTTCTATATATATTGTGGCTTCATGTTTTACATAAGAAGAATTATTAACAAAAACCTAAAAATCTAGTTGTTTCATTGTGAACGCAAACACTAAACAATTTAGATTGAAATGGTTTAATGAAGCTTTTGCTTTCTAAAATGAAAAATCAATGAAATTATTATGGAGAGTAATATGAATTTTTTTCCGGGATTTATTAGTTATTATTCGGTTGGTTAGATTCATAACATTCTTGTCATATTTTTAATGAATAATAAAATGACTAAACTATCTATAAAAAAATTTATTTAATTAGCAGCTAGGTGCTGTTTTGAATTTTCACTTTTTTAAAACACAATAAAATTATTAAACTACCCTTAAAAAAAAAAAAATTAACTATTGTCCAAAGGCTTTTTTAAATTTTCATCATGGATTTTTAATTATAATTAAATTGACTAAAAGATAATTTAATATTTTAATAGATATAAAATATTATTTAAGAACTAAAAGTGTCTTATTTAAGTTTTGCTTTGTGACTTTTTATGTTTGTCTTTTTTGGGGTAATCTTAGTTTCATGACCCAGATAATAGGTTTCAGAGATTAACCCGATTTGACTTTGGTATTTTCTTAGGTTCTTTTTTAAAATTGATTTTTTTTTCAATTTTATCATTCGATATTAGGTTATTGGACTTGAGTTTCGTGATTTTTTTTCTTTTCTGGATTAGTATAGTTAACCCGAGTTAATTTGGGAGTTTCACGCTTTTTTTTAGTTCATTTTTTCCCAGCATCATTTAGTTTGGCTAAAAATTGACCTCCAATGTTTTATTCATTTTCTTTTGCATGAAGTTATCTTAGTCTCATGACTAAGACATGAATTTGATATATTGATTCGAGTCAGATTTAAAAAAAAATTTAATTTGCTCTTCAACATTTGATTTTTTGGTAATTGAGCTTAATTTTTTTCCATTTTCTCCTTATAAGGTTATCCTGTTCTTATTAAAAAAAACATGTTATTAAATAGGATTATTAAGATCTTTTAAGAATATTTAGAGAATATCTTTTTATAATAGTAATGATAAACACTCATTTTTATGTCATTGTCAATTTTTTTATTATTATCATTGGCTTTTTTTATAATCATACTATTAAATTAATCGAGTTTATTGAACCTATTCAAATTAATGATCCAAATCCTTGATTTTTCTTGCTCTTTTAAAAACACTATCATCATTTAAGCATTCTTTTTTATGTTAGGAAAAATTTGACTTGGCCTACTGCATAGCATAAGTCATCTATCTAATTACCTCTAAATCAAATCATCACCTTTTATCCTTAGATATCCTTGTTTCAAAATTTAATCACGTTTTAGTAACCACTAGATCATTAGTTTACGTTGCGGGTCGGATCAATTTTTTAAAAATAAAAAATATTTTCCAAGTATTGATAACATCTTTTCTAATAAAATATTTTAATCATAATTTCAAAATATGATACATTTTAGTTACCATTAGATTATTGGCATGTGTCAGATCAATTTTTTTAACATTAAAAAATATGATATATATTGTGTTGGTAAGCTACTTGGAAATGGAAACAAATAAAGAGTAAAATAAATTGGCTTAGAATTGTGAAAACATTGTTTTTAAGGCATTTATTTGTCTCATACATAGACAACACCTTTAAGATACAACTAAGCCCTCTAAATCTCTAAAGGAATAAGAAGCTCAATTTTCAGTTAATCTAATGTTGAAAGATGAAATCGAAAAAAAATTCAATTAAAAAAAGCGACCCAAAAAATAATTTGAGTAAACCCGAGATTGAGATAAATTCATAGAAAACAAATAAAAAAGGTTTATGAAGCTCCACTTCCTACATATCTAATATTAAAAGTTGAAATTGAAAAACAAAACTAAATTCATAAGACCAATTTATAACTCAATAAAAATAATTAAAAAAAATACAAAGTACAATTTCTAAAATAACGATGAACATAAAAAAAAACTAAATTACAAAATTAAAAATTGGGTGGTTTCAAGGGTTAAACTAAAAATAACCTAAAAAAAATACAAAACACTAATATAATGAATAATGTTTTATGAATGTGATTATAATGATTTAGTCATAATTTTTTTTTATAATAATAATAATACAACCTCCTATTCATAGAAAATAAATAAAATTCTATTATCACTCACTCATCGTCCAATTAATGTCCTTCAAATGGGTTGCACCTAATAAATGATGGGTGATTTTCAAAGATCTTCTTTAGAAAATTAATATTATATTTCAAGAATAAATTATTTATGCTTATAATTGAGTGGTAAATATTTTAAGAATTATGAACAATTGCTCTATTCACAAAGCAAGAATTGAGATATTAACCTTTAAAAGTCCAAAATATATCGAGGCTCAATATTTCCCTTCAATTCGGCCCAATAGAGCCCCAGTATAGTTTGGGCCAAGTCGATCCCTTTATCACAAAACGCCTAAATATCCTAAAACCCCCCCAATTCCATTTCACAAGCCACAAAGCAGCTACCTCCTCTCCCTCCTGGGACATGGACCTGCACTGCATCATCAGGCACGAAGATCCCACTGGGGTGACTTGTCGCCATCTTAAAGCGAAATGACCTGTGAATTTTCTTTGTATTCGTTCTTGAACGTTGAATACATGCCACCATTAGATGCTGAGATTTTATTTACCTCATCCTCTCGAAGGCTGGGATAAATGGTAGTGCTCCTGACAAGAAGCCTGTGTTGTAGCCGTTTTGACTTGGAATGAGAAGAAATTAATTTCATGAGGTTGAAAATTGCAATAAGAGAAACCTCTCCTCTCCCTTTCCAAACTCTGTAGAACAATAGATAGATATACCACGGTTTTTGTGGTTTAGCAACTTGGACTGTAATCCTTAATTGTATTAAGCTTGTGCTCTTCAAGATCTTGTTCTGGCCTGGAAGAAAACTCTGGCAACAGCTTGCAATTTTTTATTTTTTTAATCAACTCCAGCCAGTTGAAGTTGAGCTCATTCAAATGGGAAATGCCAAACAACACTGGAACGTGCCTAACCTTGGCCCGGCTTGATTTGTTTGTAATCCAAGTTAGGTTTGAAATGTCAATCATGCAGAAACCTACTTTGAATTTTAGGTCCTAATTAGAGCACAAGCTAAACTAAAATTCAAATAGCAAAATTAATTAGGGCTTGACTTGCCTTGCTTGCATGAGATAGAGAAACAATTGGTCCCACTTATCGACGATCTTTAGCCAAAGTCCAATCTAAATTCAACCTGTACTTATCATAAGAGACAACAAATTTAAATTTCTAGTTAGCGAGAATCAATAACAAACCCCTTTTCATTTGCTGAACGCCTTAGTTAATTGACTTTGTGACAATATTTAGTTATTTTATTACAATTTTTTACTTCAAAAAGAAAGCATGCATGTGATGGCATTAGAAATTAGTTTGTGAAGATCTAGAACAAGACCAAGAAGAATATTAACCATGTGATGTAAATTTGTGAATAGAAACAAGAGACCAAAGTTAAACCTAAGAAGTCTTATTATATAGCGAGGCCACGCTAGTTAGAGTGCAATATTTATATTCTCGTGTCATATTTTGTTTACATTTGATTAAAGTTTGTTTTTTTATATATCTTTTTGTTTCCCCAAAAGTTCTGACAAAAACAAGTGGCCTCCTGTCTTTCGTAAGAAAAAAAATGAAAATCTTTATAGTAAGACATCACAAATTAAAATTGTCAATATCGTTGATAGATAACCTTTAGTGCGCCATGCTTTGCCGTGTGCAAGACAACTCGTTTAAAAAAGATAGAGAGTGAAAAGGGGTAGCAGATCATGAATGGAGCTGGTAGGCGTGTGCAGTAGTGCACATCCTTTTATTACATCAATAATCAAGCAATAAGAGAATCCACCAAGGAATCCAATTGACCATGATCATCTGGCTTGAGGAGTTCCTGGTATTCCTCAAAGATATCATCTAGCATAATATCATTGGGTAAAGAATTTGGACACGAGGAATCATGGTCATAAACAAGACCATCAAATTCTTCACTATTGAAAGCCCATGCCTCTCCATCATTGCTAACAACTTCAAGACCAGAGATGCCCCAATTAGCATTATCACCAATCTTTGCATGTCTAGATGATGACCCAATCATGCTTTGAATATTAACGTTGATATTCTTTGCAACAGAGGATGGAGAAACCCTTGTTGCCTTTGGGAGGTGAATCTTTATCTTGATAGCAGTCTCTCCATTTTCACTACAGATGGCTTCACTGTCCAGCTCCCTTTGATTCCTTTTACTTTTTTTGTTGGACTTGGCGCCACTTCTCTTTCCAGCTGGTTGCCCCATGCATTTGGACTTGTTTCCTGCTGTGTTGTTCTTGACTCTTTTGCTGAGGTGAGAGTTCCAATAGTTCTTGATTTCATTGTCAGTCCGGCCTGGCAACCTTCCTGCAATGAGAGACCAACGGTTGCCAAGAAGAGAATGCAGCCGAATGATCAGGTCATCCTCATCAGGAGTGATGTTCCCTCTCTTGATATCGGGCCGAAGGTAGTTCATCCATCTTAGCCTGCAACTCTTGCCACATCTAAGTAGCCCTTCATTAATTCATACGAAAATGCAAACAACAAAATCAGAAACTCGACTTTCAAACAGTCTAGTCGTCCACACGTGTGCGGGTGAGATTTGCCCATCACGCACTAAATCAGAACGTAACTGTATAAGAAAGAGAGAAGTAATTAACTTACCAGCTTTCTTAGGCAAAGATCTCCAATGACCTTCACCATGCGCCTGGATATAGTTAATGAGCAGCGTGTCTTCTCTAGTAGTCCATGGACCTCTTTGCAGACCAACTTTAGAGCAACATGGAGCTCTTCCCATTTCAACTCACTTGATTACACCCAACAAAAGGAGAGAGACATGCTAACAAGCAAGAAAATAAAAGATTCCACGAATTATGCTTCCCTTTTAAATCCACAAGACTAGGAACTTTCTTAGATTTTTTTTCTTGACTTCAGGAACCAAATTAATTACGAGAAGAAATCTAGAGGGTGTTGTATTTTTAGTATAAATATAAATATATTTAACCACTAGTTGCTGCATTTAGGTCTCCTGATCAAGAGGTGTGTGCATGTGTGTGTGTGTATTTCACTGACACTGAGTGTGAGGTGGTAAGTGACAATAAGCTGAAAAAACTCTCTCATATATTTATCTGCCCTTCGCAGTCCATTATTTCTTATTCATGCATTTATCACAATGTTAGCTGGGGTCAACCATTTTGGGTCTGTACAGCTAGAAAAAATAAAACTTCGTATAGTATAGGCTGAAGTTCAGAGCAAGTAAATTAATAGAGTAATGTCAGAAATTTCCACAATGTAAGACTGGGACAAAATTACCTATTACCTAATATTGCCAACTAGGCAAGGGATGCCCTACAAGCTTGAAAAGGATAGAAAAGACGCCCAGAAAATTCTTAAGAGCACGTGCTCAACTAAATTCGCTGCAATATAGCAAGTGCATTGAATGGACTCTAAATATGTGAATAAACGAGATTTTATTATATATCATGACCTTTGAGAATAATTAGGAGGTTAGTTAATTTTTCTATATAAATTATAGACTACAATATTTTTTCTTATCACGCTGCCTTAATATTCAATATTTAGCACATGTCGAAGGGGTGGCCGTAGAGGTTATGTTACTTGATCTCCAACGTTCAAATCTCAAACTAATTAACCAGACGATGAGAGATAATTTTATTTTTTAAAAAATCTTAATATAGGTTGGATGATATGCTTTTAGTTTGACACTTGATTATTTCCCCGCACTATTTTGTTGGTTAAATTATTATTTTTTAATATAAAAAAAATATTCAAGTATTACTAACATGTTTTCTAGTAGAAAAAAAATTTAAATAGTGTGAAGATTGATCTAATGTAATCCAGCTAACTTTACATATATAAAAAAAAACTTGAACAACCGATAAAAACATAGTTTGACTAAAAAATATTCATGAAGTTATAAATGTCAACTTTCCTAAGCATGACACATACAAACAGTGTTATTTCGTCAATTTTTTTTTAGATGTGCTATTCCGCCAATTTATTTTTAAAAAGGTGCTAATAACCAAAAATAACCAGAATCTAGTTTCTTCCTAGAAAAATCAATTTATGCTATTTAACATTTTTTATTTGTTGCACACTATTTTTAGTCTTTTTTAGTTTTATTTAGCTCGTAGGACATATATGCCTAGTATTCAGTACAATAATAATTATTATTTTTTTCCTAATCAATTATGCGTTATAATCATGCTTTAGTGGGCGATTGCAAGAAGGTAGTGACAGAGCTAGTTATTTTTTATTGAGAGTTCAAAGAATTAATATACATCAACTTGATTAGAAATTAATCTACTTATGCATGTGATGGGTCAACATTTTTTGTTATTATGAAAAATAAATTTTAAGCCTAAGTTCTTGTTTAGAATATCCAAAGGTAAGGTGATAACTCATTGACAGGTTGGTAGGGCTTACGTTCATACCCAACATCCCTAGGTTTGATATAATGTCAGGCTTAGATGATATGGATTTAGCTAGCTTTAAGGCCCAATGCCCTTGGGCATGACAATGAGTTGAGCCCATACATGTATATATATGGCATGCTGTCAGACCTAGCATCCTAGGCTTGGCTGTGTGCCAATACCAGACGGACACGGGTCTGGCATGTTACTAGACACAATGCCCTTAGACTTAGCTATAAGTTAAGCTTAAATAGACATGAGACTAGCAAGGCTAGACCCACAACCCTTGGGTTTGGCACTGTTAGAGAATAATATAAATCATATCTTAAGACCTCACCTAATAGCTTAAGCTATTGGGTACGTAGAGATGGTTCTTTGACATGGTATTAGAGCCTTGATGACCAAGCGATCATGAGTTCGAATCTCATTATCTCTATTTATTTGATAAAAATTAAGCACAATGTAATATAGGTTTGTGCAAGTTTTAACTCCAAAGGGCTGTCACTTGAAGGGTATGTTAGAAAATAATATAAATCATATTTTGGGACCTCACCTAATAGCTTAAGCTATTGGGTTGAGATTGTTCTTTGACAGACACTATACCGAGCCCAAGTGGGTATTGGTCTGGCCAGCTGCTAGACCCTACACTCTTGGGCTTGACTACGTGCCAAATCTAATTGGGCATGGGTTTGGTGGCCAGACCTTATGCCCTTGGGCTCGACTAAGTGTCAAACACAAAGAGTTAAAGGTTTAGAGATATTCATCTTTTTACACCTATATATGTATAAAATATCTCCCAATAACCTACTATATTTTCATCTCATTAATATTTTTTAAGTGATATTTATACCTTATTAATATTGTATAAGAAATATTTATTCCTCATTAATGCTATTAGAAAGAAATGACTTTCCAGCTCCACTCCAGCAAAACGACATAGTTCAAGGGTTATATATACTCCATGAACCACCTACGAGCCAAGCCCAAGTGGGCATAGGTCTGGTGAGTTGCTAGCCTCTATGCCCGGGTACACACTAAACCTAATAAGGCGTGGGTCTGGCGAGTTTTCATACCTAACAACCTCGGGCATTGGCACTGAGCTGAGCCCAAATAGGTATGGGTATGATGAACTTCATGACCCAGTTACCAAGGGCTTGGCTACGCATCGAGCCTAATTAGACATGGGTCTGGTGACCTTCTCAACCCATCAACCTTGAATTTGGCTCCATACCAAGCCCAATTGGATATGGATCTGGCACGCTGCTAGAGACAATGCCCTTGGACTCAAATATGTGCCGATCTCAAACAGACATGGATTCTGCTAGCTGCTAGACCTTAAGCCTCTGGTTCTGGTTGTGCCCCGAGCCTAATAGGATGCGAGTCTAACAAGTTACCAAACTCAGCACTTTTGGGCAATGGCACCGTGTTGAGCTTGCCAGTCAAATCCAAAGCCTTTGGGCAATGGCTTAATTAGGCATGTGTTTGACGACCTTCTCAACCCATCGATCTTAAGCTTGTCTATGTTCCAAGCCTAATTAGGCATGGAACTGGCAAGCTGCTATGTTCCAAGCCTAATTAGGCATAAAATACCATTTGAACCACTCAAGTAAATAATTTATAATTTTTGTTCTCTAGACACTAATACTTTTATATCCCAGAGCATTTGTCACACTAAAATAAGAGCAAGCACTCTTGTTCTTGAAATTTAATGCTCATTCTATCATTTATTGCAATCTTTTTCTTAAAAGTTACTTATTTTATCCTCTGATGGTTTATAAACCCCACTAAAAAAGATTGTTTTGCAGGTATTAGACCTCCTATCACCAAGCCTAATTAGGCATAAAATACCATTTGAACCACTCAAGTAAATAATTTATAATTTTTATTCTCTAGACACTAATACTTTTATATCCCAGAGCATTTATCACACTAAAATAAGAGCAAGCACTCTTGTTCTTGAAATTTAATGCTCATTCTATCATTTATTGCAATCTCTTTCTTAAAAGTTACTTATTTTATCCTCTGATGGT
>Ga0307517_10007588_pt1 | contig 15770 bp, 5 predicted proteins | sample 23_EM_MG_FD_194515 | JGI IMG/M metagenome (GOLD analysis project Ga0307517, IMG submission 194515) | Populus trichocarpa ectomycorrhiza microbial communities from riparian zone in the Pacific Northwest, United States - 23_EM | ecosystem: Host-associated > Plants > Roots > Unclassified | place...
TTAAGTCATAGCAAGTTTTATCAATTCCTAATTTACATTAAAAAAAAAGAAAAATAGTTTTTCTTCGTGATATAATAATTAAATAGATCAAATTCATTAAGATTAAGTAGTAAATATGTGTTTAAAAGTGTGGTAATGATTACTTTTTAAAATGTTTTTTTTGTTAAGAAATGTATTAAAATAATATTTTTTTATTTTATTAAAAAAATAATTTTTAATATCAGCATATTAAAATATTTAAAAAAAAAAAAAAATTAATTAAAATTAAAAATTCAATTTTTAAAAAAAATATTAAAACACAAAAACAATCAGAGTATAAAAACACAACTTCTAAACATCATACATTTAAGAATTTATCCATTATCTTTTGATGATTAAAGGAGTTGACAGTAAATACCACACTATTTTATTATAGCAGATGATAAATTTAATGCGTGATGATATCATTAACATCATCAAACAAACTAAAACAAGTGTAATAACAATGTAGTTGGTAGTCTAATAGTAAGAATTTAAAATAAGAGGTTTGTTCTCTTTGTGATCTTATGTTTGAATCCTGTCAGTGGCGGAGGAAGGGGGGCTGGCAGGGGCCCCAGCCCCTGCAAGGAAATGCCCCTTCCTTGTAAATATTTAATAAAAATAACATACTGCAAGGAAATGCCCCTCCCTTGGCCCCCTCTAATTTTTTTTTCTTGCTCCGCCCCTGAATCCTGTGGTTATTAATATAAGGATCACTGGAGGCTTATATGATCGTTAACTTCAGGTCTATAGGATTAGTTGAGGTGCGCACAAGCTAAAAAAAACAAGTGTAGTAGTGACGCTTTCGAAGTGCTATGGAAATGTTATTATTGTGATTTTCTTCAACCCTTGGTGTTTTCTATTTTTAAACAGTTATTCTACAGTTGCTGAAGACAATTCTTTTTATTCTTTACACACACACACTTGAGGATGGGTTTTTGCAGCAACTCGGTGCTGATTTTTTCACGTTGTTTAGCAATCTGATGTGGGATTACATGGATCCTCCGTAGCAAATCACGGTGCTGTCAAGGTCCTAAAGCCTTGTTCCCATTCATTTTTTTAGTTTTTACTAGTTAATTATTATTTTACCCGTCCCTTTCACGGGTCATATATTTCTTTTCTATAAAAAATTATACGTGCGAATTTTTGTATGTAAAAAATTTTAAAATTAAATTGAAAAACTTCTCCATACATATAATCAAATAAATAAAAAAACTTATGTATACGTTACTAGCTTAGTTTTATTTATTTTTTAAATTTAAAGGGGTGGGTGAACCTATTTTTTTTTAAAAACAAAATATGCTAGTGACATGTTGATCACGTAGACCGACAACATGTCATATGTAATCTCATATTCCGGCTATTACTATGGTGCCCAAAATATCGAGGTAGTGTCTTTTGTCCAAAAATTCAATTTTTAAGCTATTTAAACCTAAAACACCCCATCAACACTCTTAGAATAAATACAAACCAATCCATTAACTCGAAATACCTAAAAAGGGTTAAAAACATCTGAAATCAAACTAAATTGGATTTGGCTTCCTCAACTTAAATATGTTTTTTCAATCAACATTAAGACTCTACACAATCACCATCAAGCTCCTTTTATCGTATGAAACCCGTGAATATAGAGAAAAATATTTTTGGTGGTCAGAAATTGCATGAATGATGATTTTCTCTCTCATCTTTGAAATCTAGTGATTTCTCTCTCCCCTCTCTAACAAGAAACTGAAAAATAATACAAATAAACTTTTATACTAAAATTAAATTTATAAAATTTAAACAGACCTAGATTGTATAAATTATATTATTTTTAAATATTGAAGACCTAAGGGTATTTTTCATGAAAACCCTGGCACGCCATCTATTTTTGGTTTCCTTTTCATTTTGGTCCCTATTCTTCCAATTCTACAATTTCTTAAGAAAACAAAAGGTAAATGGCCTTCAATTATAATCAAATCGATGAAAATTGAAGTTTGGAGATCAAAATAAAAAAATAAAAAATGAATAATGAGTTCGTAGTAACATGTGAGTGTTTGAATAATGTTTTCTTACAAGAAAAAAGACCACACCTTTTTAGTGTTTTATATAATTTATTTTACTTATACAATGAATGAAAACCTTGAAATTTAAATTCAACCTTCAATTATTTATAATATTGAAAACTCAATAACTGATTTTTAACATAGTTATTAAACCTGGATCGACCTATGGGTTGACCCGAGACCCAGTTAACCTGGTGGTTAGACTGATCCGGGTAAAACAAAAGACTGGTATGAGTAAAAACTCGGCAAAACCCCAACAGACCCGATTTTTTTTTTCAAATGTGTTTTTTCTTCTAGCCAGAGGCCCCTCTTTTTATAAATGTTTTAGTTGTTCATTAACTCTTTTCAAAGTTCACTATATAAATACTAGAAGAATATTTTATTTTTTCAATGTGAGATTTGAAACTCTTTAGTATATATATTCTATATTCACAAGAAAAAAATTATATTTTTTCAATGTGGGATAAAAAACCTTTTTTGTTTAAATACTTCAACTTAAAATGATAACATATTAACATAGTATCTTTTTAATGTATATAACATATATTCACATGGATTGCTTTTTAATTTTTTTATATAAAATATTAAAACTTCAAATATTTTTTTAAATTTTTTTCAGGTTGATTCGAGTTGACCCGGGTTAACCTATATAATCCAGAAACTGGTTCCTTAGCCAGGTTAACCTTCGGGTTAAGTTTAATAACTATGATTTTTAGTTTAATAGATAATGTTATGACAGGGATAGAGTGAATAAGATATTAAAGAAGATGGAAGAGGGAGTGGTTGTTGCTTGCAAGATGCAAGCTATAAAATAAATTAAATTAAAAAAATTAAAAGTTTTCAAAAGTATAATTTTACTTAAAAACAAATACTATCTTAAAAAAATAAAACCAGAGGGAGTGATAGAGATAGAATTTAGAGAAGTACCAAAAACTATTTAAGAGGCTGTTTGAAACTATATTTTAAAAGGTATTTCACTAATTTTTATTTTTTTTAAAAGAATTATTATAAATATATATATTTTGATCGTTTTAAAGTGTTAATATAAAAAAATAATTTTTAAAATATATAAAAATATTATTTTAATATATTTTTTTTATAAAATATACTTTATAAAACAACAACTATTTCATTCACAAAACTATTACCTTTTCTTATCTTTTTAATAAGATGGTGCTGTAATCAATCATCTCCCATCATCACCATTCCCACATAACATACAGCAACACTTCTCAATCTTTCATCATACTGTTCTATGTTATCATCCCCCTCCCACCCACACGCCACCAACAAAAAAAAGGAAAAAAGAAAAAGAAAAAATCATTTACGTAATTCTGACAAAAAGTAAGGGCAATCAGAGGCATGACGTCATCGAGCAGTAACCTGCACTACTGTTGTCTCTGACATCTGTTTTAAGAACTAGTGTCAGTGGCATCCCATGTAATTTTCTCTCAAATCAATACCTTTTCAAAATTTAAGTCAGTCACGTTTAAATCAACAGTATTAATATTATTTTTTAAAATATTTTTTACTTAAAAATAAATTAAAATAATATTTTTTTTATTTTTTAAAAATTATTTTTAATATTAACATATTAAAATAATTTAAAAACATAAAAAATATTAATTTAAAAAAAATAAATTTTTTTAAAAACACTTTTAAAACACAAACACAAATAATTTTAAAATTAATTAAGATGGATTATTGGGTAACTTTGTTGAGTTGCTGAATTAATTAGGTAAATAATTTTTATTAAAATATTGTTATTTATTTATTTTTTAATTTTTTAAGTACATACCTTTTAAATTCATTCTTTTTAATTTCTGCTCAAGATTAATTAATTAAATTAACTATATAGAGCTTGAAAATTATTCTATTAGTCTACTTTGAAAAAAAAAATAAAAAGAAGAAAAAAATAAAATCTATTAGTTATTAGAAATGATGAAAATATTTTATTTTATATTTTTTTCTACTTACATCTATTTGTAGAAAGAGTAATGCTACTATTTATTTTTTGAGCAAGTAATATTAAAGAAGTAATTTTAATTTTTTTTAACACCTGTAGGAAAAAAATTCCTATTTAAAGACACAAACACAACACAATAGAAAAGAGAATATTATCAGAAAGAAAGAGACAAAGAAAGCAGCTCGAAATCCTGAAAACTTAGACCAACCAAGTAAGAAACCAAAAACCAAAGCCATAGAAAGCACGAAGGACCAGAAGATCACACATTCCCTACTCAAAGATTTTAGTCTTCTTTTTCTCTCATTCTTCTCTTCTCTTTGTGTGTAAAAAATGGAACAAATCAAGGCCACCTTCAAGCTAGAAGCTTGTGGCATAATCTAGGAATTTAGAGACATTTCTGGTTCTCTTGTTTGAAAACCTTCGTGGGTTTTTCTGTGTCGGTGGTGGGGATATGGCTTGCAAGAGAATGGTCATATCAGTGAACTTGGATCCAGAGAGAAAGAGGAGTGGTGGTCTTAGAACTAAACAGGCTGGGAGAGGATCCTGTCGTGGAAGTTAGACTGTCAAAAAATGTGCAGTCTTTGGCACTGACCAGACACAAAACAGTGACTTCACTTTTGTTACTCTTTTCATGCTATTAAGTTGTTGTTCCTGTTGTTTAAGGTTTAAGGAAAGCCTTGGTTTGGAGGTCAGCGAGTTGAAGTTGTGAGATGGGTCTTTTGTTGAGAGAAGTTTTGAAGACACTTTGTTGTGTTAATCAATGGTGTTATGCTGTTTTTTGGAAGATCGGATACCAGAATCCCAAGTAAGTGCTTTTTCCCCCTTATTTCTTTTGTTTGTTTGTTTGGTTGCTAAGAAAATGGAGGATAATGTAAGGGAAACAAAAGTGTAACTTGAAATATACTTGGACCTTTTGTTTTCTGGGTTTTACTTCTTAGGACATTCCTTTTTTGTGTGTGTGTGTTTTTCTGTTTGATTGATGAGGAAATAGAGGGAAAACTCTAGTTTTTGGTGTTTTGTTTCATAGGGGTTTCTTTTATTTTTACTGTACATTTCCTGTATTTTCAGAGTGACCAAACGAAGAGGATCTGATGAGTGATTTTATCTTTTGGTCTGTCATGGTGTTAGCATAGGATTCTGGGTTTTCTTTTTCTTTATGTGTTTTCTCAGGGACCAAACAAAGAGGGTCTAATATTTGTGTTTTTTCTTTTTGGGCTATTTTGGTCTTTGAATGATATGTTACAGTCTGGTTGTTCTTTTTTTTTTTCTATCGTATTTTTTATCAGAAGTCTGATTGGTTACTGTTGTCTTATGTAGGATGCGTAATCCAATAGACCCTTTCTTTTTCTTTCTGTTTCTGGATCCTTGTGTTTTGGTTTATTCTGTTTTGTCTTTAAGAATCTCAGTAAAAGTTGATTTGTATTGGTTTGACTACACCCTTTCTGTATTGACTGATTTCGTGCTCGTGAAATCTATGATTCTATCTGTCTTTGTTTGTTTGATTCCATTCCGTCCTGTTATTTTGGTTTCGAATAGAAAGAAATAGTTACCATTTTATCAGCAACTGAAGATTCTGCGGATTGGTGACTTTAATTTTTTGTTACCTTCTGTTTGGATGTAAAGGAAAAAGGGAAGAAAAATTATAACAGAACATGGGATCTGATTTTGTTTTTTATCTCGGCTTTTTGGTAACTAAACAGAAGCTGTGATTTATTTTGTTTTTTGGTCTTAGTTACTTGCCAAATTCGGTTATTGATTTGAATGATCTTAACATATTTTTTTAATCTGCAGGTTGTTAATTTGGGAGGAATGTCACTCCGAATCAACATTATGTTCAGTTTCACCAAGCACTTCTGGAACTGAGAACCTAGTACTGCCTTTCAGAGAAAGGGAAGGATACTTAGGTTCTGAGGTTCATTCCTCACAGTTTGGAGTTCATGAGGGGAATAGACTTCGTCTGCTTATTAACAAAATGATGGCAAATAATCAGGTTATTATAGTCGGCGAAGGGTATGTTTTTCTTCTTTTTCATGTACCTTACGATTTAGCTTCACATTTTCACTGCCTTCTCCATTTTCCCTATTGAAAGTCTGATTTTTAATTTTGCAGAATTGTCGGCCGGGCTGCTTTTACAGGAAACCATGAGTGGATTCTTGCAAACAACTACTGTAAAGATGCCCATCCCCCAGAAGTATGCTAACATAATTTTTTCTTCAAGTGCTGTGGCATAGAGTTTTGTAGTACTGAATATTGCATAATCTGTGTCCATTATCTATCCTGGGTCGCACAATTTGCCATCTGGAGTCCATTGAAAGTTGGATTCATTTTCGTTTCTCCTGTATAATCATAGTACAGTAACTCTACTGATGATATGTATCCCACTGTAATGGTGGGAGGAAATGAGGACATTCCATTTTTTTCTACCAAAAATTACCTAAGTGGTCTATACATTCGAATGAGTAATGATTTTGATGAAAGTTTAACAATAAAACATCTCAATGCAATACTAGCATGACTGTTTTTTCCTCTGTGAAATGCACTGTTGGTGGTTAAACCTGTTATAACTTCAATCTTGTCTGTTCTACAGGTTTTAAATGAGGCACATCACCAGTTTTCAGCTGGGATGCAGGTTTGTTAGCTTTCTGTATGTTCTAATTTCTGAAATAATCTTTAATCTGCTTTCCATGGAAGTGATTTTAATTGTTTTGCAGACAATTGCTGTTGTTCCTGTTTGTCCTTATGGAGTACTTCAACTTGGTTCTTCCTTGGCTGTAAGTCCTTGTTATTCAGTTTCTTTGATGTGATAATGAATTGAATTTCAAATTCCAATGTTATCATGTGTATGTAATTTCACTTCACTTGCTGGTAAGGATATTTTTCTTATAGATTGGTCATTTCCACTCTGCTTGTTTTATAAAGGTGTCCAATTGAAAATTTATTTTTCACCACTGATACTATGGCTATACTTGTAATTTTCAATATTCTATTGCATTGGTTACTTGTTCATTATGTCAAAGCAGTTTGCCTGTTGCTTTCCATATATTTTATTATATTATCTTTACTGTTTCAGATTCCGGAGAATATTGGATTTGTGAATATTGTGAAGAGTTCGATCCTGCAAATAGGGTGCATCCCTGGAGCCCTTCTTTCCGACAACCATATGGAAAATGAATCTACAGAAAGAATTGGAATACCTATTTCCTGTGGAATGCCTCTTCCTGTGTGTTTTTCTGGAAATTATAAGGTGCCAAACTCCACTCCTTACTTGGCAGACAACTTCAACCCACAAATAATCTCATCTCAGGCAGCTTCCAGAATTGTCAGTCGACCTTCATGTTCTCAACCAAGACAGATTCAGGATAATCAACTTGCTACTTCTTCAGCTATTCATATCCATAACGTGACCAAAACTTTGGCTAAATCTTGTGATGACTTCTGTGAACCAAAAATTATTCCAGTGATGAAGCCAGACAATCCATTCATGGGCCAACTACCTAATGGAGTGGTTGGAGCTGAAGTAGTCCCCTCAAATCCTGGTGCATGGTTGAACCAGCAGACTGATTCAAGACCTGAATTCAATCATCAACCAATTACTAGTCAATCAGATGCCAACAATAACATAATAAAATTACTGGATCGGCAGATTTTCTCTGATGGGGGTGCTCGAAATCATGTTGGTCACAATAAAAATGAATCAGATAGCCTTACTATGTCCCATGTAAGGACAAATGGAGGCCTTTTTCTTACTTCTCCTGGAGGTTCTCATATATCTGGACAGTTGCCTAATGAAATGGGTGGTCAGACAAGACCACACTCAATTCCGTGCTCATTATTGAAACTGCAGAAGTTGGCAGATATTAATCACTCGTCCACATTTCTGGCAGGGGTTGGAATTCAAAATGCTGGTTCATCAAGGGCAGAGGAGGTTCATTTATCCAGTCTTTTGGGTCGTTTTAGTGCGAGTGGCATTCTTTCAGGGAGTTCCAATCATGAATATCATCCCACAGATGTGAAGCCTACTAAAAATGAAATACCTGCTATGGAAAAAAAGGTTGATAGCGACTTGTTCCAAGCACTTAACATCCCACTAACTCAACCAGGGGAACATATATATTTGGGTGAGAAAATCCTTGGTCCTGTTAATGATTGCCTGAAGAATGCTTCTGGAAGTCAGAATACAGTTATTGTAAATGCTATGCTTGATGAACCATGTGCTCAACTTCCATCTGGGGATGACTTGTATGATATTTTGGGTGTGGGTTTTAAAAACAAATTACTCAACGACCAGTGGAATAATTTACTTCGGGAAGAGGCATGTGTGAAGACACAAGATATGGTTAAAGATGCTTTAGCATTTACGAGTATCCGGGAGGCAAATTCTGATATTTTTTCACTTAATGAAGGAATATCAGACAGTAATATGTTCTCTGACATGGGTACTGATCTTTTAGATGCTGTGGTATCTAGGGTGCATGCTGCTGCCAAGCAGAGCTCAGATGATAATGTGTCTTGCAAGACATCATTGACAAAGATCAGTACGTCGTCCTTTCCCAGTGGTTCTCCCACCTATGGCTCGATTGGTATGGCTGATCAGGTACAGAGTGAGTTAATTAGCCTGCCTGGAAAAGCAGGGACCATAGCATCTACCTCTTTTAGATCTGGCTGCAGTAAGGATGATGCTGGAAGTTGTTCTCAAACTACTTCCATTTACGGGTCCCAGCTGAGTTCCTGGGTTGAGCAGGGGCATAATGCACTGCATGATAGTAGTGTTTCAACTGCATTTTCCAAGAAAAATGACGGAACAAGCAAACCAAATCATAAAAGGCTTAAACCTGGAGAGAACCTGAGACCCAGGCCCAAAGATCGTCAGATGATCCAAGATCGGGTAAAGGAGTTGCGCGAGATTGTGCCGAATGGAGCAAAAGTAATGCATTTCTCTATTCCTTATGCTGCATGTCTTTTTTCATCTGATAATTATTTTTGATAGTTAATGTTATATTATTCTTTCTTCTGTTACTGTGGTCTAACAGTGTAGCATAGATTCTCTGCTCGAACGCACCATCAAGCATATGCTTTTCTTGCAAAGTGTGACAAAGCATGCAGATAAGCTAAAACAAACTGGGGACTCGAAGGTATCTATTACATATACTATCTATATCTTTTCCATGCTAATTTGGATGGGTGTTTCTATTTTTGCTGCCCTTTCTAAACCCAATAGAGGGATCATATGCTCATGTTTTGTGGAAACTTTGTCAAGTACTGCTGCGAATGGGTATTGCGAGCAGGGATGGGGAATGCCTATGAAATTTAATAGGCACAAACATGATATGAGGAATCTTGTCCTATTAAGTACAGTTATCAAGGACATCGGTCAAGATTTATGCAGTGTTTTGGAAATGATTAAATTACTCTTATATCGACCTTAGCTTCTTGTGTAAATATGCAGCTTATTAACAAGGAAGGTGGACTACATTTGAAGGACAATTTTGAGGGAGGGGCAACGTGGGCATTTGAAGTTGGTTCACGGTCTATGGTCTGTCCTATCATCGTTGAAGATCTGAATCCACCTCGCCAGATGCTCGTGGAGGTAATGCCTTTTTTTATTTGCTCAGCTATTGGAGCTGTTGGTTTTAAAAAAGTTTCTTTTATCCTTTATTTCCAATCATATATTTCCTCTTTTGACAGATGCTTTGTGAAGAAAAAGGTTTCTTTTTAGAGATAGCCGACTTAATTAGGGGATTGGGATTGACAATCTTGAAGGGGGTGATGGAAGCTCGGAATGACAAGATCTGGGCATGTTTTGCAGTAGAGGTAGGATTCTAAACTGAAACACTGCATGCACTAATCAACTGTCATTCCCAAGTAACCTCTCATGGAAGGAATATGTGGGGTGGGGTGTCCTCACCTTGTTGGATTATCTTCCCAGCAGCTTCTTACTCACACACTTTTAGTTGGAAACAATCAAGTTCAGTAATTCAACTGTGCCCATCTGTTCATATGAAAAACATATGGGATGCCTCTTAAATATAGTTTAGTCAAAAGTTGGAGCAAATAATGATTATTTCTCGGCATCACTAGTGAGCACATCCAAATATTTCCTTTAGTTTAATCAACCATGTTACTTTGCATCATTTATCTCATGAATCCATGTTATTGTTTATTCATTCGCAAGGGTTGTGATGGCTGTAACTGGATGATTTTTTCAGTCTTGCTTTGATCTTTTGCATTATCCCATTATAAATGGATGAACAGGATGACTTTTTGATAGGTAGCAAAGAATGGTTTGGTGAACTTTTATTCCTTGACTAAACTAGGGTGTTGATTTTTCTGGCAAACAACATCAAGGCTTTGATCATTTTTTTTTCTTGATATAAATGAATACATTAAGAAAGACTGCTTCACCTAAAGGCATCGAGCTTTTGGTGTTTCTAACTGCATGTTTATTGTGAGAAGAAAAGATCTACGTCCATTTTACATCTTTGTTGCCCTATGGAGGCATTTTGAGGAAAAATAAAGAATTTCTGGTCCGCTTGCATTGTTTGGATTATGATTCTGATAACCATGTATTTTATGAAAAAAGCAAGCATGATGCAATATTTTTCTTTTCTATTTGACTGTTTAGCTGACGTGGCTGTTCATGAATGCGATTTTTGTTCATTTTAATGTTAAAGAGCATTACAGCTGGAGTTTTAGTCAAAATTTTCTCAGACTTTATCTCTTTGAACAATAATAATCATTCATTTCTTTGTGAAAAATTTTATGAGGGTAAGTGTTGCAATGAACTTGAAATTTCAGATATGCTATGCTTTGTGCATGCGTTTGGGCTTCATTTTTTGCCATTTCTTCGATTCATCTTCAAGGTGGGAAGAAGATGTATAAACTAATAATATGACCAAATGAGTGTTTTCTTTCACATTTTATCTAGAACTACAAGACCAGGGGAAATGAAATGTATAAACCTGATCAAAATGTCTCTGACTTGCACTTGTATGTGTTATGCAAATGACCAAGCTACAGTCTAAATTTCAGAATTTATCCTTTAGATTGTTGGTAAATATCATGTGCATAACAATGACTGCTTCCTCGCCCTCCATTCTGAAAGCCATACTAAATGAGTCTAATAGGCGCTTCTTTTACTATCTTCGCATTCTGTCATCTAAATTGAAGTGTCATATGCAGGCAAACAGGGATATAACGAGGATGGAAATATTTATGTCGCTTGTTCAACTTCTGGAGCAAACTGTCAAGGGCAGTGCAGGACCAGTGGGTGCTTTGGAGAATGGTGATATGATGGTTCATCTCGCATTCCCCCAAACAACCTCTATACCTGCAACTGGTATGCCTAGTGGTCTGCAGTGAACTGCCTGACAAACAATATTTCTGGCGTGGATATGTTCAGAGCAAGTGCAGTTTTGCTTGCCATGACTAACATGTGATCTAGCCTAAGCTCTCAGGCAGTTCCAACTTTCTCTAAACTTTTTTGTCTCCCAAAATTAGATTATGCCTGACATCACCTCACAGAATTGGAGATTTGTTTAGATAGCTAAAGGCTTGCCAAGAACTTTCGACATTGTGTTCCCTTTGGAGATGAATATCTTAATGTTTGGATCGCCGATGGTTGGGAAGAAAATTTAGCTTCAGTGTTGGTAAAATGGTCGTGTTGTAGGTGACTAGACATCAATGCTACAGCATCTTAGTTTAGTCTCAATGTAGGCTGGAGAAATGGTTGCATAGCAATGGGGTATTGTGGCTAACAAATGTATAGGGGATGTTGGATATGAGAAATGAAGGGGTCTATCCTCTTTTTTTTTTTTCTTTTTTCTTTTGGTAAAACAATGTGCCTTGTCTTTCTTTTTTCGTTCTTTCTTGTGCCACAAGTTTCTGTAGCGATTTGATTTTCCTCCTGAACCCTTTTTAATCTGTGTGGTTTTCAAACAAGTGAAATTATACTTTGGCTTGACGCAATGGTAGCATGCATCTTTGAGCAATGATAATGCAGGTGTTTTATTGGAGCTTATTATAATCACTGGAATATTATTGATGAATTCGTACAAGAACTTCAGAAAAGATTGGGTTTCCCATAGCTGTGATATTATACTAGGTTGTCTGCTTTATTTTTTATTACTGGGAAATTAACTTATAATATGGAAGCTAAAGGCAGGCGCTGATGTTGATGATTGCAAACCATGGCTTGCATCAAGAAATAATATGGTGGCCATAATAGGGTTAGGGTAGCTTGCACAAAAAAAAAAAAAAAGAAACTTGGTTCTATCAATTCAATGAGCAGAGAGGGTTCGGCTGTGCTAGGTGTTAGGTTTAGATTGTCTAGCCCTCTGGCTTCCCTTTCTTCTCCCATTTGGTTGGGCTAGATTAGGGAGGGTTTGTCTGGGCTGCAGTCCAGTTCCTCTTCTCTTCTCCTTATGTTGGGTTTGGCTGGGCTTTTGATGACCGGACGGCGAACGGTGATGGCCGGGTGTTGGGTTGTTCATTCGCATGCTGAGCTGATCGACCGGATTCTGGTTTTTTCCACGATGTATCCTTGCATGAAAGGGGCACTGCTGAGCGGTCATCAAGCTACAAGTTCACAACGCATGAGAGCAGATAAATCATTCATTCTGGTGGGTCTAATATTTCCAAGCTCTGTATCTCCAAAAAAGAGCAATAATTATGCCATTTTTTTTTTAAATCTAATTGTTAGGCACTTTCGGTCGATGTGATGTATCTTCCATGCCTGTTGACGATCAGGAGCGAATGATATGGATGGAGATGATTACTACATTTGAGAGACTACAGGGACAGTGACTAGATAATTACTACAATTTCAGTCCTGCCCATTGTCTGGTGGATGGGAAGTAACACAACACTCCAAAAATAAAAAAAATTTTGGAAAATATTTTTTTTAAATTAATTTTTTTTTTAAAATCGTTTTGATACGTGAATATCAAAAATAAATTTTAAAAATAAATATATTATTTTAAAATATTTCCAAATAATTTTTTTTTAAAAAAACAACCTTTGTCATAATTTTAATGGGTTGCGTGGCTAGTAACATGAAATCCAATTTCTTCTATAAATATATATATTTTTTAAAAAATTGTTTCCATCTCAATTATTTTGATTTGTAAGACATAATTATCTTTTAAAATCTTAAATTAAATTAAAAAACAATATTTCAATAGATTACATTGTTTTTAAAATTTATTAAATTATGTTATTGAAAACAACTCAACCTATTAACAATACTATTTTTAATAGCTTTTTTGACCCTTTGCTGCTTTCTGAAAGTGCTACTGCGTAAAGAAGAAAATCCTATTTAAGCCGATCAAATTCCAAAAGAGTAGTTAGTATGGCTTGTCATCCACTTGTTCCTTAACGTTACCGGCCACCTCCATGAATTTTTCTCACTTAGTCAATTACATGAAATTGTCATTAATTTTCGTTAGTCCGCATTTAGAAGTGTACTTAAAATATGGATTGTAGGTGACATAATATCTTCGAGTCTAATTTTTATATTCTATATTATTATTAAATTTTTATTACCTCCTCCCTCTCCTGTAGCAAAGATATAATTATTTTTTTAACTATGAGGAGTATAACTCAACTGGTCAGACTCTAAATTTGCTCACCAGAAGTCACCAGATCGAGTCCCACAAACCTCAGGGCCACTGGAGGCTTACATTGTCATTAACTTCAGGGCCAGTGGGATAAGTCGAGGTGCGCGCAAGCTAGTCCGGACACCCATGTTAATAATAATAAAAAAGATAGATTCTTTTTATTACATTAAAGAAATCTAAAAGGAAATCTACTAACAAAAACTTTGAAGCCAAAATATTTCTAAATAAATACTCAATCAACAAACCTTCAAATATAAAGACAAAAGAAGTATAAGTATATGAGTTGAGTTAGTTTGATCGAGTTTCAAAAATTCCAACCCGCCACCCAACCTATAATATCTATTTTTTTAGTTTTTTGACATACTATCATAAATATTATCTATATTACTTGACTTTGATGGTCAGGTCGTGTTAAATAATACATATATTATGTATGAGTTGTTTTTTGAACTCTCCTAATCAAAAATCAAAAATTAATTTTTACAAGTCCTACTAAAAGAAATCTTCATCTCATGATGAAATTAATAAACCGTGAAAATTGTATATTAAATCTTTATAATTTTAATACCATTTAGAGCTCGATCCTTTCATTAATTTAAATTTTAATATTCCTTTTCAAATTTATTTTTTTTTTCTTATCGAAAATTGAAAGAAAAGAAATACAGGTTAAGATGGGGAAATTTGAATAGTAAATAAAGAAATTTTGGAATAAAAAGCCACTAAATTGAGGATGTCTCGCTGTAGGTGAAGGAACTATTTAATTAAATATTCTTGCTACAATATTCTTGCCATGATAGCAACTAATTAAAAAGTTTTAATAAAGTACATGAACTAAATTACAAATAATTATTTTATTTCGATGATAAAATGTCGTTCATTTCACAAAATTTATCTACTTAAATCATTATGTGCTTCTTCTTCTTCTTCTTCTTTGCCCTTAACATGATTTAATATTTTTGCAAGTCGTTTAATTTAATTTTTTCTTACTTTTATAAAACCAATGATTCAATAGTTTTGTCATAACCAAGAGAAAAAAATATAATTTCACTCAAGTGCCATTAATTTGTTATTTAAGTAAGCTTTGAAGAAAAAGAATATAGGTGGCTATCAGATATTTTTTTTGGTTTTGAATAATTATTTCAAAGTTGGGTTGCGTAAATTACAAGCCGTTCAAGTGTCTGACCTCTAACGATAATCAACACGAACCACCAGTGAGAAATCTTCTAAACCCTTTTAGGAGAGAAAAATTGCTATACCTTTGAGTTTTAGCTCTTTTCTTTCATGTTTTAAGTATTTTTGTACTGTACTCTACTAATAGAAAATAAAAAAAATCCAAAAAACCACTTTCGACTGAAAACATTAGTACCTAAACTCTACATTTTTTTGGGTATAGAATATAGAAGCAAGTGGTGGGAAACACTGGCTGAGGAAATACAATAAGAAAAGAGAAAATCAAAGGGAATGGCTTAAAAAACACGAAGCCAGAAGCAATTTACATGCCCTTTTGTTCAAAAATCAAAGTATTCTTCTCACTTGGCCTTGTGTGTGTTTGGATGGCAGATATACTTGTGTTTTTTTTTATAGTAAAAAACATGTTTTTTTAGTTTTTGAAGGTGTGGTTTGTACTTAAAAGATGTTTTACCTTTGAAAAAAAACCATCACATCTCCAAGCCAAACGCACTATGTATTCTTCAAATCAGAAATTTTTAAGAAAAAACAGCAAAATTTGATAATTTCACTTGAACTAAATGATTAATTATCTGAACAGATATAAATTAATTGGAAATTTTTAGATTTAATCGGATTTGGATAAAATCTGAAATCAAAAAGTTAAGCTTTTGGTTAAGTATGAATATTGATATATCTAATCGAAATCTAACCAGAAACTTAATCCAAAATAAATAAATAATTTTAAAATTTTAAATAATTATAAATTATAACATCAAGGCTCGAGGCATGTATATAAACCTGGGATTAGTTACCTAATTATTAACAGTTTATTATTAACACAGTCCTCCAATTACTTGTTTTTTCAATTGGATACTCTGTCTTTCATCTTTCTCCAATCGGGACCGTCTATTGACATTCATAAACATTGTTGTCTGAAGCCATTAATTATGCACGTAT